>ERZ857840.3824-NODE-3824-length-12270-cov-3.973475_pt1 | contig 12270 bp, 8 predicted proteins | sample MGYA00519760_ERZ857840 | MGnify/ENA primary metagenome ERZ857840 (study PRJEB31778, sample SAMEA3449371) | human gut metagenome | biome: human gut; feature: human-associated habitat; material: faeces | place: United Kingdom | collected 2010/2012 ... | reverse complement strand
TATCGAGCTCGTCGGTCAGGTTGACGGCCGCGGCCACGCGCGCGACCTCGCCGGGCACGGCGGCGCGCGGAATTTCTTTCAGCGCGGCCATGTAGGCCAAAAAGCGGCGGCCGGTGTAGCTGTCGTACAGGCCCTGCTGCTGCGGCATATAGCCGAGCACGCGGCGGAACGCAATGCCGTGCGCGGGGCGGCCGCACCACAGCACCTCGCCTGAATCGGCAGCCAGCCCGCCGGTGATGATGCCGATCAGCGTGCTTTTGCCCGCGCCGTTCGGCCCCAAAAGGCCATACAGGCCCGGGCCGAGGGTGAGCGACACCCCAGCCAGAGCCTGTTTGGTTTTCGGTTTGCCCTGCCCGCGGCGGTGCAGCAGCGGTGCGGGCAGCAGATAAGTTTTGCGCAGATTGTTCAGTTCCAGTTGCATGGCAGATGTACGCTTTCTTTGTGCAGGGTTTTTATGCTTTGCCTGCATGGTAGCACCGGGTTATTTCGGAGTTGTTGTTGGGGGGGGGTGACTCTGCTCTGCACAGATTTGTGGGTGTTTTTCCCTGCCCGCAGCGGTGTGGCAGCAGATATGTTTTGCGCTAATCGCACAAAGTAAGATTCATAATCAGCTAAAGCTCAGCGCCTTGCTTTTGGCCATGCGTTCAAAATCAAATTTGTATCCACATGATTACTCATAATATTTGAATCTTAGATAGTTAGGCCGGCTATTCCAGTAATCTTCTTTCCTGATGAGTACATAATCCTCGAAACTTTGCTCATAGGTGAAAGGGGTCCCATCCGTCCCGTAATCGTTTCTTTTTCGTGTGAATTTTCCAACACGAACAAGGAAATCTTTTTCGCCCTCTGCAAATATTCCCACAAAGACATCTTCTCCGTTTTCTTTTGCATAAAGATTCAATGGGGCAATCTGCATTGTATCTAAATCAACAGAAGCATAAGTACCTTTGTACAGGGCTTCGTTCGCTAAATAAAGAATTAAATGTGAATCCCTAACCTCACAACTTATCATTGTACGAGAGGGAAGAAAATCTTCATACTCATCAGTTTCGAGGCTTTCAAGATGAACATCATGGAGAATATCATAGCGGTAAACGGCGGCAGATTTTTCTTTTGTGTAATACATAATGCCATCATAAATCGTGTAGCTCGTGATATTGGATTCCTTTTCATCGCCGAGTAAGTTGTCTCTCAACACTCTTTCTTGCGATATACTTATCCATTCTGTTTTTGTGGGGTCAGATTTTGACGTTATGGTAGCAATAAAAGAATCATCACAAGTTCCGACCAGATTAGCAACAACGTCATCGTTCCACTCATATAAAATTTCATATCCCGAAAGATTTCTTCCGAATTTTACTAAAGCGGACTTCACCTCCGCTTTTTGCGGGTCGACAATGGACACAATTGTGAAAAGGGCATCCGTTCCATTGCCTGCAACGCCTCCAAACCAATTGAAAACCACATTCGACCCGTATTCCTGAATTTTTCTGTCGGAACCATCCAATGCCATGCTGTAGATTCTGGCCGTGGGGTCATTACCCGAGACCGAGGCATCTGTATAAGGCTGTCCGTTTTTTATAACATACAGATAGTTCCCTACAACAAAGCACCTTGCGCCACCCTTAAAGGATGGGATGTAGGCGGTACTTGCAGGATCATGCCCCAAATTTGCGTCAGCAGATAACCTGATGCATTCCTGCGTTAAGTAATCATAATAAATAATATCTGCGGATGCGTCCGGGTAAGGATCTAAACTATAACACCCGTTTGCTGTTTCACCGCCCACAGTCATGGCAATTCCCTGTTGTGCGGTAAGCATATGCAGTTCTTCGCCGGAAGACGGAACAGTTTCCGCCGCATCCTCATCAATAATTGTTGGCGCTGGCGTTGCAGACTCTGTGGCGGCAACCTCGGAATTATAACCGTATTCTTCCGAGCAACCAGCCAAAAAGTGGCTCATGAGAAGAAGCAGGGACAGAATTTCAATTGAGAATCTTGCGGCTTTTTTCATATTTCTCAACCATAAAGTCAGGTGAAAACATTATAAGGAACATCATCGTGTTTGTTTCAAGGCGGATATGTTCAGCATCTGCGCGCCGATGCTTGAGCCTTAGATGTGGATGGCGGTTCTTTGGAACAACTTCATTATACCAAAAAGTTTTCACATTCGCCACGTTTCGGCAGTATTTCAAGAGTTCCATGTAGCAAAAGACGAGTTTTGCCCAAAAATTGTGAATACGCTTCAAATCAGCTACGTCAGCAGACCCAAGCCGAATCTCATGCCGCGGTAAGCAAAATTCACATCGTACCGTACCTACGCGGCCAGTCACCGCCGGCTGCTTTTCAAATTCATCGGTCATGTGACGGTAACAGCCACGCGCACGACCTCGTCAGGTACGCTGCGGAACGCGATGGCGTGCGCTGGGCGGGCAGCAGATAAGTTTTGCGCAGATCGTTCAGTTCCAGTTGCATGGCAGGGGTACGCTTTCTTTGTTCCAAAAGGTTGAGATAAGAATGCTCGGACCATCCAGTGCGTGTTATGATTTCCTGCTATATACATAATCATCGAGGAGTATGTAGTTCGGAATATTGTTCCAATAATCGCTTTTTGCAATCAGGCGAAGGTTTGGCAAAAGCATTGTAGTGGTAATTTCGCGTCCATCCGGAGCGTAGTCTGGCACCTCATATTCCATCAGGCCATACCTAACAAGAAAATATTCCGATCCTTCTGCTAAAATCAAAACACTTTTCTCATCATCCGATGTCAGAGTCAGCTTTTGGAGTGACTTGCTGATTGGATCAAATGCACACGAAACGGCTTGACCGTCTGAATCCTGCACGGCAGTGACCAACAAATGCCCATCGAAAGAATCTGCACTTAATGAAAGCCGGTCGTAAGATACTTCATCGTCGAAACGAATCGGGCCGGCGAATAGACATTCCGGCGTATCGCTTTCCAAATCCCAGCAATAAAGGCCGTTTGTTTCCTTGTCCCAGTAGTACATATTCCCGTTCATAAACATCTCGCTTCGCTCATCCTGCTTCCAGCGGCAAAGCTCCTGCTGTTGGCCATCAGATGAAAGCAGCGTAAGCTGATGTACCTGCTCTTGGACAGCGCGTACGATATCCTCTGCGGAAAGGTCATCGCTCAACCTGGCCGGATTCAAAATGCTTTTTAGGATAATTTTATCCTGATGCGCTCCGACGATGAAATGTCGTGATTCCGAATCGAGTTGGCATATTTCCCGTCGTGTACCATCGGCAATCTTCAACTGAATCAATGTGCTTGGGGTAGTTGTGCCGTCATCTTGAAGCAGACAAGAAAGATAGTAAAGATTTTCGCCGTCACAAGCAACACAGCCGCTTACGATGGATTCATTCGCAGCCAATTTCGTCAAGATTTGTCGGTCTGCACCATCGAGGTCACATCGTGCAATATACCCTTGTCGCTCAGAAGTTTCGTCTGCCGCAAAGGATGGCGTGTTTAGTTTGAAAATGAAAAGATAATCATCACTTAGGGCAAGATAACAACCGCCAATTGTACTTTCCAGATAACTGGTATCGGACTCATTGTTGTGATCACTGTTAATCTGGTTAGAAAGATAAATATGGCTTTTTGTTGCATAGTCGGTATATAGTAGGTTTCCGCCGCCGGCAGGTCGATCAAAGACCTCGTAGCAGCCCTTTTCATTTCCCAATATGCTAGAAGCGATAATACCATTGGCGGATGAAATGATTTTCATCTGCGCGGCATCAGAACTTCCGTCAGATGGCTGCGTCAAATTCATAGAATCCGCCAGCGATATGTTTTCTGTGACAGCTTTTTCCCCTTTGACATTTGCATCGGAAAGAGAGGCTGCACATCCGGAAAACAGAAGACAAATACAAAGGGTAAAAGCCTTTCGACAAAACGATGAATCATGCATGATCCTCTCCTATAGCAATTGTATTTAGACGGCTTCCGGGGGCATCACCAGTCTTTTAATTTACGGCCATTAAATCAGGATACATGTGTCCAGTTGGTAGGATTGCTCGTCCAACGGCAAATCCTACCATAAGTATTATAAGGGCTTGTGTTCTGGCTTGTCATTGTGACGCCAAAATTAGCATACGTTCCCGTTTGATATGCTAAAGTCAATTTGCCGTAGGTTAAAACACAATCATTGTAATCATTTCCCATGGCAGAGTCTCTCCGTGTAGCGAAAAGATAAATGCATAAAAAAGGAATCAGGCCATTATGAATCAAAAGCTATCATTAGAAATCGGATGAAAATTATCACGCGAGTGAAAATAGTCATCTTGTGAGAGCAATGCGTATTTTGGAATCAAAACATTTTCCATCGTGTTGTCATCGGCAACGGCGATATTGACGGATGTGTAATCGTAGACAACACAAAATTGATCTTTTACTACGGTTAACGATGTAAGGAAATTCCCTTGAGAATCTTTCAAATTCATCTCTTCGGAAAACTCACCGTTTTCGAGATTTAATACTCGATAGTGTGGCAGAAAATACCCCTCTTTGCTCACATAAGATGTTTCGTAAAGCAGGTATTTCCCATATGGTCCTCTGCAATCAGGACGATGCTCATCATCCGGCTGCTCTGCATAAGGGGAACAGTCAAAACATTTTTCCTCGCCGGTAAGTAAATTCCGCATTTTTAGAGAAGCTGTTTGATAGTCATACTCGAAAAGTGTGTCGACGGAAACAAAAGCTCCTGTTTTTGAAGTCTCATTGCTATAGAAAGGTGTACTCGCAAGAATCGCGGCCGTGTCATATCCCGGATAAAGGTAATAGAAGTGCTGTTCTCTTTCGTTTGCCTGATAAACTATAAAACAGTCTCCGCAAGCCGAATAGAGGCCGCAATCTGTTATATCCATTAACGGAACTATTTTCGCTGTTTTTACATCTAATTTGCTTAAGGTCTTTTTTTCCGTTATCCCGCCCGACGATTCGGATACCTCTGACAAAACAAAATACAATGACGAATTTGTTTCATCTGTATAAAAAGCAGGGCCGATGCTCTGTCCGCTTTGGGCACTGAATAACAATTTCTTGTTTTCTCCGTTCGCATCAGCAATCCAAATGCAAGCAGGGTGGTTTGATGACTCGCCGTTTTGCACAAGAAGAATTGAATTCCCAAGTTGTAAAATTCCGGGGAGAAAACCGCTTTCATCAATTTGCAGCCAGGCAGTGCAGCTATCATTTGAGTGTGTACAATTTGGTGTATCGCATAAAGGTATCTGCTGCATTGTCTCAAAATCAATATAAAAAATGTTGCCATACCCATTAGCAATCGAATCTACAGTATACATCCCTTGCTCAGAGCTCGGAACACAAAGCGATAATTTATGTTCAGCTGTTGAGGGGGTGACTATATCATCAGATGCCATTTGCGATGATACCGCTGATGTTGCCTCGTTGGCATTGTAGGAGCATCCGACTAAAAGCAACGACAAGATTCCAATCGCCAACAGATTAAAATGTTTCATTCTGTTCTCTCGATCTGCTACAAATGCATTATATTTTACAGAAAAGACGGACCCCTGCTTTAGTAGAAACGACTTTTTTTAGAATCGGATGAGATGAAGTGTTTTCATAAAGCAAGGATGCTTGCGTATCAGCCGATTTTTTCAAAATCGCGGTAGTTGGCATTTCCTGACCAATAGTCCGCTTTGGAAATCAGCGCATAGCGCCTCTCGCCGGTCGAGACGTATTTAGACGCACCATCGTCTGCCTGCACAGCGGCAGTATCTTGCACTCCGGCTTCCACGAGATAGGTGTCGGCATCTTTCGCTGCAACGACAGCGCAAGCGGTATCTTTATCATAGAGCGAGTAGGTCAATGTCCATGGGGAAGGTTCCTTGTCGCTTTCCAATACATAAAATCCGTCCGCATATTGTGAGTCTGCACCAGCATTTGAGCATTGCTCAAATAGTAGTTTGCCATCGTCGGCATAGTAAAGGTTCACATAGCTAACTGCCTGATCGGGCACCGTGTACCCCGCCAATTCGGTGTCTTGCCCAGTGGAAAGGTCAAGGAGATGAAAATGATCGCCCTTTTGATAAACCAGCGTTTGACCGTAAACGGCGGCAGGTTGCAACACGCTGGAAGATTCTGTATAGAGAACGGCTTGCTCCCCAGTGACCGGGTCATAGGTGAACCATTCCGAGTTGTCGCCGGACGTGCTTTTCAAAAGCAGTTTATCACCTACAACGCCTTTGATCCATGTGCTGTCCATGGAGAACATCTTTTCGCAGGTTCCGGCAGTTGGGTCGATGCGTACCAGAAAGCTTTCCATTGAGTTGTCGGAGGTTTCCCACATACAGGCATAAATAAAATCCCCGTCTGTGACCATTGGGCGCAGAAACTCTTGGTTGGCTGCAAAGGTGATCGTTTCGGTTCGGTCGGAACCGTCTAACCCCATCGTTTCGATGCGCGGCAGGGTTGCGTTTTCTTCGGCATGAACATTGCCCGGATAAAACAGCACCAGATTTTGACCGACAATTTCCGGCACGATGCCGCCCGCCGAATAGGGAAGATACCCGTTACAGGCGGCTGTATTGTGCGCACAGTTCGGTTGGGAGCATAGTAAAATCTGCTGCATGGTGTCGTAATCGCAATACATCAGCGAGGTGGAATCGTCACTTCGGACTGCTGCGCTCACAAAATAAAAGCCCTTTGCGCCTGCGGCACCGTAAGACCAGCCATCATTACTTTGCAAAAGTGTCAGCGGTTTGGAGACAATGTCCGATGCAGCTTGCGATTCTGCTCCGCTTTGTTCAGAGGTTACAGTGACGTTCTTGGCACTGTCATGCGATGAACAGGAAACCAAGACCATCATTCCAAAGAGCGCTGCCACATATAAAAATTTGTTTTTATTCATAACAACTTCCCTCAAAGTATTCTAAAATGGACAGACACAAACTATGTCTGCCCATTTTGTATCGGGTTTGTTTCGGGACGGATATTCAAAACGCCTGTGCACCGGCATTTCGATGGGATCTTGCGGGATGCACCGCATCCTCTTGGCTCACCCACATTCTATCACGCTCCGGCAAAGATTTCCAATAAACTGGCGAAATTGCAAAATTTCGTGCACAACTGCAAAAAAAGACCGGGTGCGTGAAAGCGTCCGGCCTTTTCCGTATCGTCAGAGCATTATTTCAAAAACTGTGCGACCCGCTTAAACACCAGTTCCTGCCGTTCCGGCGTCGGGGTGCTTTTGGGGGTGCCCCGGCGGCCTTTGTTCTGTTGGCGCAGCGCACGGGTAAGCTCGGTCATCAAATTGATCTGCTCGTCGGTCAGACCGTCAACCGAAACGACCGCGGCTTTCTCGCCACAGGCAAGATAATCGATTGAAACCCCGAAGCAATCCGCCATGCAGGCGGCGGTCTGCAAATTGGGATAGATGCGCCCGTTCTCGTATTTGGCGATGGATGCTTCGCCCGGCTTTTGGCCTGCATCGGTGATTTTTTTCGCCAGCGTCGCCTGAGAGTACCCTTTTTCTATGCGCAGACGTTTAAGCCTGCCTGCAAAATCCATCATCATCTGCGTCAACCTCCTACTTCTTATGGTGTATCGGTTGACAGGGGACAAATATTCAGATACTATGATTTATAACATCGCATTTGTCTATAACGGGGCAATTTGGCTTGACAACGAAAGGGGGCGCGTTATTTTGGATACAATTTCAAACGCTAAAAATCCAACGATGGAAGCCGGTGACGGTATGCTGCACATCCTGCTGTGTGACGATGACGCGATATTTACCGAAGCACTGAAACGACTGATCGAAGCACAGCCGGAGTTCAACCGCCGTTATATGCAGATCGAATGCGTCCATGACCCCAACGCACTGAAAAAGGCAGCCGTGCAAAAGGCTGACATGATCTTTCTGGACATTGATATGGGCGATGTGAACGGCATTGCGCTGGCGCGGCAGATACGCACGATCCGCAAGGATGCGGTTTTGATCTTTGTGACAAACTACGGCGAATATGCCGCCGAGGGGTACGAGGTAAGTGCGTTTCGCTTCTTGCCCAAGCTTCAGCTGGCCGAAAAATTGCCAGACTATTTTCGGCAGGCACTGGCAGCCTGCCGCAGCCGTACCCGCACGCTGAATGTTCTGTGCGACGGCGAGGGTACGAACATCGTGCTCGACGAGTTGGTCTACGTCGGAACCGAGGAACGGATGCTGATCTTTCATCGTGCGGAACCGGCAGCGCCGCTGAAAAGCCGCATGAGCCTGCGCACGCTGGAAGAAAAACTGGCGGAGGAGGGATTTTTGCGCATCCACAACAGCTTCTTGGTCAATATGAACTATATTGCTGCCCTGCAAACAAGCGGCGTTACGTTGACTACCGGTCAGGTGCTTCCCGTCAGCCTGCACGGGTATAAAGCAATCAAAATGAAATACATGGCATGGAGAGGGCGCGGCTGATGGGGTATGTATTGAGTATTTTGATGAACGCCCTGCGAACTTGGCTACTCACAAAACTGTGGGACAGCTTTTTTACAAGACGTTTTAACGGGAAACAATTCTGGGCATATTGGCTGTTATGGACTGCCATTATCACAGTCGTTCTAAATGTGTTGCCAAACGATTATGACTATAGCAATATTATCCGCTTCTTGATTGAAATTGCGCACGAGTATGCTATGAACTTGATGTTATATCGAAGCAGATGGGACCGTCGCTTGTTTGTTGTAATAACGGGCTATGCCTGCTTTTTTTCTATTTCAGTACTGCCCGAAAAGGCATGGCTGCTTTATTCGGGTATGACGCGGACGGAGTATGTATATAATAAACCGTTGTACACCGCGTTTATCTTTTTGCGGGGGCTGTGCCTTGTGGCGTTTGTTATACTGGTTCGGCATTTCCACACACCGCCGCAGGAAAACGGAAAGCCGCGCGCATGGATACCGGCATCAACACTGTTCCCACTGTGTACATTGTTTGTGCTTTACCGGGTGTTCAACGCAGAAGGTGCCGCAGGCGAAAATGACGCATGGACGTTTTGCCTGCTTGTGATGTGCGCGGTCGATATGGTCGCGCTGTTTCTGCTGGATCAGTTGGAATCCACTGCCCAGATGCGGGAGGCATTGGCCGTTGCACATCAGCGCGCCGAGGTGCAGAGCGCCAATGTCAAGGCGCTGGGCAATTCCTACAAGGCACAGCGCAAAATGACGCACGAGTTCCGCGGCTATCTGTTTGCACTCTCGGATATGCTGGCAAACGGTGATACGGAGGCGGCGCAGAGTTATCTTGACGAGTTGAAGGTGCGCCAGACCGAGCGCATCCTGCTGGTGAATACACACAACCCGATTATTGACGCGATCCTCAACCAAAAGGGCTATGCGGCCAGGGAACAGGATATTGATCTGCATTTCGAGATCAACGATCTTTCCGAAGTGGCGATTCCCTCGGTCGACTTGACGGTCGTGATGAGTAATTTGTTGGACAACGCCATCGAAGCCTGTGAAAAGCTGGAAAAGCAGCAACGCCGCATGACTGTGAAAGCAATCTATAACAAAAGCGATAACCCGCCGACGCTGTTTTTCTCGGTCAAAAATGCCAGCAAGCCGGTCAAAATTTTCGGCGACCATATCCCCACCACCAAGCCGGAGCCGGAATTGCACGGCTTTGGTCTGCCAAATGTGATGGATATCCTGCACAAATATGATGTTTTTTATTTGATGGATTATAAAGACGGCTCTTTCTTATTCTGCCTTGAATGGGCGGATGCCGCCAACGAAAAAGCCGTTGCTGCTGCACAAAAATAGGCAAAACTTGCAGTTGCGCACGGAATTTTGCAGTTTCGCCGTTTTTCTGGACTTTGCGGACAAATCGGTTTATCGTATTCAGCAAGGGGGCGCACAGCATGGAACACCTTGCCGAAACGATGACCGATTTTTTGCTTCGGCATAAGTATATCACCGAGGAACAGGCCGAGTGGTGCCACTATATCTACATTGAGTGCGGCGACTGCCAGCGCGCCGTGAGCCGCAGCTGCAAGAATCTTCTCTGCGTCTTTGATACGACCGGTGCGCCGGTAATCGTGCCGGTGCATGATGTGGAATACCTGTTCAGCACCACTGTGGACAAGTCCGAATGCCGCGCCATCCTCACGAAAGCCAACTTCTGTGAGCTGTACAAAGGCTGGATCGACGAGCATATCCGTAACCCTCACGCCTGCCCGTTGAATGATTTGTACGTCAGCTGGGAGATTCCCGAGCCTTGCGCGGCGAGGATTTTTCTGAATCGGTAAATAGGCGCCAAATAACAACAATCCCCAAGGTGACTTCATGCTGCCTTGGGGATTTGTTTGTATCGCACTCGATATATGACACTAACTTCGTTCTGTCTTTTGTTCTTGTTGTTACATTTCCCTTGTGTTCAAGAACTTTTGTCTGATTTGCTTTACAGTCTCCAAATGTCTGTTTGCATAGAACTTTTTTACGGCATCGGACGTGTGCTCAACCTCTGAATTCAGAGCATTTTCCAACTTTTCAAGGTTTTTCCTTGTGACTTCTGTATCCGTCTCGTCACGTTCTACTGCGCCACCCCTAAAAGATATTTCTTTTAATATAGTTAGCATTTCTTGCTGTTCCGATATATTTGCTTTTTTGTACGCAGAGAGAAATGCGGCAAGTAGCTCGTCATTAAAGCATACAAGTATTTTAGATTTCGCTGCGAGACCTCTTTCGTATGTTGGGTTCTTTAAGTAATCTATAAAGAAAATCTCGTTCATTAAGTATGGCCACTGATCTTGCAACTTCTCTATTTCCTCATTGAGCGATTGTTCTTGTGGCGTCAATTTAGTTTCGCCTTCGTCTCTCATAAGTCTTCGGTGTCCACGTTCTTCACAAATATCTCCCTTTATAATTTTAGCTTTTCTATTATGGAAGCCTTGAATCATTCTTGCATCATCAACGTCACACTGTATAGGAACACCTATTTTCCGGAAATCATCAAGCCTTCCTAAAAGAGCCACATAATCATCCGTTGTTAGCTTTCCATCATATGCCTGCTGTAATACTTGTGGCAGCCCCCGGTCAATAATCTCTTGGCTCAACTCCCAGAAAGCTTTATCGAGGACTTCCCTCTCCGGAGCAGTTTCCTTTACGGAAAAGCGTTGTCTCAAAGCAGTTTTTATCCGCTGTTCATCCCACTCGCCTTCAATCATCCAACGAATAAGCGGTTGAATTCGATATTGTGCATTATATCTTTTATACTTACTATTTTCATCATCTTGTATTGTCTGCCATGGCGGGGATTTCCGTTTTTTATCCTCTGACGTTCTTTCCAAAAAGTTGAAAGTGTATTCATCATATTCGTTCAATTTTTTGTAGTTTCCGCCTTTCACTTCGAAAAGGTATGCAGCAAACACATATAGCGCACCGCCCATACCATCAGTAGGAAGTTTCAGGCGACACCATAATTCATACACACGTTCAAAATCTATCAAACATGATTTGAATGTTCTGAGATTACGGGTCTCGCTTTCTTCGAATACTTGGAATAGCTTTGGGCTTTCCGTTTTTAAAAATTCCGTGTATTCACTTGTTTTCGCCATGTAGTTTCCAATCATTTCCTGTTGGATTCTTCGATATTCCACATCCAACTTGACTGTTCGTTCTACAACTTTTTCCTTAAAAGTTTTGTAATTTTCCTCGTCTTTTATATTATCCTCTGATGCAATTATTACCGTCTTAATTCCTTTGTCTTCTACATAGGTGTTTATAATTCCCAATAAATCAATTACGCCAATTTTGCATCGTTCAAAATCGTCAAATACTAAAACTAATTTCTTTTTTACAGGTTGCTCTTCCCCTGTAACTATACAATAGACTTCTTTTTCAATCGGTAAAAAATCATAGACATCAATGGACAGCAACATATTCGCACTTTTTGCTATTTTTTTGATTTTTCCAAAGTCGAACAATTCGCCAAAAGCCGCTACCTTTTCTGAAAGCTGTTTTACGACATTCACACCTTTTGCAATATGTCCTTTCCCCGATTTTTCTGCCTTATTGAATGTCTGGGCATATACCACAGCTTCCTTTACCTTTTTGGTTAATGTATTTGTATCCTCAATTCCGAATAGCGACACAACCGCCATCAAATATTGGGGGCCCTGATTCAATTTCCTTTCTATTTGGCGCATTAGATATGTCTTCCCGCTACCCCATTTCCCAGTAACGAGCAGTGCACCATTCTGTTCCTGCTCTTTTATATAATTTTCAATTTCTTCTATTGTTTT
>ERZ857840.3820-NODE-3820-length-12285-cov-4.658381_pt1 | contig 12285 bp, 12 predicted proteins | sample MGYA00519760_ERZ857840 | MGnify/ENA primary metagenome ERZ857840 (study PRJEB31778, sample SAMEA3449371) | human gut metagenome | biome: human gut; feature: human-associated habitat; material: faeces | place: United Kingdom | collected 2010/2012 ... | reverse complement strand
TGTTGTCTCATAAATAAGCCCAGATTCAGAACTTGCTGAAAATGGGCTTGTTGCGTGAAATTTTAAACGGAGAGAGGGGGAAGCGGGCACAATCGCAACTATTTGCAAATCAGCATAAATTACCGATAGAATTATCGCTGAGTTGCATTTTAGTTGCAGGATTCATTGTAAGAACGCAAGTTATATTCTTTAAATAAAATAACCAGACGAGTCGTAATAACAAATATCGCTTGGAAGTTTTATATTGGGGATCCAAAATGGCTTTCCTTGCCAACCTTTTTCAATGGAACCAACTATCTTGTATAAGGTCAATGCTATGTCTTCCGAGAAGGAATCTCCGAGCTCTCTATCAGTTTGAGATAATAGTGTTCCTGTCCCTTTACCAATATCGCGTCCCCTTCGAACAATAAGTCTACATTTCACAATTGGTCTTTTATCGCACAATGCTCTTATACAATTTATAAACCGTGAGATAAAGTTGTCGTTTGTTTCATTGAATTTTCCTAATATAGAAATTACTTCCTCTATTTCCACCTGATACGACAGTTCTTCTTCTGAATATTCGTTTAACGCAGAATCTAACTCGAAATTTTCTTTTTCGTTTGGATACAAAGGAAAATAATTAACGCCTCCACTTATCATACTGAGTGCGCTTTTATCTATAACATTTTTTCTTGTTGGATTTATCCCTGGAGGTAATAGAACTTGAATTCCTTCAATACCTTTATCGTGTATTTGGTTTATTATATTCCTATTCGAACTATTTAGCTCTGAAAACAGTTGATATAATGTTTGGGGAATAAAAATCCTAACCAATCCAGGATCCCTGTCATATCCGAAAATTCTTGAATGCTGCCAATATGTATCTGCCTGCGGTGTTTTCGATTTTCTACAATAGTAAATTGTTTGCAATCTCGGGAGTGTGATTCCTCTACCCAAGGTATTTCCACCTATTACGATATTATACCCAGTCCCGTAATTTACATCTATAGGAGTGGTTGAATTCAAAACAATCGGTATAATTAACTGGTCTGATAATAGCGTTTTAATTGAAGAAAAAACATCTTCAAAATTTTCAATGTCGGGTTTCGTTTTTTGTAAGTCCAACCATGCTTCAGATAATTCTTTTAATACATTTTCATCGTCGATACTGGCTAATAAAAGATTAAGATGTTCGCCAATTTTCTTAGCAAATGTATCATGATCTTTAATTCTAACGCTCGGATGGATAACAAAATTGCAAGTATCGATTCCCTTTAAATAAAAATGGGCGGTTGTAATTAAATAAGCATATAAAGATTTGCGAAGCCCAATGGTGATATAGCTATCTTCTCCTCTAATTTCATCAAGTTCTTCTTCGTCTGTAAACCTTATGCAATATGGCGGTGGCGTAGAATAAAAGAAATCTCCGCCCAAATATTTTTCTCCAGGTTTGAAGTATACGACAAAAGACGGTTTCCAGCCAGATTCTTTTGTTTGCAAAAGAATGGCCTGCGGAGTTGCGGTAACTTGAATATAAATACTACCTTTTGCTAATGATAATATTGATTTTAAGTTGGAATTTATGGAACTTGTAGAATGTGAATTAATTCTGGTATTAAGGCTTGCTGCATCTGCTTCGTCATCGAATACAACAACAGGATTCTCTTTAGCATAATTTGTACTTGCTATGTTATTTCTCCAATTTTTTAAGATTCGAGAATTCTTTTTCAAAATTATTATGGTAGGTTCTTTTAACGCACACTTATAAAAATCTATATTATTTCTCTCTCCAATCACACAAAATTTAACCAAAGAATTTCGTGCTCTTTTCTCAGTTTGTTCTTGTAAGTAAATATTATCTGTGGTTAAGAGCAAAAACAACTTGTATCCATTGTCAGCCATTGCTGAAATTATGCCCAACATTTGTCCTGTTTTACCTGACTGGACATTTCCAAGTAACAATCCGCCTAAATGCGAAGTGCCATCGTATGTTGAAATTTTATCTAAAAATTCTGCCGTGGTCTCTTTTATAGAACTTTTTAATTCTTCAGAATTCAGCGTTGATAAATAGGAATCGAAATATTTATTGCTCATTGTTTCCAAAATCTAATAGCCATGTTTTCGGGGCAGTCGTTTCGCTTAGCACTATTGAGTTGTAGCCAAAATCAGAAAGAACCTTGTCGTCGACAGGATTTCCTATTTCCAACGCACGACTTGATTCCATATTCCCTTTTATATATTTCCCGAGAATTTTTAAGTCTTTTGATGACCTGAAATTTTTTGCATAATCGCCATTTGTTTCGCATTCAAAAGAATAGTTTTCCTTTGTTATAACATTGAAACTATCATTCCGCGGATAACCGTCCAATGACGTGATACTTTTGGGAACTATAAGTTCTACTTCATACCATGGACGAGGTATAACAAATCCACGTTTTTTATTTTCTCGTCCCTTCCCAAAATATGCGTTTAAATTACTTTTTGCTTCTGTTTTTAGCGGAATAGAAAACCTGCGACCTGTAGTCTTCATCGAATAGGAATTGAAGGTCCCGTCTGGCAATTTCTTTACTCCAAAATGACCATCTAAAAGAGGAAGTTCTGGTGTGAATTGCGGTTGTGATAGTTCAGAGAATGGGACCCCAAGATCCTTTATCAGAGCTTTTATTTTGTTGTCGATTAAAGTTGCAGCTTCTCCTGAATAAACAGAATCGATTTCACATATATCGTTTGATCCACAAAGAAAGCTACCAAAATTCGAAGAACCTATGCTTGCAGAAAAGCATTGGTTATCCCTTTCGAACGAATACATTTTCCCGTGAAATTTTAAACGTGGCGACAAATAGACCATTCCACGATTCATATTTGTTAATGTTTCATTTAAACGAGAAACAGACTTATATTGTGTTTCTGTAAATGACTCCAGATAATGCATTCCTATGAAGATGTTTACATTTGGAGTAGGATTTCGTTCTATAATGCTTTTTAATGAAAGAATTGATTCACTTGAAATATACCCTGTCGCGATATTAAATTGAACACAATCTTCCAAGCATTTTTTGCAATACAATCGCTGTGAAGATGTTTTTGCGCTAAAATCCGATAATTCAGAAGAAACTAAAAGCTCCATCATTTACCTCGTGCCGTTATATTTTTTATCCTATCATCAATGTTCGTATTTACGATTGAGTCTCGGATTTCGTATAAATCGACTTTCTTGTAGTCGCCTATGAACAAAGGCCTTAAAGTTCTAGCTAAAGCCCTAACACCTTGGGGAGGAACCGCATTCCCTATTTGTCGTCTTACTTCAGCAACACTGCCTTCAAAAATAAAATCATCTGGGAAAGATTGAATTCTTGCTCTTTCTCTATTCGTTAATGGTCTTGGCTCTGGATAATGATAGCCCCATGTTCCACCGCCACCTGCTGCAATTATTGTTTTTGAAGGTTCATCTCTTTTTATACGCCTATACACATGACTTATCATACCCTTGACATATAAAGGACTATCTTTGGGCACATCTGTAAAATTACCTCCTTCAGGGATAAGAGCCAACAAAGAACGAGTTTTTTCTGTTATATTCATATGTTCATTGTTGTATTTAACTTTCTCGACATCTTTTAACGCTTCCCCTACCGAAACATACGGATTACTTGTACACGGCCCGTTTGAGGGTATTGGGTGGGAAAATTTAAAGCCCAAATCCACTCGAATTCCAACAAACAAAACCCTTTCCCGAAATTGTGGGACTCCGTATTCCGCAAAATTATAAAGTTTTGGAATTACAACATATCCAGGCTCAATCGATTCAAAATCTTGTAGAATTTGTCGAATCGCTTTACCTTTGTTCGCAGTTAATAATCCTTTCACATTTTCTGCTACGAACGCTTTGGGTTTTTTTGCATCAATGAATCGGAGAAAACTTTTATACAAATTTCCACGTTCACCATTCAGCCCAGGTTGCTTCCACAATAATGAAAAATCCTGACAAGGGAATCCACCTAAAATAATATCGCAATCAGGAACATCTTTTTTGGGGTCAATATTTTCAATATCTCCTTCAACGATAACATCGCCGAAATTTTTTCGAAATGTTTCACAGGCAAAATGATTAAAGTCATTTGCCCAAATCGTATTATATCCTTCGAGATGAAATCCTAAATCGAGTCCGCCACAACCAGAAAATAGAGAGACTACCTTTGGACTATTCTGTTTTGGGGGATGTTCTGCTGAACGGTCGTTAATTAAGACATACTCACGCCAAAATTACGAATAGTTTTAATTGACTGTTATGCTGGAAGTTAACGGCAATATGCGCTAAAAATAAAAATTCTATTTTTGACAATCATGGCTAATTTAAAGGAACCGATTAATGACCCTTTACTGATACCTCCGAAGCGAACAAAGGTCAAGTCTTAGTTGGGCAAAATTTGATTAAATTTAATTATGAATTACGCATATATCAGAATAAGTACAGACAAACAGACAATTAAAAATCAGCAATTTGAAATAGAGGAATATTGCTCGAGGCACTCTATTACTGTTGAAAAATGGGTTGAGGAAACTGTAAGTGGCGCAAAAAAAGCTGCGGACAGAAAGCTCGGGAAACTTCTTAAACGAATGAAAAATCACGATACATTGATTGTATCCGAAATTTCAAGATTAGGGCGAGATCTACTTAACATAATGAGTATACTCCATTATTCTATGGAAAATGGCTTAAAGATTATAGCCATAAAGGAAAATTATGAACTTGGAGATAATTTGAACTCAAAGGTCCTCGCATTTGCATTTGGGTTGTCTGCTGAAATAGAAAGAAAATTGATTTCGGCAAGAACGAAAGAAGCGTTGGCGAGAAAAAAAGCCGAAGGTCATAGGCTTGGGAAACCTAAGGATTTTTTCTTAAAACTAAAAGGAAGAGAGGAAGAAATCCAAACATTGATTCGCGATGGGAAATCCAAACGTTCTATCCGAGAAAAATTTGGCGTTAGTCGTTCTACTCTATATAATTTCATAAAACGAAAACACCTTGTCTAACAACGAAAAAAAGCCCCGATACGGGGCTTTACATTAAATCAAAATCTTCAGAACGGCGCAGAGGATGGCGATGAGGATGCCCACTTGCCAGACGGCTATTTTCTTGAAAGTGTTTATCTCCGTTTTCAGCTCTATTAGCTCGGATTTAAGTCCCTTATGTCCGTTGCCGTAGACTGTGTGTTCGAGTGTTTCCAAGCGTTTTGTAATGTGCTCGATTTCCTTTTCAAAGACTTCGTTCATTTGCCGAGTGTAAACGCCTTTCTCGTTATTCCCGCGCCTATGTATGCGGAAATCAAGTTTGCCATAAGTTCTTTCCAGACATCAGCCAAGTAGAACCCGTTTATGTAGGCGACTGTGAACGACTCTTTCTCTGGGACAAGCCCCCAGAGCCAACCTCCCGATTGTTGGACGGTTTCGACGGCTATCGGAATGTCTCCGAAAAAGGCGAAAACGAAGGGGCAAATCGCAAGCACGAAGAACGCCATAAAAAGCATAATTCGCCTGACGACAGCACCCTTGTCTCCGCTTCTTGCAAACGCCGAATCGTGAACCGCCGCATCCGAAGACTGTTGCTTTTGCAAAGTTTCCAGAACCGTCGTAAACTTCTGATTGTTTAATGCGGAAAGCTGCCCGAGTGTCGTAACAGCCATTGTCGCCATTGCGCCCAGAACTCCGCTGTCCCATAATGCGGATATTGTTCCCATTTCTACTCCTCCCCTTGAGCCTTGCGGCGTTTGAGTTCCTCCGACTTCCATGATTTCAGGACATCGGCTTCCAATGTGGAATCGTTGGCGGGAAGCCCATCGATGTTCTTCGGAAGCGAAAACGTCTGCGAATGCATAATGTTCCCGTCAGAATCGAGTGCTTGGCAGATGTATCGGTTGCCGCAAAAGCCCAGAACGCCGACAATTTGTGCGAAGTCGTTTGCGTCTTCGCCGAGAGTGATTTTTGTGATATATTTACCCATATTAACTAACCTTTGTGAAAATTAAATCGACCGATCCGCCGCAGTTGCACGCATACATCGGTGCGACTTCCAGCGAATAGTAGAGTTCGGGAAGTCCGCGCTTGGGGTATATGTAATAAGGCCTGTTTGCGGGAATTGCGGGAAGCTGTTCCTCGCAAACCGTGTCATCGTTCGTCCTGAGGCGGAAGACGTTCTTCTGGATTTCGTCTTCGGCACTCGAAGTGTCGGGCAGTTCCGAATCGAAGCGCAGGACAATCTGCGAAAGTTCCAAGCCCGATGGGAAGCCCTCCGCGTAAAGATACGTCGTGCTCGAAAATGACGAAACCGCAATGTGCTTTGTATAGCTTCCGTTCCCCTCGAACGGCATCGACCACCCGTAATATGCCAAATCCCTGCTCGACGCGCCGTAGTTCTTCCAAAATCCCGAATTCCCCGCGCCGTAGAAAAACCCTTCAAAGCCCTGCAAACACGAGCAGGTAATCGAGTGCAGGTAAACCGCGTCGGTCGATTCCTCCTCGAGCTTGAAATAGGCGCTGCTCCCCTTATACAAATAGAGCTTGAACGCGCCCGACCATTTGAGCGTTAGTATCATTTCCACGGTCTGCCACTCGTCCTTGGGCAGAATCATGCCCGACTTGTCGATGTTGTCGGTCTTTGAAACTATCGTCCCCGCGCTTGAGGGCGCAGTGCTGCCGAGCCTCAGCTGGACTTTCGTGATGTTCGGGTTCGTTGTCGGCAGGTAAATCGAGAACCTGATTTTGTGGAGCATTCCGTTGCCACTAAAATACTTTGTGGGTAGTTCGTATTCGTGCGAAGTATTGTAGGTGTCGGGCACGAGCGAAATTTTCAGCACATTCTTTTTGCCTCCGATTTCCGCGCCGCCGACACCTTTCGAATGCGAACTGTTGCGTGTAAACGAGCTTTCGAACGTGCTTCTGAAATAATTATAGCGCGAGTTCAGAATGCCTTTCGGCGGGAAATTGCCGTTTGCGAAATCCTCAATCGAGTAGTTGATTTTCGCGGTCTTGCCCTCGCTTGCCGTAAGCGGCAACAGGAGCGAATTCGAATACGCCATAACCTGCTTCAAGCCCTTCCAACCCAAGAACGAAGACGCGCCAGTTATGGAAAGTTCGTCGGGAATTACGCCCGAGGAGACAAGCTCGATGCCCTTGTATAGCTTGAAATTCCTGCCGTCTACGGTTAGCGCGATTCTGTCGCCGTATTCGATTGTCTTTGAAATTGCCACCGTCCGCTCGACTATTTCCGAACCGCCGCTTTCGCTTTCCTGATAGATGTAGCCTAGCTTCAGCGTATTGCCGTCTGCGGAAATTTCGGGCGTGAACATTCCGCTGTCTGCGTATGAAATGGCGTAGAGTTGTGTATAATAGCTTGTAGGTTCGGGCAGGTAGACCGTAAGGAATGTCGAGCAATTTCCCGCCACGAAGTCATCGCCGAGTGTTGTGCCGTATTCCGAGGGAACTGACAATGAGGTGTCAGACCATATTCCGCACTTCATATACTTGAACAGGTCGCGCTTTTGCGGGACGTCGAGATTGGCTCTTGCCTGTCCTGTATCAGCCAAGTCGGAAAGGTTTTCAGCCTTTTTTAGGTTGAGCTCGTGCTTTGAATCGACTTCAGATTTTGAATACACGCTAAGATTGCTTCTTGCGGTCTCTTTATTAGCAAGGTCCGAAAGATTGGACGCTTTTTTTAGCGCCAATGCGTCATTAGCATCGGTTTCGGACTTTGAATATACGCTGAGGTTTGTGCGCGAAGCCGACTTGTCCGCCAAATCCGAAAGATTGGCGGATTTTTTCGAGAAAACAGTGTCGGTGTAAACTTTGTCGTAGAATTGCTCCTGAAGTTCGACGGCGGGCGCGTTTTCGATGAGGTCGTTTTTTACGCGGCAGGCGGTTTGCAAAATCGTAACGATTCTGCCCGCCGTGTCGGAATATTCCACCTCCAAAAAAGCGGTAATGTATTCGCTCTCCTGAACAGCGTTTTCGATTGCCGTGGTGTTCAGCGGCAACACCACTTCCGCACCGCCGTTCGGATTCAACGTGTAGCCTGCCGCGTAGGTGAGTGATTTCGGGTAGCCCTTGAAACGCGCAATCGCAACCCGCAGAAAATCCGTGCCGACTACAAGCGGCTTTACTTCGTAGAGCGATTCTCCGCCCTTTTGCAAAAGGAAGATTTCGAGCGGCTCGTTGTCGCCCTGCATAAATACGGGCGCGGGCACGCTTCTGTCGGAAGTCAAACTCTGGACAAGCTTCTTGTTCTCAACGTCTATAAAAAGAGTCATACAATAAGCGAGCTTGTCAAATTTACCACTTCCCGATTGGGCATTTTTCGGAAGCCAATTTAAGTTTTGCGGAGGAGCAGCCGCATTTTAGGCATTTGCCGAGTCCCATTCGGGCGGCGGGATACCAGAAGTTGCACTTGTTGCAGATCGATTTTCTTCTGGCAAGTTCGGCTTCGTCGGCAAGTTTGAAGCCCGATTTTGCCCAGTTGTAGGTTGCCTTTGTAAACTTCCCTACCATTTGAAATGTTGTAGGCAAAGTATCCAAAGTTTCCAAAATTGCCGATTTTTCAAACTCCAAATCGGTTCTGGTAAAATTCGTCGCCTCCACAATTCGCCTGTCTTCAAAGCCGTTTCCGCCGCGTTCGGCGTAAAAGCATCTGCCGTTAAACAACGCCGCTTTGTAGGCGGGTTTGCCGTTTACGCAAAGGCTTTGCAACGTTCCCGCAAAGACATTACAAACGCGCGAAAAAATCCCACCCGATTTCGTCTGCCCCGAAATCAGCCACTCGCTCGGGTTGTCTGGATTGTACGAAACGCGGTAGAGGTATTCGGCGTCGGGGAAAGTCAGTTTTTGAATACGCTCGCCGTTTACAATGTAAAGCCCACCCGAACGCCCGCCGTAGACAATGCGGTTCTTGAAAACAAACCCCACATCGGCGTAGACAACCTTTTCGGGAACGTTGCAGATTCCGTCAATCTTGTAGAGATAAAAACGCCTGTCGTTTTCGTGTCCGCCCGCGACAAACGAAATTCTCCATCTGCCATCTACAAGCTCGGCGGTGGGCGAACATTCCGTAGTGTCTTCGGGAAGCCCCGTATAAACGCGTTTCCATTCGCCTTTTTCGCGATGGTAAAGCTTCCATTTGCCACCGATTTTAAGACAGCAAAAGGCCTTCGGCACAAAGTCTGGTGCATTACCGTGCGCTACAAACGGCATATGCGAATTTATCCCTTTATCGAATTCAAACATAAATTAACTTTCGGGCCATCTGATGCCGACGCCCCAGAGGTCGTCGTAACAAATATCGGGACAGCCCTGTTGAAGCTCCATATAGCCGTCGTAGGTATAGTTGGATTTAAACTGGCTCGGCAATCCCTCAAGTTTGCCGTTTTCGTCGATGCGCCCGCGATTGTATTCAACACCGCCGCTTAGCTCATACAAACGCCAAAGCGCGTTGGGCCTGCCGACGCCGTCGCCCTGATACGGCGTCAAATCCCACGTCGGGTTGTCGCCGTTTGTGGTGTAGCTCGCTATAACGCTCGGTTCGCATTGCGAGCAGTCGTCGGAGCATTTGGATTTAAGTCGAATCATTCTCCGCCTTCTCCCGACTTCACAAGGAAGTATTTTACGGTGGATGAGCCGCCATCGCAGACTTCGCAGGGTTCGGAATAGAACGCGGCTCCCAGATTGGTTAGCGTATTCTGGTCGGCAAGAATCGTGATTTCCGCGCTTTCGCCGTTGGGCAAAACAAACTGGATATTTGTCGGCTTCCAACCCGTATCGACCTGCCTTGAACCCGTCGAAAACACCTGAGTTTTGCTCATCATATTCGTGGACGGATCGAAGTAGTAAATGTCTGTCATAATGTTGCCGCCGTCGATGTGTTGCAAAACTTTGAGGGTTGCGAGATTGCCGTTTGCGTCCATCACGGCAACGTTTACGGCGGAATCAATCGTGCGCTTCACATAGTCGACATTCTGGCGCATACTCGCCATAATTGATTCTGCGGAGGACATTCTGCCTTCGATGTTGCCCATTCGCGATTCGAGAGAGGCGACCGCCGAAGCAAGCGCGGAAGTGTCGGCGGAATCTCCCTTTTCGCCTTTCGGTCCCTGTGGTCCCATCGGACCTTGCGCGCCAGTGTCGCCCTTATCACCTTTGTCCCCCTTGTCGCCTTTCGGACCTTGCGGGCCTTGCGTTCCGCCGCCGCCTCCTGCAGGACCTTGCGGTCCCATAGGTCCGGTATCGCCTTTTTCGCCTTTCTCTCCGCGCTCCCCCTGAATTCCCTGAGGGCCTTGCGGACCAATCGGGCCTTGGTCTCCTTTCTCGCCCTTGGGAAGATTGTTGATAGCCGCCCACAACTGCGAAATCTGCGCCTTTATGCTTTCGTCGGAATCTGCGAGGGCTTTGAGCGATTCCACAATAACCTTTATTTGCGATTCGATTTCGTCGACGCGTTTTTCGAGCTGTTGGCGTTTGTAAAGTTCGTCGTTAGTGAGGGTGTTGAGTTCGGCGATTAGCGCGTTGTGCTCGTCCCAGAGGGCTTTTAGGTTTGCAAGCTCGTTGCGGATTTCGGTATCGTCATACGCGCCGCTATCGACAATCTTTTCGACGATTTTATCCCCAGTTTCACCTTTCTCGCCTTTTTCGCCTTTTTCGCCTCGGTCTCCTTTGTCCCCCTTATCGCCCTTATCACCCTTGTCGCCTTTTTCACCCTTTTCGCCGTCCTTGCCGTCTTTCCCGTCTCTACCCGCAGGGCCCGCAATGGGCTGGCTCGGCGTTCTGCCCGCAGGCTGTTGCGGGTGTTCGCCGACGTAAAGCGCGTAGAAAGTTTTCGCGTTTTCCTTTTCGCCTATCGAAAACTTTATGCTGTAAAAATCCTTTTCGACCGCGCCGCCGCAGTCTTTTAAAATCTTTTCGGAGAATACAAGATAGCGCAAACCGTCGGTTTCGTTCCAGATGACATCGCCGCTTTTTGGCGTTTTCTGGAAAGTTTCGAAGGCGTTTTCGATATTGGAGCGGATTGTCGCCGAATCTGGGAATTTGATGTCGGGCAATTCCTCGGTGTCTTTTGCGGTATAGACTGCGAGCATAGACTTTTCCATTTCGGAGAATTCATCGCCGAAGGAGATTCGCCACGCCTTGGAATTTTTAGTTATCAGCGTATCCAAAATCGTAAGCGTAGTTCCGCCCGCGCTTCTATTCATTGTATAGCCCACGCCGTTTTGCAGGCGCGAAGCCTCTATCATCGCACAGATGTCGTTTAGCCGTTCCGCCGTCACCTGTTCCAAGAGCGGCAGCCCCGCGCGGAATCGCGGCAGTTTCTGGTTTCCGATGTCGTTTAGCATTTTTATTTGTATATGTATTTATTCCAGCCGTTCGGACCGCTCAAAAGGTAGGTGATGGAGACTTTGTATTTGCCGTCAGCCATTTTGTTGTAGGAAATTCCCGTGCACATCCACTGGCGGTTTCCGCCGACTGCGGGCAGTCCGCTGCCGCCGCCGATTGAGCCGATTCCGCCGAGGCTAGGCATTCCCCTTGAAATGTAGCCTACCGCCGCCGAATACGACGGTACGAGGTAGCTTTTTACACCCGCCATTATTTTGCCGCCCTGTGTTTTGGAATTCCAGCCTATGAATTTGCCGTCGTCGTCGAATATTCCGCAGTTGGGCTTGTCGGGGCTTCCCGCCCATCTCTCGAAATCGGGGTGGCTTTCAATAGGTTCCTCGCGCATCGTGCAGGAGACTTCGACGGTGTTTTCGGAGAAGTCCCTGTCCGAATCCCAGACGAATTCCGAACCCTCGTATTGGGCGGTTATTATCGCGCCTTCGCCGTGGCGTTTAATGCCCACCGACTTGCAATACAAATCCGACCAAATCGGGTGCGGAGATTTGTTTACAATCGGGCAATGCGCAAGCGCCGCCGAATACGGATAAAAAAACCAAGTAGCAGAACACGTTGCAACAGAATCTTCCGATACAACTCTCTCCCCCGAATCCCTAAGAAAACAAACTTCTCCGTTTTGTAAGCGTACTTTCATTATAGAAAACCGCATTGTCAAAAATTACCGCATAAGAAGCTCGTTTTGCGAATTTTGCTTTTCGGTATTTTCCGCAATTTTCGATAAGAGCTTCGATTGTTTTTTCGATTCATTGAGCTGCTTTTCTGCTACATCGTATCTGGTTGCCGTAAGACCTCCGCCTCCGATTTTAGCAAGAGAGCTGTCGTTATACTGGGATTTAGATTTTGACTTCGAGCCTTTCTCTGCGTCTTTTATTT
>ERZ857840.3816-NODE-3816-length-12294-cov-3.052537_pt1 | contig 12294 bp, 7 predicted proteins | sample MGYA00519760_ERZ857840 | MGnify/ENA primary metagenome ERZ857840 (study PRJEB31778, sample SAMEA3449371) | human gut metagenome | biome: human gut; feature: human-associated habitat; material: faeces | place: United Kingdom | collected 2010/2012 ... | reverse complement strand
GCAAAGGCGTCTTTTACCCACCGGGCCGCATTTGCGGTAAAGCCGGAAGGAGAGTCAATCCCCAGAAGGGCGGCGGCCTGTTCCCAGGCAAAATCAGCATAGCTGCGTTCAATCATGATAGTTTCCTCCTAATAAAATGTAGTGCCAGACACCGGCGACCTCCCGCATGAAGTGGTTGACCTTTTGGGAAAAACGGGAGGTTTTCGCAGGGATTCCCACGAATTCCACACCATTTTTCTTCGCGAAAAGGCTGGCGCGGAACAGATGGTATTCGCTGGACAGGACGCCCAGTCGGGTGGGGCGGGTGCCGGTATTCTGTTCAATCAGATCCAGACTGTAGCGGATATTTTCCCAAGTTGATTCCGCCTGGTCTTCCGTCCAGACGCGTTCTCCGTCAATGCCCAGATTCGTCAGTTCCACATACATGCAGATGGCCTCACTCATGGGCTCGTCCTTGCCCTTACCGCCGGAAACCACGGCGATGGTATTCGGATGGGCTTCCAGATAGTCCCGGGCGGCGTAGATCCGGTCCCAAAGGGACACGGAAGGCCCGTCGTCCCGGACCTTGGCCCCAAGGACAACCACATAGTCCACATCCTGATCGGGGCTTCCGAAGCTGGCCTTGATGATGACGGCCTCCGTTATCCCACAGACCAGCAGTCCGGCAATCAGAACGGCGGTTACGCAGCGGGTGAGAATTTTCGCGGGCTTGGGGAACCGCTGGCCCAGAAAGGGCATGGCGACGTAAAACAGGAGCAGCGCCGCAAGACACAGGCATACCAGGGCCGTAAAGCTGTAGCCCGGCAGGACGAATTTACAGAAGTAATAAACGGTGCCCAAAGGCAGCAGCAGCCAGAGGGGCCATAAACGGGGCTTTTTTTGTTGATTCATGGTTACCTGCTGATCTCCTCGATTTTTGCCAGCTCTTCGGCGGTGAAACGCGTATTCTCCGCGGCCTTGATGTTATCCAGAATCTGGCTGGGCTTGGAAGCGCCGATGAGGACGGAGGTGACGGCCTCGTGGTTCAGCAGCCAGGCCAGAGACATTTCCGCCAATGTCTGGCCACGCTCCTGAGCCATGGCGTTCAGAGAACGGATCTTCGGCAGCTTTTCCTCTACGGTGGATTCCTTCAGGAACCGACCGTCGGTGCGGATGCGGCTGTCCGCGGGAATGCCGTTCAGGTATCGGTCCGTCAGCATACCCTGGGCCAGGGGAGAGAAGGTGATCAGACCCTTGCGGAGCTTTTGGGTGGCTTCCAGCAGACCGTTGCCCTCTATGGTCCGGTCAAAAATGGAGTAGCGGTTCTGGTTGATGACAAAGGGTACGCGCATCTCCGTCAGAATGGCGCAGGCTTTTTCCAGAGTTTCGCCATTGTAATTGGAGAGGCCAACGTACAGAGCCTTGCCGCTGCGAACCGCCTGTTCCAGGGCTCCCATGGTCTCTTCCAGCGGGGTGTCCGGATCCATACGGTGGTGGTAGAAGATGTCAACATAGGATAGCCCCATGCGCTTCAGACTCTGATCCAGGCTGGCGAGCAGATATTTCCGGCTGCCCCAGTCCCCATAGGGGCCGTCCCACATGGTATAGCCTGCTTTGGTGGAGATGATCAATTCATCCCGGTAAGGAGACAGATCGTCCCGGAAGAGTTTCCCAAAATTCTCCTCGGCAGCGCCGGGCTGAGGGCCGTAGTTGTTGGCCAGGTCAAAATGGGTAATGCCGTGATCAAAAGCCGTGCGGCAGAGGGCACGCATGTTCTCATAGGGCCAAAGTTATGCCACAGGCCCAGGGAGAAGGCGCTCAGCTTCAAACCGGAGGCACCGCAGCGGCGATAGGGAATCACATTATAGCGGGAAGAATCTGCCTGATACATGGAAATCGCTCCTTCATATAATTTCTCCTATTATAGTATAATCCGGCACATATTGCAACTGCGGCCTTTGAAGGATAGTTCCGGAAAATAGTCCCGGTTAACCGCGATTTGACAAGGAAAGTATGAAAAACGGACTGCGCTTTTATGTATTTTTCCCGGATTGACAGCGAAAGAAATTGGTGCTAATATGTGCGCCTGATGAATGAAAAATCGTGATTTCAGGAGGATACCATATGCCGAAGGATCGGACAAAGGATATGACGGTTGGCGCGCCCATGCCCATTCTGCTGTCGTTTATTCTGCCCCTGCTGCTGGGGCTGCTGTTCCAGCAGTTCTATGCCATGGTGGATACGGTGGTCGTGGGTAATTTTCTGGGCATGGAGGCCCTGGCCGGGGTTGGCTCTACGGGCTCCATTAATTTTCTGGTGCTGGGTCTGTGCAACGGCGTCTGCGCGGGCTTTGCCATTCCCGTGGCCCAGAAGTTCGGCGAAAAGGATTATGATGGTCTGCGGAATTTCGTTGGCAATATGATCTGGCTGGGCTCTGTAATCGCACTGGCTGTGACATTGGTGACCACCACGGGCTGCCGGGCCATTCTGACGGCGATGGACACCCCTGAGAGCACCTTTGCCTATGCCTATGACTACATTTTCCTGATTTTTCTGGGTATTCCCGCAACCATGCTCTATAATCTGCTCTCCGGCATCCTTCGCTCTCTGGGTGACAGCCGGACGCCGCTGATGTTTTTGATCTTCTCCAGCCTCCTGAATGTGGCGCTGGATATTGTGTGTGTGGTGACGCTGAATATGGGGGTCGCCGGCGCGGGCTGGGCAACGCTTGTCAGCCAGCTGATCTCCGGGCTGTTGTGCCTGTGGTATATGAGCAGAAAATTCCCCATTCTGCATCTGAAGAAGGAGAATCTCCGCTGGCGGGGGCACTATGTCAAAAGACTGCTGATTATGGGCCTGCCCATGGGTCTGCAGTATTCCATTACGGCCATCGGTTCCATTTTGCTGCAGACGGCGGTCAACGGTCTGGGCGCCGTGGCCATGGCAGCTGTGGCCTCCTCCTCCAAGGTGACGAATCTCTTCGCCACGCCTTTCGACGCTATGGGCACCATGGCGGCTACCTATGCCGGCCAGAATCTGGGCGCGGGCAAGCTGGGAAGAGTGCAGGAGGGTGTGAAGGACTGCTGCATTCTGGGGGTTGTCTATTCTCTGGCGGCACTGGCCGTCATGTACTTCTGCGGGGCGCAGATGACCGCATTGTTCCTGGACTCCAAGGATGTGGCATCCTCGGCGCAGATCCTACCTCTGGCACGGCAGCTGCTGGTGATCAATGCCGCGTTCTACATCCCCCTGCTGGGTGTCAATCTGTTCCGCTTCACCATCCAGGGCCTGGGCTACTCCAATCTGGCCGTGGTTGCGGGCGTGTTTGAAATGATCGCCCGGGGCGCGGTGGCGGGCCTTGTATCCGTATTCGGCTTCATCGCCGTCTGTTACGCCAGCCCCGCCGCCTGGGTTCTGGCGGACTGCTTCCTGATTCCCGCCTACTTTATCTGTCTGAAGCGCAGAACCAAAGAGGCGGCCCGGCGGTAAAAAGACAGTACAAAGCGCCATTGCAGGCTTTTGGGAAACCTGCAATGGCGCTTGCTTTTTATTCCGCGATATGCTCGCAGTAGATGCAGCGGTGGATGCCGGCGGCTCTGTCCGTCAGGCGGAAGATCTGGGGCAGCTCCTGCTCGGTGGCACTGATGCAGCGGGGGTTGCGGCAGGTGAGATCGTACCGCAGCCCCCGGATGGGGGCGTTTACCGCCGCCGGGCCGGACGGATCACGCCGCAGGCGATTTTCATGCCGGAATCGCCTGCAGGCTGGGTGTGAAAGTCGTCGGGATCTCCGTGGATCACAACGGTTTTCCCGAGAACGTCCGCAACACGGAACCGGTTGGTCAGGAACCGCAGCCAGGCTCTGCCGTCGTGGGCCAGCAGCGGCGGCAGGTCGCCCGCGTGGTTCGGGTGCTGGGTATTGCCGGGGTTAAAGTGACCACCGGTGTCGGAAAAGCCCGCTCCGCCGCAGTCCGTCCCCTCGTGGATATGGAACCCGTAAAAGCCGGTCCGGGAAGGGGGCAGCCCGGAAATCTCCGCTTCCACAAGGACCCCGTCCCGCCTTTGATAAAACCGGACGGTTCCCGTAAGACCCGGGGCAGTTTCTCCGCCCCGCAGCAGGGCAATGGCACTATTCTGCATAAAATCACCTCACAATCACCCTATGCGGGTGACGGAGAATTTGGGACGGGGAGATTTTTGTGTCTGGCCCGTCTGATTTACAAAATGTTGTATCCTGCTATAAAAAGTCCCTTGAAAAAGGTTTTGCGCTGTGTTATGTATTTTCAAAGAGAGACCGGCGCTTGCGGAAACGCCGGCCGTAGGGTGGATTTTGCAAAATTTTCCCGAAGGAACGTTATATTTGCGATCCCAAATCCTTCTATAGGGGTGAAGGACAAAACACAGGAGGTGTGAGCAGTGAATGACGAGCAAATCATACAATTATTCTTCACCCGAAACGAGGATGCCATTTCGCAGACTGCCTGCCGGTACGGCGGGCAGCTGACGCGGCTTTCCGAGAATATTCTCCGGAACAAAGAGGATGCCCAGGAATGCGTCAGCGATACCTATCTGCGGGCCTGGGACACGATCCCGCCTACAAGGCCGGTGCATTTCTTCGCGTATCTGGCAAAGCTCTGCCGCCACTTCGCTTTCGGCCGTCTGGACTGGAATAACGCGGCAAAGCGAAAGGCGGAGGTCGTCTCGCTGACGGAAGATATGGAGCAGTGCATTCCGGACGCCAGTCACGAGCGTACCATGCGGGGAAAAGAGCTGGGGCGTATTCTGGATGCGTTTCTGGAAAGCCTTCCTAAGGACAGCCGGGTGATTTTTCTGCGGCGGTATTGGTATGTGGATACCATCGCGGAAATTGCCCGGCAATACGGCATGACGGAAAGCAAGGTAAAAATGCAGCTCAGCAGAACCAAAGAAAAGCTGCGCATCTATCTGGAAAAGGAGGGAATCCGCGTATGAACGGCAAGGAATTGCTGCTTGGATTGTCTTATATCAGCCCAAAGTACATCGAGGAAGCGAAAAATTACAGTGCCAGTCAGAAGCGCATTCGTTTTCGCAAACCCCTGTTGATCGCCGCAGTAATTGCCCTGACGCTGCTGCTGGTGGGGTGCGCCGTGGCGGCCTATGCCCGGATTCACATGAGGCTCGTGCAGCACAATGTGCCGACAACGGCGCAAACGGATGAAGATGTGTCGGACGCAACGCCTGCCAGAAGTGTGATCGCAAGCTGCTATCCCCAGCAGCTGCCGGAGGGCTACCGTCTGGCAGAGGGTTCGCCCCTGAATCACACCACCCGGAATCTTTGCTACCGCAATGACGCGGGGGAGATGATCTCCTTCACCATTTCCACCAGTCAGGCCATTGAAGGTGTGCTGGCGCCGCCGAGGGAGGAAACCTGCCTCACGGTGTCCGGCTGGGATGCCGTTTTGCAGACTTCAGAAAAGGGCGCACAGACACTGTCGTGGCACAACGAGGCCGAGGGCTACTATGCCGGCCTGTTTACGCAGGATATGGCAGTCGATTTGAAGGCTGTGGCGGAAAGCGTGGATTTTGGCGAAGAACTGCCCGTGTCATTCCTGTGCAGACAGGGGGAAATCTGGAATATATGGTATCCCCGGCAGATTCCAGAGGGCTACGCCTGTACGGATGTGGCGCCCTGCGGTAATGGCGGACAGGAGATCCGCTACACCTGTGATGCAAGCGGCAGCGTGATTTCCTATCATGTGTCCCTGACCACGGATCTCAGCGCGATTTCCGACCCGCCCCGGGACTCCTGCGTCTGGGAAGAGCTGACCGTGGCGGGGCAGCCCGCCAGAATGATGACCACCAGCTCCGGTCTGCGTCTGCTGTTCTGGAAAAATGAGCAGGAGGGCTTCAACGCCATGCTCTCCGTGGAGGACGATGCCGTGGATATCCTCGCCATGGCGGAAAGCGCGGCTCCCGGCGAGCCGCTGGAAGTGACTTCCAACTATCTGGGGCCGGATTACACCATCGAGCTGGAACAGGACGCTTCTTCTTATGTAGGCTGGGAGCCTGTGTATCCCCAGAGCGTGCCGGAGGGATATGAGATTACCTTTGTCGCTGAACCGGCCTACGGCGAGCAGTCCATCGACTACGAAAACGATGCGGGGGATACCTTGACATATACCCTCTACTTTCGCCTGAGCCAGTGGGGCAGGCAGTTTGACGGCATGGGTCAGCCGGAGCAGGTCAAAATCAATGGAAATGTGGGCTACAAAAGCCCCGGCGAGCTGGTCTGGACGGATGCAGCCAAGGGTTTTGGATTCTCCCTGCGCGCCAGCGGGGACGTCGATCTGATCGCGGTCGCCGAAAGCGTGGGCATCGGCCCGGAACTGAAGCCGACCCGCTGGGACGATATCCGGAAAGCGCTGGAACAGCTGGGGGATTATCAGATTACCGCACTGCCTGACGGCATGGTGGAGGATGGGCTGACAGGCGCGCCGCTGGAAAACGCCGACGACTGGTATTCCTACGTCCGCCGCTGGTACTTCGACCCGAAGACCAATCGGGACATTTATCTGGAATATGAAAGCTATGTTACGGACTGCACCGATATGGAAGATGTGCTTCAAATGCTTATCGGCACCGGAGGAAACCCGGTAACCGTCCACGGCTGCACGGGAGCGGCATTACAGAATGGCGAAAGCGCCGCAGTAGTATGGCTGATCGGCACCCCTGAGAAAGGAATCTCGTTCCGGCTGTCCAGCAGCAGTTTCACCGCAGAGGCGCTTCTGCCGATTGCGGAAAGTGTGCAGCTGCAATAGCGATTTCGGAAACCGCATTCACCGGGGCTTAAGACATAGTCTCAGCAGCCCCATCCATTCCGCGGGAAGCGGAATGGATGGGGCTGTTTGTCTACGTGAGACTGCTTTTTTGTTTCATCACAGCATATGCGCCGGAAAAAGTCGATGTCGGCGTTTTTTGGACCTCGTTTCTGGAAAAATTTTTCCGATTCGACGAGAAAAACAGTTGCGCTTATCCCAGCTGTATGTTATACTGGTGGTGCATATACCATCCCGGAATGACGCTGACCACGCGTTCCCGCGGAGTACGGGAAACGCACAGAACTGAAAGGAACGGAACAGCTATGAAGAAACGACTGCTCAGCATCCTGCTCGTGTTTGTCATAGTGCTCTCCACGCTGCCCATCCCGGCCTTTGCCGAGGACGGCGGGGAAGCAGCCCCCGTGTGCATCTGCGAAACGGCTTGCACGGCAGAAGCCATGAACGAAGACTGCCCAGTGTGCGGCGCGGAAGGTGCGCACCTGCATGACTGCGCCAAGTACGTCGAGGGCGCGGAGAATCCGGCGGAGACCACCACTCCCACCGCCGAACCGGTGAATGTCGGGGAAACCGAAGCCACCACTGCGCCCGTCGTTCCCGAGACTGAAAAGGACGAGACTCAGCCGGAGAGCGAAAATGATGCCGAAAGCATTGAGGGCGGCGAAGAGACTCTTCCCGAAGATGCGCCGGATACGCTCGCGTTGGACGCGGAAAATCTCATCAGCGTGCAAAGCGGCGAAACCATGTCGGACGAATTGTATGATTCGCTGTCCTATGCCACATTCACGCTGTCCGCAAGCGAGTACCAGTGCGGCGAGGCGGGGCATACCGGCTCCATAACGGATATATGCCTGAACAGCGTTGACCTGTCGGACTGGGATGCAAACCGGAAAATCAAGGTGAATTTTGATATTTCCTTCCAATGTGATACGCCGGGCTGCCCGCGCGGGAAGGAGATGAACCGGTATAACAAGACAAGAACCTTTACCGACTCGGATTCCTGCCACACGCCGGTCTCCGCCACTGCCAATTACAGGAAGGCATGCAGCAGCAATAACAATGATCTAATCGTGCTGACCCTGACCTCCAACAAGAGCATCGCCTACAAGGAATACTTTCCGAAAAAGGAAGCCACCTGCACCGAGGCGGGCTATGAATCCTACTGGATGTGCGGCAGCGATGCGGACAGCAACAAGTGCCGGAAGATATTCTCGGATGAGGACTGCACAAAGGAGCTTGCCGCGCCCATCGCGATTCCCGCGAAGGGACACTATTTCCCTGCAAGTGCCTATCACGCGGAACTGCCTGGCACCTGTACCGATATCGGTCATGTGGAATACTGGCATTGCGGCCAGTGCTACAAGTATTTTACCGATAACACCGGCACAACGGGGATCTCGAACATAATGCTCCCCAAGGATAAGGATAACCATGCCCAGGCGCCGCAATATATCGCTGACGACGTACATCATACGGCAAAATACAATTGCTGCAACACGACGCTCCCCATGGAAGCACACAGCTTTGACTATGGCGTGTGTGACGTATGCGGCTACGTAGCCACTTTCCTGGTACAGAGCGACAGGGAGACTGCGTACTTTGGCTCGTACAACGATGCAATGGCCGCGCTAGCGCGGGAAGGCGCGACGTTTCTAATGGTGCTGAGAGACTATGACGGTACGATCGATATCAATGTAGACGGGAAACGTACCGTCCTGATCGGCGACGCCAGAACAAATGTCCGCGTGAGTGGCATCAACATAAACGGCGGAAGCGTTACCATATCGAATTACGGAACGGTTGGCTCTCTTACGAACAATGCCGTCACGATCCTCGGCAAAGGCGGCGGCAGATATGACGCGATCCGGAATAACATGGGCGACGTCGGGGCGCTTCTCGGCAGTTGCATTGTGTATAAAACAGAGGACGGCGTGTTCCTGCGTTCCAAAGATGAAGCTTGCAAGGCCGACAGCATTCAGAATGTCCGTGTCATTGGCGCTCCGATTTCGTACATCGAGATCACCGGCGCGGGCAAAGGCACCGGTGAAGAGTATGATGTCAGGTATGCCCATACGGTAAAAGCGGGAGAAACGGTGACGTTCCGATCGGATGTGTACCAGATCAGCGGTGCTACCGCCGCTGGTGCTGTCATCACATCCTGGGACTGCGGAACCATACCCGCGGAAAATGTCGATGTGCAGACATCCAATGGGGGCTGGAGATCGACGCTTACTCTGACGAACATTACACCTGGCGTATATCCTCTGGTCTGCACGGTGAATTCTGACAACAACGGCGAAATCTATTCCGTTCGCGCAACCGTCACACTCGCCGTGGAGGCGGGCGAGACAGAGTATACCCTCACCTTCGACGCCAACGGCGGCACCGGCGCTCCGGCTGCCATGACCGGCGAGACAAACACCTTCGTGATTCCCGATACCATCCCGACACGTGAAAATGCCCACTTCGGCGGCTGGGCGCTCACTGCCGGAGCCGACAGCCCGCAGTACCAGCCCGGCGATACTGTCACCATCGACGGTGGGATGAAAATGACCCTCTACGCCTACTGGAGGGCGCACGGCGACGGTAACGGCGACGGCTTCTGCGACGGCGGCGAGGAATGCCTCCACGGAAAGGACGCCGATGGCTACTGCACCGTAAGCGGCTGCACCCACAACGCGGACGGACACGACTGCTGCCCGAAGCGCGGGCCTTCGGAAACCGTCATCACGACCTTGCCAACCCTGCCCGCCGAAACATATGTCGGCACCCAGTTTCTGGATGAAGCGCTCGAGGGCGGAGTGGCGCAGGTTAAGGGAACGGATACCGTCGTCCCCGGCAAGTTTGCATTCGAAGGAGAGTATGGCGGGAGCGTAAGTTTTGTGGGGGAAAACCGCCTGCATGTTATCTTCACTCCCGATGACACGGAAGCATATACAACAGCGGAATGTGAAGTGATTGTGACCGGCATTCGGTATACGATCACGGAGGTTCTTACGAAATTTGCCATCACGGACAAACCGCTGGGCACGCCCCTTGTGGAGCTGGGAATCCCTACGGAGGGCGTCACGGTAAAAACCGACTCCGGCGCAATGTTCGCCCCTATTCCGGTCATTTGGGACACATCTGCCTATGATCCCAATTCTCTGGAACCCCAGACTATCTACGGAACGCTGGATGTTGCCAACAGCTATTTTCATGATAAAATCGTTACGGAAACCGATGTAAAAGCGACCATTGAGGTATCTCTTATGGATACTCGGGTCTTCCAGACTACCATTGTCACACCGCCTACGGTTGAAGGAACCTTCTATGCGCTGGATCGTTACGAGACGCTGACAAGCGGTCTCAAGGGCGGAAAGGCGATGGCAAACGGTCAGGAGATCGAAGGCACGTTCGAGTTTGATGAGGACGAATTGCTGTACGGAGACACCGCCTACCCCGGCATCGGGCTGAAATACGGCCAGCTTACGCGCACGGTCGTTTTCAAGCCGACAAACTCCAGGAACTACACAACTGCAGCCTGCACGGTAACCGTGAACGTTCTCCCGCTCACGATCGTCAGAATCAATCCCAATTTCGAGGACATCACCGACAAGCCCATTGGTACGGCGTTTGAACAACTTGGATTGGCGGAAGCGGGTTCGATGGACGTGATGCGCGGTGACCCCCAGAAAACGACGATCATGAGCGACACGGTGGTCTGGGATAAAAACCAGTATGACCCGAATACGCCATATGAGCAGCGCATTACGGGCAGATTGGTGCTGTCCACATGGAAGGATTATATTGCGCCCCCCGAAGGGGCGTCCACCGTCAGCGTCAAGGTGAAGCTGAAGTACGACCCGGTTGTACCTGTGATTGTGACCGCGCCGACGTTCCGCTGGACAAAGGGAGACTTCCGGCTCGGCGACAATCAGATTTTTGTCAGCGAAACCTTCCAGATCGGAACGGAAACGCACCCGGAGGAAGCTGACGAGATCGGTGCGCTTATTGGCGGTGAGGCGCGGGTTGGCGGCAGGAAGATCGACGGCACATTCTCTTTCAAGGCCGGTACGCCTAAGTGGTTTAGCGCAGCGGGAACATACAACGTGACTGTGGTCTTCACGCCGAGTGATACCGTTCGTTATGCGCCTGCCGAATGTACCATCCCGATTGAAGTGGTCAAACGCACCCTTCTGAGCATCGAACCCTCGACGGATATCACGAACAAAGAGGTCGGCACGGAGTTTGATGCGCTCTGGCTGCCTTCATTCGTGAACTGCCGGACAGAGGACGGGTCGTTCTACTCAGGCATTGGCGTAACGTGGGATAAGACGTCGTATGACCTGAATTCTACTGCTGAGCAGGCCATTACCGGCACGCTCAATCTCGGCGATATTCCGACTATTCAGCAGCCCGTCCCGGAGTTAAAGGCCACGGTCAAGGTCAGGCTTATTCCCCACGACTGGAGCGACTGGACGCCCGACAGCAACGGTACCCACAGCCGCGTCTGCGCCAGAAACAGCAGTCATAAAGAAACCGTCAGCTGCTCCGGCGGTACGGCGACCTGTCAGGCAAAGGCGGTCTGCTCTGTTTGCGGTCAGGAGTATGGTCAGCTTGCCGCGCACGACTTTACGGCGGAAGTGGCGGAGGAAAAGTATCTGAAATCCGCCGCGACCTGCACGGAAAAGGCGACTTACTACAAGTCCTGCACAGTCTGCGGCGAAAAGGGAACGGAAACCTTTGAGGTCGGCAACATTCTCGGCCACGACTGGGGCGAATGGCAGTCCAACGGAAACGATACCCATAGCCGCATCTGCACCAGAAACAGCGGCCATAAGGAGACCGTCAACTGTTCCGGTGGTACGGCGACCTGTCAGGCAAAGGCAGTCTGCGCTGTGTGTAAGCACGAATACGGCCAGCTTGGCACACACAGCTTCACGGCGGAAACCGTGGAGGAACAGTACCTGAAATCCGCCGCGACCTGCACAGAAAAGGCAGTCTATTACAGGTCCTGCGCCACCTGCGGCCTGAGCGCCAAGGACACTGCCGAGGAAGCGGTCTTTGAAACCAGGGCGCTCGGCCATGACTGGGGCAAGTGGCAGTCCAATGGCGACGGCACCCACACCCATGTCTGCACCAGAGACGATACCCACAAGGAGACGGTCAGCTGCTCCGGCGGCACCACGACTTGCGTGGAGCAGGCGACCTGTAAGGACTGCGGCGGGAAGTACGGCGAAAAGGATGCCGCGAACCACACCGGTGCGAAGAAATGGACGACCACAAAGACCACCCACGAACAGAAATGGTCCTGCTGCGGCGAGGCCACCGTCGCCAAAGAAGCCCATACCTTCGGCAAATGGGTCGTCACCGAAAAGGCAACATCCAGAAAAGACGGGGAAAAGACCCGCACCTGTGAAGTCTGCGATTACGTCGAGACTGCGAAGATCCCTGCCACCGGCACTTCGCCGAAGACCGGCGACGACAGCCACATCGGCATGTGGGCCGGCATCCTCTGCGT
>ERZ857840.3808-NODE-3808-length-12319-cov-13.489237_pt1 | contig 12319 bp, 10 predicted proteins | sample MGYA00519760_ERZ857840 | MGnify/ENA primary metagenome ERZ857840 (study PRJEB31778, sample SAMEA3449371) | human gut metagenome | biome: human gut; feature: human-associated habitat; material: faeces | place: United Kingdom | collected 2010/2012 ... | reverse complement strand
GGATTTCGCTCCTGCGGGAGCGACCAAAGGGCTTTCCGCTCGCCCTTTGGAAACCTTCGGTGCACATCCTTGTTTATTGAACTTTATCGGAAGTTTTTTAGTTCGTGTACCTCTCATTCCCCCCACACACACGCGGCGCACAAGTCCTCACCGACCTGCGCGCCGCGTTTCTCTATTCTCCTCACTTTTCCCTGACCCAATAATACTCGAACCTTTCCCCATGGTGTCCCATCACCGGCTTGTCGCTCCGCACGAATCCGCATTCCGTCAGCGTCGCCACACGCGCAACCGCATACGGCGCGGCTTTCGTCATCAGCGTGCGGCAGTTTAGCAGCGCGTACGCATCGGGCAGAAGCGCGTCCATCACTGCCGCCAGCACGTCCGACTTCTCCCACGCGCTGCCGACATCCACGCGCAGGATGCCCATGCCGCTGTACGGGTCGTCCGGCGACTCCTCGCGGCGGCAAAGCTCCACCGTGCCAATGACCTCGCTGCGCAATGCAATCGCCCAGCGTACAAACCAGCCCTGCTCCCACGACGTGCGCCAGAAGTCCATCGCACGGCGCATCTTCTCCGGCGTGTCGTAATAGAAAATGTCACCGTGGCAGTTGTCGCTGTTGAAGAACGGCAGCGCCAGCGGGTCGCCGTAGACGCGCAGAAGCGCCGCTTCATCCGCCGCCGTCACCGGGCGCAGGCGGATTTCGCCCTTCTCCATCGTCGGGATGGATTCGTATACATTCATGCCTTTTTCTCCTTCCGGATGCCCAGCACCAACCATCGAATTCCCGGAATCCGGCGGATAATCTCCGACAAGCCCAGCGTCGCGCCGAAGCCGATCAGCAGCGTCAGCAGATACGTCAGCGCCGCCGGGAGCGTCGTCCGCTCGGTCAGCAGGAGCGCCGTCAGCAGCAGTACGGGGTAATGCACGACATACAGCGCGTAACTCCGCTGGGTGAAAAAGCACGACACCGCTCTCTCCTGATGGAGATAATAGCGCGCATTGCCCAGCACCGCCAGCACCACCGCCCACAGGTACACATTCGCCCACAGGCTTTGCAGATATGCCGCGTCGGTGAAATTCTGCCCGTTCGTCCACGCGCCGTACGCCACCGCGCCGATGACCGCCGCCGCCAGCGTCCCCCAGCGCATCCGCTCCACGCGTTCCATCACCGTTTCATGCGCGAACACCGCGTACCCCAGCAGGAACGCCGTCAGGTAAATCCCGATGCGGTAGGTGGTGATGACGGGCATGTTGCCGACCTGCGCCGCGCCCCAAATCAGCAGGGCAAAGGCGCAAATCAGCCACGACGGGGTGCGTTCGCCGAGGCGGAAAAGATGGTCATTCCGGTCGATTCTGCGAATCAGCACCAAAATCGCGCTGAACAAAAACAGCAGCTGCACGAACCACAGCGGCCCGATGCCCGACAGCACCGAAATCGGGTACAGCAAGGGCTTCGGGATGGTATCCACCGCGCCGCCCATGCGGATATTCAGATACCCCGTCACCCATTGCAGCACGAACAGCCCCAAGGTTGACGGCACAAGCAGCTTCCGCGCCCGATTGCGCAGGAACGCGCGATTCCCCTGCTGGACAAGTGCGAACCGGGCGCACATGCCCGCCACGACGAACAGCAGCACCATGAACCACGGGTACACCGTGCCGGAAATGGTATCCAGAAACGGCAGGTTTCGCGCATCCGGCACACCGCCGAAGATGCCGACCCCGTTGAAGAGGTAGCAGACGTGGTAAACAATGACCAGCAGAACCGTCATCCAGCGAATATGGTCAAGATACGCATAGCGGCGCATGGGGATTTTCCTCCTTTATGATAGCATGAATCCGTATTTTTGTGAAGGCGAACACGCACATTTATTCGTCATTGCTCATTGCTCGTTCTTCTGAAATCTGCTCTTGATGCCCTCGAAGCCGTCGGTCAGCATCCGGCTAATCAGCGCGTCGTCCCAATTCTGCTGCCCGGACGCGCACAGCACCGCAATGCCGTGGACGTACGCCCACATTTCGATGTGCAGGAGCGTCGCGTCCTCGCGGGTGAGGGATAGTTTCGCCATCAGGAAGTCCACCAGCACGGCGATGTTCTCCGCGTCGCCACTGTGATCCTCCCGGCGGCGGTCGCGCATGTAGAGCAGGTGGAAGAGGTTCGGCTCGTTTCGGGCGAAGCGGATGTACGCCGTGCCGACGGCTTTGTAGGGCGGATCGGCAGAATCGCGGACAAAATCAGCGCTGTAAGCACGGTATTGTGCGTCCGCGGCATCAATTGTGGCGGCAAGCAGGTCGTCCATGCCCGAAAAGGCGCTGAAAATCACCTTGGAGGACGAATGCAGGGTATCGGCAATGGCGCGGGCAGTGACGGCGTCGAAGCCGCGCTCGCGGGTGATGGCAAGGGCGGCGGCGACAATTTGCTCGCGGGTGAATCGGCAGGCGGGCGGCATGGGGCATCTCCTTTCAGCAACGCACGTTGCGCAACATGTGTTGCTATTGTAGCAAACAAAATCCCCTGTGTCAAGGGCAAGTTTGCAATTTATTCATGGATTTTCAGCAAAGCGTCACATTTCCTTCATGCTGACGTCATGCTGGGCGGGTAGAATCAACACTGTCAGGCGGGAAGCACAGAAAGGAGGCGTCTATGAAGCTGCTGATGGAACCGCTGGTCGTCGCGGCCATCCTGATGAAGGAACTGCCGGATAAACAAGTGGGTTCCGCCGAATCCGCGAAGGACGCTTCTGCTGCACCAGAAGTTCCAGCGCACGACACGGCGGAATAAGGATTTCAGCGGACGCGGCGCATCGCCCTCTGCGCCCTGCATGACATGGTTTTCACTCCTTTTCTCCTCCTTTTTCCTTTCCCTTTCCTTCCTTGGGGCGCGGAGTCAGCAACCTCCCGCACCCCGGAGACAGCCCGAATTTCAGCAGATTCGGGCTGTTTTCTGTTGGGGGATTTTTGTGGTCGCTGGCGCGGCGGGGTTCGTTTTATGCGTCTTGATTTTGCATGTCGCAGAGGGTTTCGCGTCTGCGGACGCGACCAAAGGGCATGAAAACAAACGAAGTTTGCGGTCGCCCTTTGGAAACCTTCGGGCTCCCATGTTACTTGATTTTCATTGTTGCTTTTGGGCGCGTCTGCGGACGCGCTTCATTTACATTCCTTATTCTGCATTTCTCATTGCTAATTTTCCCCTTCCTCCCCCTGTTCCCCTTCACAGAAAAAAGCAAACGTGGTATGATAATCAGACAAACAGGCAAGGGAGGATTGGCGGATGGACGAGACGCGCGGGAAGTTCGTGCTGAAAGCGCCGTATCAGCCAAGCGGAGATCAGCCGCAGGCGATTGAGGCGCTGACAAAGGGCGTCAACGCGGGCATGAAGGGGCAAGTGCTGCTAGGCGTAACTGGGTCGGGCAAAACGTTCACCATGGCAAGCGTGATTGCTCAGGTGCAGCGCCCGACGCTGGTGATTGCGCACAACAAAACGCTGGCGGCGCAGCTCTGCTCGGAGTTCCGGGCGTTCTTCCCCGACAGCGCGGTGGAATATTTCGTTTCCTATTATGATTACTATCAGCCGGAAGCGTATATCGCGTCGTCGGACACCTACATCGAGAAGGACGCCGCCATCAACGAGGAAATCGACCGCCTCCGCCACAGCGCGACGGCAGCTCTTCGGGAGCGGCGGGACGTGATTATCGTCGCGTCGGTCAGCTGCATTTATTCCATGGGCGACCCCAGCGAGTACGAGGGGCAGATGGTGTCGCTTCGTCCGGGCATGGCGATTGGGCGCGACGACCTCATCCGCCAGCTGATTGCCATCCAGTATGACCGCAACGACGTGGAGTTTGAGCGCGGGACGTTCCGCGTGCGCGGCGACGTGCTGGAAATCATCCCCGCGGGCGGCAAGGAGCACGGCCTGCGGATTGAGTTCTTCGGCGACGAAATCGAGTCCATCAGCGAGTTCGAGGTCGTGTCCGGGCACACGCTGGCGTCGCTGGAGCACGCAAGCGTCTATCCCGCGACGCACTACGCGACTGACCAGACGAATCTGCCGGAGAAAATCGCCGTCATCGAGCGCGATTTGAAGGAGCAGGTCGACAAGTTCACGAAGGAAGGCAAACTGCTGGAGGCGGAGCGAATCGCCCAGCGGACGAATTACGACATCGAGATGATGCGCGAAATCGGCTATTGCAGCGGCATTGAGAACTATTCGCGCTATTTCGATGGCAGAAAGCCCGGCGACGCGCCCTATTCCCTGCTGGATTATTTTCCCAAGGGCTTTTTGTGCTTCATTGACGAGAGCCACGTCACCGTGCCGCAGATTCGCGCCATGTACAACGGCGACCGCGCGCGCAAGGAGCAGCTTGTCGAATATGGTTTCCGGCTGCCGTCGGCGTTTGACAATCGTCCGCTGCTGTTCGAGGAGTTTGAGCAGCGCATCGGGCAGACGATTTTCGTCTCCGCAACGCCCGGCCCGTATGAAATCAGCCACGCATCCCAGATTGTGGAACAGATTATCCGCCCGACCGGGCTGCTCGACCCCAAAATCATCCTCCGCAAGGCGACCGGTCAGGTGGATGACCTCGTGGGCGAAATCCACCAGGTCGTGGCGAAAAAACAGCGCGTGCTGGTGACGACGCTCACCAAGCGGATGGCGGAGAGCCTGACGGAGTACCTGCAAAGCATGGACATCCGCGTCCGCTACCTGCACAGCGACGTGACGACGATGGATCGCATGGCGCTGATTCGCGGGCTGCGGCTCGGCGAATATGACGTGCTGGTGGGCATCAACCTCCTGCGCGAGGGGCTGGACTTGCCCGAAGTGTCGCTCGTCGCGATTCTCGACGCGGACAAGGAAGGTTTCCTGCGCTCGGAAACGTCGCTCGTGCAGACCATCGGGCGCGCCGCGCGAAACGTCGATGGGCGGGTGATTATGTACGCCGATGTGATGACGGACAGCCTGATGCGCGCCATCAGCGAAACCAACCGCCGCCGCGCGATTCAGGAGGAGTACAACCGCGTGCACGGCATCACGCCGGAGTCGGTGCGCAACGCGGTGCATCAGGTGCTGGAGATTACGAAGAAGGCGGAAGAAAGCGCGCCCGCCGCGATGAGCGAGGACGAGCGGAACGCGCTGATGAAGCAGGTGGAAGACCAGATGCTGTCGGCGGCGAAGGCGCTGGACTTCGAGCAGGCGGCGAAGCTCCGCGACCAGCTGCTGGAACTCAAGGGGGAAAAGCCCCAAGCGGAGCAGATTCAAAAGAAGCGGAGAAGGACACGCGAAAGCACCAGACACCACTAAGTTTGGAAGCATAACCAAGCCGGGCGGCCAAAAAGGGTCAAGGGACAATGTCCCTTGCAGGGTGCAGGGACAGTGTCCCTGCTGGGGTTTGGGGCAACGCCCCAACTGTTCCTCGTCCAGCCAACTCAAAAGGGAAATTCAAGCAGAGCAGCCTTGGTCGCAGGCAGCGAAGCGTCCCTGCGCAGTAACTTCGCGCGTCCGCAGACGCGCCCCCAAGCCGCTCTTTCCAACAACCGTGCTGTGTCGCGCCAAATGGGCGCGACCACCCCGTATGCCGCCCGTCGTAACCTCTTGTTTATCCCTCAAAATCGCTCATTCCTCATTGCTAATTACCCCGGAGGTGTCCCATGCCCACCAAGCATTTTCTCCCCCTGCTGCTCCTGCCCTTCGTGCTGCTGACGGTGTTTCTTTGCCTCGCCGTCCTCCTCGGCGGGCAGGATTTCGTCCACGCGCTGCTCAACGTGGCGGTGCTGCCGTGATGCGCCCAAATCGCGCTGATTCGGCGCTTTCGCAGTATTTTTGCTCTCTCCTGACCGCCGTGCTGCTGCTCGTTTCGCTGCTGTGCGGGCTGATTTTCTTCGCCACCACGCGCACGTTTGCCGCGTCTGTCCTGTCATCCAGCGAAAAAGAAAGTCAGCACAAAACCGAGTGGAACGCCGCGCAGATTCAGGCGGATTTTGCCCTCTCCGACGCTGCGCTTGCCCCCCTGTCCGGCGCTTGCGCGGCGTATCAGGCGGAACTTGCGGTTTATTGGCACGACTTCTTCCGCACCGATGCGGAGGAACTGCCCGCCGCTCCCGCCCCCCTCGATGAGCGCGAAATGGTCGCCCTTGTCATGGCGGATGAAGGCTTCCAAACCCGCGTGGATGCGGATTTTCGCCGCGCCACCGCCCGCGACGAGGTCGTTTACCCCCTCTCGCAGTTTGTCCAGCGATATTCCTTCCCCATCCGGCAGAGCCTGATGGAATTGCTCGGCGGACTGGCGGCACAGAAATGCAGCCTCCCACGTCTGCTCCACGCGGTCGAAATCAGCGGCGCGGTCTGTCTGCTGGCGGCGATTCTGCTCCTGCTTTGCTGCCGCCGCGTCCGCATCGGCGCAACGCTCACCGCCACAGGCCTCGCCGCGCTGCTGCTGCTGCTCCCTGCGCTGCTGCTCAACCTGCCGGGGCTGCTCCACCCGCTCTCGTCCATCGCGCAGGCGCAAGTCACCCGCGCATTGCTGCTGCTCAGCGGCGCACAGGCGGTTTTCGCCGCGGTGACGCTGCTGCCGGGCATCCTGCTGCTTCGGAGGGCACACGCATGATGCAGAAGAACACCATCACCGTCACGTCGGATAAAATTACCCAGCCGTTAACATTCGCATTTGCCGCGGATTTCCACAACGGCGATGCGGATGAGGCGCTTGCCCTCATGCAGGACTGCGACGCAATCCTCATCGGCGGCGACCTCGTCAACCGCCACAGCCGCCACGGATGGCGCAACGCCGCGCGCTTCCTCGACCTCGCGCCGCGCGTCGCCCCCACGTTCTACAACCTCGGCAACCACGAGCGGCTGCTGCCCGACATCGCGGAATACCTTCCTTTGGTACAGAAAAGCGACGTGACTGTGCTGGACGACTGCTTTGTGGACTTCCGCGGCATCACCCTCGGCGGAGTCAGCAGCGCGCGGAAAATGCCGGGAATGCCGCCCGTTCGCGCGCAGATGGACGCAAAAAAGCCGTTCCTGCAAGCCATGGCGGCGCGGGACGGGTTCAAGCTGCTGCTCTGCCACCACCCGGAGTATTTCGCGCCGCTGGTGCAGGGGCTGGACATTGACCTGACGCTCGCGGGGCACGCGCACGGCGGGCAGGTGCGGATTGGTTCGCAAGGAATTTACTCGCCGGGTCAGGGGCTTTTCCCGAAATTGACGAGCGGGTTTTATTTTGATGACAAACTGTTCATCAGCCGCGGCATGACGAACTCCGCCTGTGCGCCGCGCCTGTGGTGTCCGTGCGAGCTGGTGATGGTACGGCTGCTGCCCAATCGCGCTATATAAATAGGTAACGATTTTTCCTGCCCGCTGGAAGAATCCCATTCGCTGAATCGTTGTATGGTTATCCACAGTTTCTCCCCAATTCGATTCACGAAGGAGGTTTCCGCATGAAAAAGCTGCTTTGGGTGCTGATTTTGCTGCTTCTCCCGCTGACCGCCTTGGCGGAAGATGCCGAAAGTCGCCGCGACGGCGCGTTCTTCTACCAGATTGCGGATGGCGAAGCAACCCTGACCGGCTGCGACTGGGACGCGATGCAGGCGGATTCGCTGTACATGTTTGCTGAACCGCAGGTTTCGCTGGAGATTCCGGCGACGCTGGGCGGCTATCCCGTCACGGCGATTGGCGGCTGGTTGTTCAGCTCGCTGGACGTCTGCCCCGTGGACGCGCCGTTCGAGGTTGTGTTCCCCGAAGGGCTTCGCGCGCTGGATGCCGACACCTTCGCCGAATGCTTCTATGCGGTGAAAGTCACCCTGCCCGCGACGTTGGAAGTAATTCCGGAGGGCTGCTTCGACCAGATTGAGGCCGAAATCGACTTTCCGAACGGCAATCCGCGCTATTCCTGCGAAAACGGCTTCCTGATTGACAATACTACGCAGACGCTGCTGTACACCGCGCCGTCGAGCCACGGCAATCTGCTGCCCGCCGTCCGCCGTCTGGGGGACTGTTCGCTGATGAACTGGCTCTGGAACGACGATGACGACCCCGTTCTGCCCGACACGCTGGAAAGTGTTGGCAGCTACATTTTCTATGACTGCGGCGTGACCCGCGTCACCTTCCCTGACGGCATCACCGAACTGTCGCCCTATACCTTCTATTGCACCGATTTGCAGGAAGTTCACCTGCCCGCGTCGCTGCGGGAAATCCCGGATTACTGCTTTTGGAACTGCCAGCTGACCGCGCTGACCATCCCCGACGGCGTGACCCGCATCGGCGCGCACGCGGTGGACTGGTTCACGGGCGAAATCATTGGGGCCGTCACCCTCCCCGCATCGGTGGAATTTGTGGGTTATCGCGCGTTTCCGGACGAATGCGATGTGACGGCTTTGAACCCGCAGGTTCATTTTGAAACAGCCACGGAATATGCCGAGCGAATCCCCGAATATGACTGGTATGGCGACGAAGCGGCGGACGCTCTCTATTCAGATGGGCTGTTCGACTACGAGCTTTCGTCGCGCGGCGCGGTTCTGCTCGACTGTTCCCGCTTCTTGAACCAGCCAGAAGTCCCCGACGTGCTGGAAATTCCGGCGGAATTGGGCGGAACTCCTGTCGTGGCAATTGCGGCGAATGCGTTGAACACATCTGAATCCTGTGCCGATAGCCTTTTGTTCGGCATTGTGCTGCCAGAGGGCGTTCAGCGTGTGGAAGCAGATGCGTTTCAATGCTGTCACGCAGCAACGCAGATTTCCTTTCCCTCCACGCTAACAATGCTCGCGGAAGGCAGTTTTTTTCACGTCTACGCGGAAATCGACTTTCCGAACGGCAACCCGCGCTATTCCTGCGAAAACGGCTTCCTGATTGACCGCGACACGCAGACGCTGCTGTACGCCGCGCCATCCAGTCAGGGGCAGCCGATTCCCGCCGTCCGTCGCTTGGGCGATTCCGCGCTGGATAACTGGAAACCTGCGGGTAACGAAATCCGCCTGCCGGACACGCTGGAATCCATCGGTCCTTACGCCTTGGACGGGCAGTACACGGGCGATTTTTCCCCGCTGGCGGCGCTGATTCTCCCCGACGGCGTCCGCGAACTGTCCGATTGCAGCATTTACGGCTGCTGGGAGATTCAGCTGCTGCGCTTCCCGGCAACGCTGACGGAAATTCCCGCCTACTGCGTCGCAAACTGCGGGCTGGGCGCGGTGGAAATCCCGGAGGGCGTGACGCGCATCGGAGAATTTGCCTTCTACTACTACGATTGGGAGCAGACGGAATTGTCCGCCGTCACCCTGCCCGCGTCGGTGGAATTTGTGGGCTTCCGCGCCTTCCCGGACGAATGCGAAATCACCGCGCTAAACCCCGACACGCACTTTGAAACAGAGGAAGAAATCAATCAGCGGAATCCCGATTGGGCGTATCGCATCCCCTAACAATCAAGAAAGGTCGTTTTCCGCATGAACGAACTCGATTCGCTTCTTCGCGCCGCCGGGCGCATGATGCTTGACTACCAGTCCCCAAAGGTGTTCAGCAAGGGGCATCACGCCGATTTCGTCACCGAGGCGGACATTGCGGTGCAGTCCTATCTCGTCGACGCGCTGCAAAGGGCGTATCCGCACGCGAAATTCCTCGCCGAGGAGGAGGAGCGGCATGTCCTCACCGACGCGCTGACCTTCATCATCGACCCCATCGACGGCACGACGAACTACTTCCGCCGCCGCCGCTGCTCGATGATTTCCATCGGCGCGGTGGAAAATAAACTTCCCGTTTTCGGCGGGTTGTACGACCCCTACACGGACGAAATGTACCTCGCGGAACGCGGCAAGGGCGCGACCTGCAACGGCGAGCGCATCCGCGTGTCGGACACGCCGATAGAACGCGCGCTGATTGGCTTCGGCTCTGCGCCGTACTACGAGGAGTTGTTTTCGCTGACCGGGCGGACACTTTCGACGCTGCTGCCGAAAATCGCCGATGTGCGCCGGACGGGCAGCGCCTGCCGGGAACTGTGCGACGTGGCGCGCGGCATCAGCGATGGGCACTTCGAGTGGCGGCTCCAGCCGTGGGACTACTGCGCGGGGACGCTGCTGATTGAGGAAGCCGGCGGGCGCTGCGGCGACATCCGCGGCGGAAGCGTCGTCTATGACCGCCCGATGGCGCACATGGCGGCGAACGCGCGCATTTTCGATAATCTGCGCGAAGTGCTGCAATCAGCGGATTGCGAAAATCCCGATTGTATGGTATAATCAGGGTACCAACCTGAAAAGGAGCGACTGACATGATTCCGACCCCGCACATTACCGCCAAGGAAGGCGATTTCGCCCGCACTGTCCTCATGCCCGGCGACCCGCTGCGCTCGAAGTTCATTGCGGACAACTACCTCGAAAACGCCGTGCTGGTCAACAACACGCGCGGCGTGCAGGGCTACACCGGCACCTACAAGGGCAAGCGCGTGTCCGTGATGGCGTCCGGCATGGGGATGCCCTCCATCGGCATCTACTCCTATGAGTTGTTCAAATTCTACGGTGTGGAAAATATAATCCGCGTCGGCACGGCGGGGATGCTCAGCCAGAAGCTGAAAGTGCGCGACATCGTGCTGGGCATGAGCGCGTACACGAACAGCAATTTCGGGCAGCAGTACGGTTTCCGTGGGAACGTCGCGCCTTGCTGTTCCTACGCGCTGCTTTCTGCCGCGATGGAAGCGGCCAAGAAGCTCGGCGTGACCCCCGTGCCGGGTGCGCTGTACTCGTCGGATATTTTCTATGACGAATCGCAGCCGTCGCCGGGGCAGGTGCTGCAAGGCTTGGGCGTGCTGGCGGTGGAGATGGAAGCGGCGGCGCTGTACCTGAACGCGGCGCGGCTGGGCAAGAACGCGCTGACCATCTGCACCATTTCCGACAATCCCTTCACGGGCGAGGAGCTGGATGCCGAAGCGCGGCAGAACACCTTCACGCAGATGATGGAGATTGCGCTGGAAATTGCGTAATATAGTAGGGCGAAGCACCAAAAAAGCTGCACGCGGAAGGAGCATGGAAACGCGACCAACTCAATCGCGAAAAAGGGTCAAGGGGGGACTTCGTCCCTTTTCATCTGTCCCTTGCAGGGTGCAGGGACAGCGTCCCTGCTGGGGTTTGGTGCAACGCCCCAACTGCTCCGCGGGAGATCAGTATGTCAAACGCGCTCAACAAAAGTGCAGGCAGCGAAGCGTCCCTGCCAGTAACTTTGCGCGTCCGCAGACGCGCCCCAAGCTGCTCTTCCCCCAAAATTCCGTGAAAACCTTACTATCCGCATACAAAAAACCGACAGGGCGAAATTGCTCTGCCGGTTTTTTGATACTGCTGATTTTTATCCGCTGATTACACCGCGCCCTGCGCCATCATCGCGTCGGCAACCTTCAGGAAGCCCGCAATGTTCGCACCCGCGACGTAATCGCCTTCCTTGGCGTACTCGTGCGCCGCCAAATCCACCTTGGCGAAGATGTTCACCATGATGTCCTTCAGCTTCGCGTCCACTTCCTCGAACGTCCAGCTCAGGCGCTGGCTGTTCTGGCTCATTTCCAGCGCGGAAACCGCCACGCCGCCCGCGTTGGCAGCCTTCGCCGGGGCAAAGAGCACGCCCGCCTGCTGGAACGCCGCGGTGGCTTCCAGCGTCGAGGGCATGTTCGCGCCTTCGCCGACTGCTTCCACGCCGTTGGCAATCAGCGCCTTGGCGGATGCTTCGTTGATTTCGTTCTGCGTTGCGCAGGGCAGGGCAATCTGGCAGGGAATCGTCCAGATGCCGGAGCAGCCCTCGGTGTAGGTCGCGGTCGGAACAGCCTTGACATACTCCTTGATGCGCTTGCGCTCCACTTCCTTCAGCTGCTTGACCACATCCAGCTTAATGCCGTCGGGGTCGTAGATGTAGCCGTTGGAATCGCTCATGGCGACGACCTTCGCGCCCATCTCGGTAATCTTCTGCACCGCGTAGATGGCGACGTTGCCCGAACCGGACACGACAACCGTCTTGCCCGCGATGGCCTTGCCGTTGCGCTCCATCATCGCCTGCGTGAAGTAGCACAGACCGTAGCCGGTGGCCTCCTTGCGCGCGAGGCTGCCGCCCCACGTCAGACCCTTGCCGGTCAGCACGCCTTCATACAACCCGGTGATGCGCTTGTACTGGCCGTACAGGTAGCCGATTTCGCGTGCGCCGACGCCAATATCGCCCGCCGGCACGTCGGTGTCCTTGCCGATGTAGCGGTACAGCTCAGTCATGAAGGACTGGCAGAAGCGCTGCACTTCGTTGTCGCTCTTGCCCTTGGGGTCGAAGTCGGAGCCGCCCTTGCCGCCGCCGATGGGCAGACCGGT
>ERZ857840.3806-NODE-3806-length-12321-cov-10.420920_pt1 | contig 12321 bp, 11 predicted proteins | sample MGYA00519760_ERZ857840 | MGnify/ENA primary metagenome ERZ857840 (study PRJEB31778, sample SAMEA3449371) | human gut metagenome | biome: human gut; feature: human-associated habitat; material: faeces | place: United Kingdom | collected 2010/2012 ... | reverse complement strand
TTGTCTATCCCATAGGGATAGCGACCCGACATGGAGCAAAGCCCGCGACGACGCGCGCATACAAAAGTAGCCCCCCGCCGGGTAGGCGTGCTCCAAAAGCCTTGCACAAGGCCACACCCGCCGCCAGGCGCCCACAAACCCGCCCTTAATTCGCACAACAAATCCCAGTTTCTGTTTCCCAATAAAGCCCACTATTTATACAATTCTCGCCCAATATCTTCCCAAAATGTAAACTTTCCATTAAAAAAAGTGAATTATTAACCTCTCACATGCAAAAAAGGGGCGATTTGCAGGGATTAGTGAAAGGACTTTTTTCACCGGCGAAAATTCCTTTCCTGTCGGCCTCTCTCCCCGAACAATAAATCGAGAGCCTTTTCGCCCCACCGGTCAAACAGGGGCGCCGGTTTGCTTTTCGAAAAGCTCACTCATCTCAGCAGACTTCATCGGGCAATTTGGGGGTCTGCCTTAAGCGAGAACCTGCCTCCCAACAGTACCTTGAAAATTGAATAAAAAATCTCCCCCGTACACTTGGTACGAAGGAGATCCGGAATCTCTGCTATTTGCTGTCACTTATCCGGCTTTTTTGCGCCGGAAGGAGATCACTGCGACACAGGTGCCGATGGCAAAAGCCCCCAGAGCCGCCGCGTAAACCCACCAGCTCACCGGATGGGTTTCATCGGGTGCTGCCTCCACGGTAAAGTGGGTGGTGGCATCTCCCCTTGCCGAGCGGATCACCAGTGTGTGCTCCCCTTCGGCCAACTGCTCCAGGTAGCTTTCCCGCAGCTCTACGATGATGTTGCCTTCCCCATTCCGCTTCTCGTAGCTTTCGGAGGGCAGCACCGCGCCATCTACCAGCACCTCGGCAAAGTCCTCAAACGCCGCATCGGAGCGGAAGGTAAGTGTACTGCTTTCGCCCTTTTTCCACCGGGCGTCGTTGCCCTGTATGATGCTCGGCGGCACCTTTTCGGTTACTGTATTCTCCGCGGTGAGCTCCGTTTTGCCGTTCGCGTCCGCAAAGTACTTATCACAGGCGGTGCAGTGCCAGCATTCCACCCGGCCATTGGCCGCCGCAGTGGCGGCTATCGCCTCCAGCTTTTCCAGGGAGGCGTGGCATGTGGGGTCGGTCTTGCCGTATTTGGCGCCGCACAGGATGCAGCTTGCCCGCTGGGTGCAATTGGGGGCGCCGCCGTAGCACTTCCCGTTTTGCTGGTCGAAGCAGCCGCTGGCCGTGCAGCGGCGGGTATGGGTCCCATCCCCATTGGAGCGCCAGGGGCCCCACTGATGGATGGTACCGGGGTCCGGCTCATCCTTGCTGTCATCCGGCCGGATGATGACAATGACCCGGTTTTCGGTCCACCGGGCGGTGATGGTCATATCCCCGGCCGGCATGGTGGTGGGAATGGTCTTATCCCAGCCGGCAAAGGTGTAGCCTGTTTTGGTGGGAGCAGCCGGAGGGGTGATGGCCGTGCCGTAATCCTGGGTGATGGAGGGAACCTCGCTGCCGCCGGCGGTATCAAAGGTGATAGTGTACTGGTTGACCTGCCACTTTGCCGTCAAGATCAAACCGGTGGTCACGGGGGTCTCAAAGTCCCATTCGCTTTCGCCGTTGTACCAGCCGATGAAGGTATGCCCCTCTTTGGTGGGATTATCTGGCTGGGCGGCAGGGGTGTTGGCACGAATCTGGGATGCTACTTCGCTTCCACCCTTCGACTGGAAGGTGACCGTATAGGCCCCGATGACTTCCCCGTTAAAGGTGCCGCCGGAAATTTTAGCCGGTGTTTCTTCTGGTGAATCGCTGATATCGTTTTTATTTGTTACCTTCCCATTGAAGGTGCCGCCAGAGATGACGCCGAAAGAACGGCCGCTCTCGTTGGTCACTTCGCCACCAAAGGTACCGTTTGTGATGGTACCGCGGTTCACCACCGAGCCGGTAAACTGCCCGCCGGAGAGGGTTCCGCTATTCCATACCTTGTCGCGGAAAGTACCGCCGCTGATGGTCCCGCCATTCGTCACGGAGCCATCGAATGTTCCGCCGATGATCTCGGTGGGACTATTGTTCGCATCGCCGCCGCCGATGGACATGGCGTCGCTCTCCTCATGCGCCGTGCAGCCGCTTACCGTTACATTATCCCGGATGGTCAGATTGCGGACGCTGCAAATGCCGCCGCCCTCGTTCTTATTTGTGCTTTCTCCGCTTAGGATCGCGCGGCAATCCCGGATGGCAGCCGCACCGGAGAGGACGGTCGTGCCGAAATTGCAGAGACCGCCGCCGCGGGTATCGTCATTATTCGCGGTCTGTGCCACGCAGCCGGTAATGGTCCCGGCGGACATCTCGAACCGGCCGCCAGCTTCCACATGAACACCGCCACCCTCGCGCGCCGTGCAGCCCACGATATTGCCGCCCCGCATGAGGAGCGTGCCGCCTTTCCTCACATAGATACCGCCGCCGGTGTAGTAGCTGCCGCCGGTGATGGCGCCGCCCTTTATCACGACAATGTTTTCACCCGCGGCATCCTCTGCCGCCAGCTTCCACAGGGCGTTGCTCTTATCGAACTTGTGAACGGCATTGGGATTGCTGTCAATCAGCGTCAGCCCGCCATTCTCTATGACATGGATCAAGTTGCTGACCCCGCTGGTTGTTTTCAGTAAGTGGCCGTTCAGATCGATGGTCACCGGTCTACTCACCGCCATAAAGGCGGTGATCTCAATATCCCCAGTCAAGCGAATGACCGCGGCATCGGAAGCCAGAGCATCAGACAGGTTTTTTGAATCGGCTACCTCCAAAAAGGTAGTCAGTTGCAAGGTGCTTTCCTTCTGGATATTATAATCTGCTAGAGTGCGGCCGTTCTCCAAAAATCTGCTGCCAAAATACAGGCATTTCCCATCTACCGAAACACCCGTGTTCTGGATCTTCTGCTTGACATTATCGATGCTGTCGCCGCTTTCCACCTCCAGGGTCAGCGGTTCTTGCCAGCCCAGGGCGCTGCCATCCACATAAATTGGAATGGCATGGGCGGTGGTGAACAACATGGCCAGGGCCAGCAGTACGGCTGATATCCTCTTTTTCATTGTTCGGCACCTCCTTACTGTGTCGATGCGGGTTGCTTTCCTCCTCTTTTTAATTATACATCACTCCCGACCGAAATGCCATTGGCAGGTTTGCCCGGAAATGACACGGCTTTATGGGCAATATGGCACAAGGGGCAGAAAAGCCGCCCGTGGGCGGCTTTTGGGGGATGCTTAGGACCCCAGCAGGGTGACTGTGATGGTGAAGGTCTGGCCGCGGCCGGTACGGCTGGCCCGGTACAGGCTTATTTCCACGGTATCGCCGGGCTTGTGCTGTGCCAGGATATCGCTGCAATCGGCACGGCTGGTGATGGCCCAGCCATCAATGGATGTGATGATATCGCCGACCTCGGCGCCCTGACGGCCTACATCGCTGTCCTCATTGATGGACATGATGCGCAGACCCGCCGGGATGCCGTAATAATTGGCTTCATTGCTGCCTACTTCCACCACGGTGATGCCCAGCTGTGCCCGACCGGTCACCCGGCCGTGCTGCATTAAATCGTCCAGAATGGGCAGGGCGGTATTGATGGGGATGGAGAAGCCGATGCCCTCGTAGCCTTCCTCCACCAGCTTGCTGGAGGTGATGCCCACCACCTGGCCGTAGGTATTGATGAGGGGGCCGCCGCTGTTGCCGGGATTGATGGCGGCATCCGCCTGGATGCAGACCATGGTGTAGCCCAGCTCGGTGGTGATGGTGCGCTGCACCGCCGAAATGTAGCCGACGGTTTGGGTGGAGGCCAGCGCCAGACCGCCGGGATTGCCGATGGCGACCACCATTTCGCCGACCTCCAGCTCATCGCTGTTGCCGAAGGTAGCCGCGACCAGCCCCTCGGGCGGGTTCTGCATTTTAAGCAGAGCCAAGTCGCTCTGGTTATCCGCCCCAATGACGGTGGCATCATAGCTATCGCCATTTTGCAGCACGACCTCGAACTTTTCGCCGCCGCTGACCACATGGGCATTGGTGATGATGTAGCCGTTTTCCGAAAGGATGATGCCGCTGCCCTGCGCGGTGGAGCTGCTGCCGTAGGTGATGATGCCCACTACCGAGGGGGCGCACTTTTTATAGATGCCGGCGGGAGTCAAAAGGCCGTCTTCGGTGGTATCCGGCACATTATCCTCCGGCTTGTTCTGCTGGTCGATCTCCGGCAGGTGCTCCAGCTCATTGCCGATGGACGAATCCTGATCCGGCTGCGGGGCAGGCTTGCTGCCCCAGACGGAGGCCCCGACGCACAGCGCCCCCACCAGCAGGATGACCACCCCCATGGCGATGAGGAAGTACTTCAGGCCGCTGCTTTTCCGGGCGCGGGCGGGGCTTTGGCCGTAGTTGCCCCGGTAATCCTGGTAATCCCAGTGGTAGTTGCTGTCATTGCTGCGGTTTCTCATGCTGTTTCTCCTCCCGGCCGGCAGCGGGGGCCGCCGGCAATGTGGTAAAGCTGGCATCTACCATAGGGGCTTTGCGGTTGACGCCTTTTTTGTAGTGGGCGGGGTCGGCCTTGAGGCCGAATACAAACTCGGTGTATTCCCCGGGCTGGCTGCGGACGAAAATCTCGCCCTCGTGGACATTCATAATGGTGCGGCAGATGGAAAGCCCCAGGCCTACGCCGTTTTTATCCAGGCTACGGCTGCGGTCGGTCTTATAGAACCGGTCGAAGAGCCGCGGGATCTCCTCCGGCAGGATGCCGGAGCCGGTATTGCGCACCGCTACCATGATATTCTCGCCCTCGGTATAAAAGTCGAAGGAAAGGGTGCCGCCTTCATTGACGAACTTGACGGCGTTATCGATGAGATTATACACCACCTGCTGGATGAGGTCGGCATCGGCCAGCACCCAGTAGCGGTCGGTATCCAGCCCCTCCACCTCGATGTGCTTTTCCTCCAGCCGCTGCTCGAAGCCCAGCAGGGTATTGGTGACAAGGGAGGTGATCTCCACCTCGGTGGGCTGGATGGTGCGCTCGCCGGCCTCGATCTGGCTGAGGGTGAGCATATTGCGCACCAGGCGGGAAAGGCGCTGGACCTCACTGGAGACAATGCGCAGATAGTGGTTCTGCCGCTCCGGCGGGATGGTGCCATCCAGGATACCATCGACAAAGCCGCCGATGGTGGTCATGGGGGTTTTTAATTCGTGGCTGACATTGGCGGTAAAGCTGCGGCGCACCGATTCGGTGAGGGCCAGCTCGGTGGCCATGTTATTGAAGGCGGAGGCCAGCCGCCCGATCTCATCATCGCCCTCCACTGGCACCCGGACCGAGAAATCGCCCTTGGCGAAGGCACGGGTGGCGGCAGCCATCTGCCGCAGGGGGTTTACCAGGCTGGTGGTGACAAAATAAATGACGATAAAGCTGACCACCAGCACCACGATGGCCGCGATGAGGAACATCTGGAGCATATCGCCGGCCAGGGCACGGTTGGCAGCCCGGGCGGTGGCCATGACGGCACCCACCAGAAGGCCGTTTTCATCCACCACGGGGGTGGCCACGGCGTACTGGGGGTCTTCCCCGGTGCCGGCCATGACCACGGAGCCCTGATAGCTGCCGGTTTTGGAGAGGCTATCCAGGACAGCCTGCGGCACCGACTGGGGGATGGCGCTCTCGGTAGTATGGGCCATAATGAGGATATCGCCCTTGTTATCGGAAAGGTAGATGTCGGCCTCAATGGCGGAGCCCAGCACGGCATACACCGGCTGCAGGGTATCGCTGCTGACATAGCGGTACTCGTGGGCGGCGTAATTTTCCATGGTGAGGCGGGCGGCCTGGGTCACATTTTTCTCCAGCAGGCTGATTTTTTCCTCCCGCAGGTAGTCATTGGCCAGCACCATAAAGATGGAGCCGACCAATACCATACTGAGCAGAATGATGGCGCAGCACACCGAATAGTACTTGCCCATCAGGGTTTTCTGCGAAGTTTTCATTCTTATTCCTTGACCTCGAACTTATAGCCGACGCCCCAAACGGTCTTGAGACTCCACTGATCGCTGACGCCTTCCAGCTTTTCGCGCAGGCGCTTGATGTGGACATCGACGGTGCGGCTGTCGCCGTAGTACTCGAAGCCCCAGACCTCATCCAGCAGCTGATCGCGGGTGAATACGCGGTTGGGGTGGCTGGCCAGGTGGAACAGGAGCTCCAGCTCCTTGGGCGGGGCATCCACGACCTTGCCATCCACCTTGAGCTCGTAGCGGGTCATATTGACGGTGAGCTTATCGTAGCTGACCTCCTTGACCTCACCTTCGGCGGTGCCGGCGGGGCTGCTGCGGCGCAGCACGGCCTTGATGCGGGCCACGATCTCCTTGGTATCGAAGGGCTTGACAACATAGTCATCGGCGCCCAGCTCCAGGCCCAGCACCTTATCGAAGGTTTCGCCCTTGGCGGTGAGCATGATGATGGGGCAATCGCTCTTTTGGCGGATCTGCCGGCAAACCTGCCAGCCATCCAGCTTGGGCATCATGATATCCAGGAGGATAAGAGAGGGCTTTTCGCTCTCGAACTTGGCCACGGCTTCTTCGCCATCGTGGGCCATTACCACCTCGAAGCCCTCCTTTTCCAGGTACAGGCGCAGCAGCTCGCAGATATTCAGGTCGTCATCGGCTACCAGGATCTTGTCCATCATTGCTATTTCCTCCTTACAGGTCATAGTATTCTAATTTACATTATAGCACCGGCGGGGTCTTTTGCATAGCGCCGAATGTGGCAATTTTGTTAAAAAATTGTGAGGAGGGCGGACGCTGGCAAGGAACAGGCGTCACCGCCCTAAAATTTCCGTTGCCCACCTGCGGCGCCCATGGTAAAATGATAGAAAACCTGCCGCAGCGGCAAAAACATACAGGAGAAAACGCCATGAAAAAGATGCTATCACTCGCAATCGCTTTGGCACTTTGCTTTAGCCTTTGCGCCTGCGTCGGCAACGCCCCGCAGGGAAAGTCCGCATTGGACTGGGACGCAATGCAGGAGGAACTGCAGGCCTCCTCGGAGGTTCTGACCGCGCAGCTGACCAACTTTGCCTTTTACTCTGGAGATATCCTGGGGAGCTCCGCCTATCCGTTGGAGGACCGGCAGGTCCATCTTTTTATTTTAAGTACGGTAATGTTCATGGAGGAGGAGAAATACCTGTACCATGATTTTGTCACCATGGATGATGAGGGGTGTTACCACTTTCCAAAAGAAAAGATACAGCAGATGGCCGAGGAGGTGTTTGATATTCCGGATTATGAGTTTGGTGAAGATACCTATGTTCCCGAAACCGGGGAGTATGTGTTTTGGTCCGGCTTTGGATGGGGGAATACTCCGGTGTGCAGGAACACGGAGGTTCAAATTGATCGGGAAAAATCCGAGGTAAGCGTCAGTTACGAACTGCACGGCAATGTATATTATGAAAATCCCTATAAAATTGGGGACTTCCGGACCCGTTTCTCCGTAATGACACGGCCGGACGGCAGCTTCTTCCTGCATTATCTGGATACCGTTTCCCTCTGATGAGGCAGGTCACACCCCCAGCAGCAAGCGGACCGCAAGGGCACTGACCAGCGCCGCAGTCAGATCCCCGGTGAGGGCAGCGGCCATGGTGTGGCGGGTACGGCGGATCCCCACCGCGCCGTAGTAGACCGCGATAGCGTAGAAGGTGGTCTCTGAGGCGGCGGCCAGCACACTGCCTACCCGCCCGATGAAGCTATCCGGGCCGTATTCCCCCAGCAGCTGGTGCAGCAGGGCGGTACCGCCGCTGCCGGAGACCGGCCGCAGCAGGGCCAATGGCAGTACCTCCGCCGGGAAGCCGATAAGCTGAGTCACGGGGCGAAGGAAGCCGGTGAGGACATCCAGGGCGCCGCTGTGGCAGAACATGGTGACCACCGTAAGCAGGCAGACCAAGGCCGGGGTGATGGAGGCGGCGGTTTTGAGCCCCTCTTTGGCTCCCTGCAAAAAGCAATCGAACACATCCACGCCGGAGCAGAGGCCCCAGCTGAACAGGCCGGTGATGAGCAGCGGGATGAACCAGGCGCTGAATGACATGGAATGCCCTCCCTTTTGATGAAATTCGCGGATGGGGTGAAGGGCCTGCCTTTATTCCGGCCGGTGGGACTTCCCGCGCAGCAGACGGTCCAACAGCAGGACCACAGCCAGGGACGAAAGCCCGGTGAGCCATACCGCTGGCAGGATCTCCATAGGGGCGGCGGAGCCGGCCTGCTGCCGCAGCGCGGCGCAGGTGGTGGGGATGAGCTGGAGGGAGGCGGTATTCATCGCTACAAAGGTGACCATGGCATTGCTGGCGCTGTCCTTATGGGGATTCAACTTTTGCAGCTCCCGCATAGCGGCAAGGCCCAAGGGAGTAGCGGCATTGCCCAGACCCAGCAAATTGGCGGAAAGATTCATGCAGATGGCCTGCATGGCGGGGCTGCCCTGCGGCACCGTGGGGAACAGCCACCGGGTAAGAGGACGCAGCAGCCGGGCCAATGCTTCCGTAAGGCGGCAGCGGCGGGCAATCTCCATCAGGCCGCTCCACAGACACAGCATACCGGTTAGGGTAATGACCAGGCTTACGGCTTCCCCGCAGCCGGAAAGCGCCGCGGCGGAGAGCGCTTCCATCCGGCCGGTGAAGGCCGCGGTGACGACCGAAAAAATAAGCAGGGCGGTAAGGATACCGTTCATCATGGGCGGAGCTCCCTTCTTCAATTTGGCGGGAATAGAGATGAATTATCAACATCTTTTTCTCCTTACGGGAGCGTATTGCGCTAATGTTTTCCTTTTTTGATGTGTTTTATCGAATTATGTAAAATAACGGAATCTGTGCGCATTTTATCAATTTTAGCAACAATAACCAAAAAAGCGGCAAATTAGGGGCAAAAATTATCCACAAGATTTGCGAAATTGTGCTAATTACCTCTTGAATTTCATGGAAAATAATAGTACACTTAGTAGCAAGGTAGAGAAAAAGCGAGAATATTAGAAGATATTGTAAACCGCCAGCAAACCACCTAACTTTATTAAGGAGGAACCTGTACCATGAAATCCACCGGCATCGTAAGAAAAGTTGACAACCTCGGCCGTATCGTTCTCCCTGTAGAGCTTCGCCGCACCCTCGGCATCGACATCCACAGTGATGTTGAAATTTATGTAGACGGTGATCAGGTCATTCTTAAGAAGTACCTGCCCTGCTGCATTTTCTGCGGCTCCAAGGAAGAGCTGGCTACCTATGACGACAAGTATGTCTGCCGCAGCTGCCGCACCAAGCTGGGCAAGCTGTAATTCCCAAACCACAAAAGACAAGCAAGGCCCCTGCCGTATGGCGGGGGCTTTCTTTTTTGCGGCGGCCCGGCCGCGGGCGGGGCCTTTTTTGCAAAGGTATAAACTGAGTGCCTACCCGTCGGAGGCTAATTTGTGGGCGCCTGGCGGCGGCGCACTGATTTTGCAGAGTGCAAGACCCGTACAGTTCGCCGCCGGGGCGTTTGATGACATAGTTTGCGCCAACAACCCCTCCGTCAGCTGTACGGCTGACACCTCCCCTAGGCGGGAAGATTCCATCGTCATGGTCTCTGCTATCAACCCCTCCGTCAGCCGATCGGCTGACACCTCCCCTTACACAGGGGAGGCTTTTGGATGGTGCAGTGTCACACTCCTTACACTGGGGAGGCTTTAGGGGAACGCGAAAGGCCCCCTTTCCCGGTGGGAAAGGGGGCCTTATTGGATGGGGCATTATTCGCCGGCGGGTTTTACCGGAGCGTTCTTGGTGACGGTGAGGGAAACGGTATCCTCCAGCACGGCATCGGCGGGCAGCAGCTTGGCCATGACAACATAGCGGTAGTCATTGGGATAGTGCAGCTTGGTATCATCCGCCAGACGGTAGGTGCAGGTGGAGAGGGTGAGGATCTTATCGTTGCTGGTCACTTCCACATCATAATCGTAGAAGGAAAGATCCTGGGCCTTTTTGATGAGGCTATTGAAGGTGGCATCGGCGGGGTTGGGGTTGATGTAGTCGAACTTGATATCGGTGTAGAATACCGCAAATACCTGCCAGACCATGTCCTCTTCGATGGTGGAGTAGTAGATATAAGGATGGGTCTTGGCAAAATCCTCGTCCTGATACTTCAGCAGCTGAGCGAACTTGGGGCCGTTTGCGTGGTTCTGATAATCGGTCAGCAGGGCATTTTCGGCCCGGCCCAGATTGTGGCCGTAGATGACGGTATTCTTCGAGATGGTGGAGCGATTGCCGCTGGTGCAGCGGAAATCGGCATAGTAGCAGCCGTCGTTATCGTTCTCACCATTGGCATTGCGGCGCAGGTAGTACTTGTTATCATCGTTATAATTGACCTTGACCACCACATCATTGACGGTGGTGCCATCAATATACAGCCAACCGATGGTATCCTTGTTCTTCTGCTGCATGGCCAGCGTATTTTCCAGCATGGTCTTTTGCAGTTCCTTGAGGATCTCCTCCTTGGAGGGCTCATCGGGATTGGGGTTATCAGGATCGGTGGGGGTAGTGGGATTGCTGGGATCGGTCGGATCGGTGGGGTCGCTGGGGTCTTTGCCGCAGGCGGCAAAGGCAAATACCATGCAGAGTGCCAGCAGCAGGGCCAGCAGGCGTGTTGTCGTTTTCATAATGTTCCTCGTGCCTTTTCTTGTAAATTGGCCCCGGCGGGGGCTTTGTTCCGCATCATTTTACACCATGGCGGCGGCGCTTGTCAATGAACGGGCGGGCAGAACGGGGGACTTTGCAAAAAAGTTCGGATTCTGTTTACAAATAGGGGAAAAATAACTATACTAAGGGAGGGGAGTTTGCCTCCCCCAATTTAACTGCAAGGAGATAATAAATTATGCTGATTACAAAAGATATGGGCATCATGGAGATCGTACAGAAATATCCTGCTACTGTAGAGGTACTGCAGCGCTTCGGCATGGGGTGCATCGGCTGCGCCGCCGCCCACTTTGAGAACATTGAGCAGGGTGCCCTGGCCCATGGCATTGATGTGCCTGCCTTGATGGAGGCGCTGAACAAGGCTGCCGCCAAGGTGTAAGATCTGACTGGAGCTGATGCAGGGGGCGGGTGGGGCCGGCTCCCTGCAGAGGTTCTGCGAAAAGGCACCCCCGCGAAAAACCGGTTCTCCGCTAAAACTGATGACAGAACGAAGGAGGCACCCCATGCAGAAAGAACTGACCAACGCCGGCCCGCTGCTGAACGAACGGGGCGAGCTGTGCGAAGCGGGCTATGCCCGCCGTCTCATCAAGGCATACGACCGCCGGGCGATCAAGGCGGCGGCCCACCGCATCAAGGAATGGGACTACTACCTGATCATGAACGGAAGGTGGGGTGTGGCGCTGACCATAGACGACAACAGCTACATGGGACTGCTGGGCTTCTCGCTGCTGGATTTTAGTCGGCCGTGGGAACACACCTGCAATATCATCTATCCTTTCCCTGGCGGAAAGACCGGTTTCCCTGCCAGCAGCGCCGAGGGAGATGTGGCGGTGAAGCGCAAAAACGCTGATTTCTGCTTTAAGGTGCTGCCGGACGGTACCCGGAAGCTGACGGCCTGGGTGCAGAATTTTATGAATAAAAATCCGATCGCGGCGGAATTTACCCTGACGGAAGAGCCGGAGGATTCCATGGCGATTGTCACCCCCTTTGCGGAGGATAAGAAGGCCTTTTACTACAACCAGAAGATCAACTGCATGAGAGCCGCCGGCCGGGTGGAATTTGACGGGCAGGTGATCGAATTTGACCCCGAGGAAAGCTATGCCACCCTGGACTGGGGCCGCGGCGTATGGACCTACAAAAACACCTGGTACTGGGGCAGCGGCAACGGCACCGTGGCGGGCAAGCCGTTTGGCTTTAATATCGGGTATGGCTTTGGCGATACCAGTGCCGCCAGCGAGAATATGCTGTTCTACGATGGCACGGCGCACAAGCTGGAGCAGCTGTCCTTCCTGATCCCGCAGAAGGACGGCAAGGACGACTTTATGAGCCCGTGGAAATTCACCAGCAGCGATGGGCGGTTTGAGATGGACTTTACCCCGGTGCTGGACCGTGCGAGCTGCACCAATGTAGGTATTATTTGCAGCGACCAGCATCAGGTGTTCGGCTATTTTAACGGCACGGCGACGCTGGATGACGGCAGGGTGCTGAAGATCGAGAATTTGCTGGGCTTTGCGGAAAAGGTGTACAATAAGTGGTAATAATAAAAAGGGCAGATTTGTTGAAAATCTGCCCTTTAGCTTAATAGTTTAAGACTTTTATTTTAGAAGGGAAAGCCCCAACTCCGGTTCCAAT
>ERZ857840.3803-NODE-3803-length-12323-cov-5.636045_pt1 | contig 12323 bp, 10 predicted proteins | sample MGYA00519760_ERZ857840 | MGnify/ENA primary metagenome ERZ857840 (study PRJEB31778, sample SAMEA3449371) | human gut metagenome | biome: human gut; feature: human-associated habitat; material: faeces | place: United Kingdom | collected 2010/2012 ... | reverse complement strand
GCATGGCCCGCAGCATGAACCCCAACAGCGCCGGCAGCCAGTTCTTCATCATGCACAAGGATGCTCCCCATCTGGACGGCCAGTATGCCGCTTTCGGCAAGGTCGTTGCCGGAATGGAGGTCGTGGATAAGATCGCTTCCGTCCGCACCGACTGGAACGATAAGCCCACTACCCCCGTCAAGATGAAGACCGTTGAGCTCATCGAGGGCTGATCTTCTGCGCTTCTGTCCCACATCGTCTGCCCATGAAGTGCCCCGTCAAGTAGACAAAAAAATAATATAAGATTTTTGTTCGCTGTTTCCACAAGGAAACGGCGAATTTTTTGTGCAAATCGGCGTTAGGACGCTCGATTCATGGCGCGGACGTGAGCTTGCAGCGCCCAACACGGGACATTTTTTTGATATTTTACTTCCGCTGTATCGTGATTGTTCTTGCTTGACATGAAAATACCCCCAGAGTACGCAGAGGTTTCTTTTTACTCTGTCTACTCCAGGGGCAGCATATCATGTTGAGGATACAGGCCGGGGGCTTTCCATATATGCGTCAGAAAGAGATGGGAGGCTTACTTTTTTTCGCCCTTGGGCAGCAGACCGGCGCGCTCCAGAGCCGGGCGCAGGGCCAGATACAGGATGACCACGCAGATGGTGGAGGCTACGCTGTTGACAAAGGTGACACCACCGGCGATCTTGGACAGGGCCTGTGCCACGGTATACTCCTGGCCAAAGATGTAAATGTTGCGGAAATAGCCCAGGAACGGGTCGGTGATGACGTTCAGCAGCAGGCCGGAGCCGCCTGCCACGATGACCTTGAGCAGGTAGCCCTTGCTGTGGCGGTCGAGATCGCGCAGCTTGAACACCTTGTGGGCCACGGCACCGCAGGTGATGCCGATGATGAACTTCAGCACAAAGGTGGTCACGGCATAGCCCGGGTCACCGGCCAGGATATCGGCCAGAGCCAGACCGATCGCACCGGCCAGGCCGCCGGAAACGCCGTCCAGCAGCAGAGCGGTCAGGGCGGTGAAGGTGTTGCCCAGATGGAACGAGGAGCCGCCGTAGAACGGCACACGGAAGAACAGGTATGCCACCAGGCTCAGCGCGGCCATAACGCCGGTCAGGGCCAGTTCCTTGGTGGTAAAGGTGCGCTTGTACAGCACACTGCCGAACAGGATGACAACGATCACCACAGCCAGCAGCAGCCACATTGCAGTTGTAGACATGATTTTTCCCTCCAAATTTTTTCGGGGCAAACCCCCTCTATCCTGCTCTGCAGGATCGTTCGCCCGTTTCAAAGCCACTTACCCATAAAACTACTTGACATTTGGGCGTGTGGTTGGTATGCTCCTATTATACGCGAAACTGGCACCATGAAAATACCCAGAATAAAGTTTTTTTATGGGGTCAGTTCGGCAAAGCACCCAAAAAGGGGAGAGGTCTTATGTTTCATCTGACAACTGCACTGGATGCCGCCAGCGGGGTGCCGCTGTACGAGCAGCTCTATGAGAGCCTTGCCGCCGAGATGCGCAGCGGGGCAATTCCGGCGGGCACCCGGATGCCCGGCAAGCGGCGGCTGGCGGCAGAGCTGTCGGTGTCTGTCAACACGGTGGACGCGGCATATCAGATCCTGGCGACCGAGGGCTACATGGAGCCGCGGGAGCGCAGCGGCTTTTATGTACAGGAATATCTTGCCCTGCCCACCCGGCCCGAGGAAGTGCCGCCCCCGGTATCTGCCGCTCCGCAGCCGGAAGCAGCCGAGCCACCCGTCCGGTTCGATCTGTCCACCCGGGGCGTGGACCCGGGGCTGTTCCCGTTCCGCACCTGGGCCCGGCTGCAGAAAGAGCTGCTCTATTCCTCGCCCCAGCTGCTGACCCATGGCGATGCGCAGGGGGATGTGGAGCTGCGGCAGGCGCTGGCGGACTATCTGGAGGAATACCGGGGCGTGCGGTGCACCGCCGAGCAGGTGGTGGTGGGTGCCGGTATGGAGTATCTGCTGAGCCTGCTGGCCCCGCTCCTGCCCGGCAAAACAGCGGTGGAAAACCCCGGCTACCAGCGCGCGAAGCAGGTGCTGGAAAACAACGGCGTGGCGTGCTGTTGCCTGCCTGTGGATGCGGACGGCCTTTCTGTTGAGGCATTGTCCGGCTCGGGCGCGGCGGTGTGCTATGTCACGCCCAGCCACCAGTTTCCCACGGGCGTGACCATGCCGGCGGGCCGCCGCACGGAGCTGCTCCACTGGGCATCCCGCTGCCCGGGCCAGCGGTATATCATAGAGGACGATTACGATTCGGAGTTCCGCTTTGATACCCGCCCCCTGCCCAGCCTGCAGGGCATGGCCGGGGCCGACGGACCGGTGGTCTACCTTTCCACCTGCTCCCGCAGTCTGGCCCCCGGCATCCGCATCGCCTACATGGTGCTGCCCCGGCAGCTGCTGCCCGCCTGGCGGGCAAAGTACCGGATCTATTCCGGCACCGTCAGCCGGTTTGAGCAGCAGACCCTGGCCCGCTTCATCCGCGAGGGCTACTTTACCCGGCACCTTGCCCGGGAGCGCGTGCCCTACAAGGCCCGGCGGGATGCTCTGGCTGCCTCTCTGCGCGCTGCTTTTGCGCCGGACGAGCTGACCCTGACCGGCCTGCACACCGGCCTGCATCTATTGGCAAGGCTGAAAAATGCCCCGCCGGATGCCGCCCTTCACGCCGCCGCAAAGGCGCAGGGCGTGGCCCTGAGTCTGCTGAGCGATTATGACCTGACCGGCGGGGAACAGGATTTTTCCGGAACGTTTGTGCTGGGCTATGGCTCCCTGAGCGAAACATCGTTCCCCGAAGCGGGCGAAACGCTGAGGAAGGTCTGCACCGCCGCCCGGGAAGCGTCTGTGACCGTGTAAGTGCCCGCTTTTGCATCCCACGCCCCGGGCAGGGCCTCGGCGTGGGGGAGGGCGCTGTTGTTGGCCAGAAACTCCAGGACCGTGCCCAGCAGGGTATAATCCTGCGCCGCAAAGTCGGTGAGCAGGGCCGTGCTGCTGGCCCGCAGGGCATCCGGCAGGGTGGCGGGCAGCAGGGCGAGGTCCTGTCGGAAAAAGGCTTCCCATACTGCCGCCCGGGCAGCGGCCCGGCGGGCAGGCGGCAGGGTGCCGTCCGCATCCCAGCCGGAGAGCAGAGCGTGGGCCTCCTTGGCCGAAATGCTCTGCACGGCGGCGGAAAGCCCGGTTTCGGCCAGCTCATCGGCAGTCAGTGCCCCCGAAAACCCCACCCGCACCGGCCCGTAACGGGAAGCGGTCTTTTCCAGCACGGCGGGGGACAGCGCCAGATAAAACATATCCTCCGGCAGGCCCAGCACCTCCAGAAGCGCCTGACGGCACCGGGCGGGCCCCGCCGCTCCGTAGCAGTGGGCAAGGCTGGCAGTCTCTCCGTTGAAGGGCACGGTCAGCTCCCCTGGCACGGCCAGCAGGTTCAGACTGTTCTGGGCGGCGTTCAGGTAGACCAGCAAAAAGCCCGGCTGCTCTCCGGCGGTGCAGAGAAGCAGGGTCATCCGGTGCTCGGCCCGGGGCAGCTGGATGGGCACCCCGCTCTGGGGCTGGGCGGTCTGGATGCGGGTGCGCACCATCTGCCGGGTGAGCAGGACCTGTGCCGCCCACCAGCGGCAGCAGCACCAGAAGTGCCGCCCCCAAAGCAGCCCAGAAGGGCCTCCAACCGTTCTTGTGCATCCCGTGTTCCTCCGTTCCGTTTTGGAACAGGGTGGGCCGGGATGTGCTTTTTTATACAGAAACCGCTGCCCGGGCATGAAAACGCCCCCTGTGCCATACAGTAGAGCACAGGGGGCGTTTGTGTATGTGGGAGAGCTTGGCGCGGGTGAACACGGTGGTCGGCGGTGTGGTATGGGGGCCGGTGGGGCTGGCGCTGCTGTTTGGCACCGGCTGCCTGCTGACAGTGCACACCGGTTTTTTCCAGCTGCGGTATTTCGGGTACTGGATGCGGCACACCATCGGGGCCATCTTCCTGGACCGGAATGTGACCGCCCACACGGACGATGAAGCCATCAGCCAGTTCCAGAGCCTTTGCACGGCGCTGGCGGCAACCATCGGCACCGGCAACATCGTGGGCGTGGCGGCGGCCATTCTGGCAGGCGGGCCGGGGGCTGTGTTCTGGATGTGGGTCATGGCCCTGCTGGGGATGATGACCAGCTATGCCGAGAACGTGCTGGGCATCTGCTACCGCCGCCGGGATGCCGCCGGAAGATGGTGCGGCGGTCCCATGTACTATCTGGCCGAGGGGCTGGGCGGCGGCTTTGGCCGGGCACTGGCGGTGCTGTTTGCCTGCTTTTGCGTGCTGGCCAGCTTCGGCATGGGGAATATGAGCCAGATCAACTCCATTGCGGGCAATCTGCAGGCGGTGTTCCGAGTGCCGCCGGTGGCAACGGGCATCGTACTAGCCCTGCTCACCGGGCGGGTCATACTGGGCGGGCTGAAGCGGGTGGCCGCAGTCACGGAGGCCATCGTCCCGCTCATGGCCCTGTTCTACCTGTTCGGGGCGCTGACCGTGGTCTGTGTCCATTGGGCGGCTGTCCCGGCGGCATTCGCGGCCATCTTTCGGGGGGCGTTTGGCTTGCAGGCCGCCGGGGGCGGGGTGCTGGGTTACGGTATGGCCCGGGCCATCAGCTGGGGATTCAAGCGGGGAGCTTTTTCCAACGAGGCAGGACTGGGCGCGTCGGTGCTGGTGCACTGCGCGGCCAACGTGGAGGAGCCTGTCCAGCAGGGAATGTGGGGCATGTTCGAGGTGTTTGCAGATACCATGGTGGTCTGTACCCTCACGGCTCTTGTGGTACTCACCAGCGGCCTTGTGGATCTGGACACCGGCGCGGCCCTGACCGGTGTGGAGGGCTCCGCACTGGTGGGGCAGGCCTTTTCCACGGTGTTTGGGGCGTTCGGGCCGCAGTTCATCGCGGTGTCGGTCCTGTTGTTTGCCTATTCCACTACGCTGGGGTGGAGCCATTACGGCACCCGGGCAGTGGTGTATCTGCTGGGGGAGCGTGCCGCTGCAGGATATAAACTGGTGTTTGCGGCCATGGTGCTGGTGGGTGCTGTGATGAAGCTGGATCTGGCCTGGGCGCTCTCCGATACCTTCAACGGCCTGATGATGCTGCCCAATCTTGTGGGCGTGGTGGGGCTTTCGGGAGTGGTGGTCCGGGAGACACAAGCGTATCTGAAACGAAAATGACCCTCTCCGTCCCTGCAGTCTGTCTGTCAGATGCGGGATGGAGAGGGTCATTCTTTATCGCTTCTTTTTATTCGGCTTCGGGGCAGGTCGCTTCAGGCTCCGCACCGCGTCACGCCCGGCGGCGATGCCGCTGCCAAAGGCCCAGTGCAGGTTGAAGCCGCCGCAGCTACCGGCGCAGTCCAGCGTTTCACCCACAAAGTAAAGGCCGGGGCAGCCCTTGAACTGGAAGCTGGGGGTCACTTCGGTCAGGCTCAGGCCGCCGCCGGTGGTCTGGGCCTGCTTCCAGCCGCAGGGGGTCAGGCCCTCGAACAGCCAGTGCTTGGCCGCGTTGGCCAGCACCTGCCAGGCGGCATCCGGTAGGGTGTCCACCGGTTTTTCAGGCAGCTTTGCCGCTGCCCACAGGGCGCGGCCCAGCTTGGGGTTGAGCAGGCCTGTCCAGAAATCCGCAGGTGCCTTGCCCGGCAGCAGGGGCACCCGGGCCGCAAACAGGGCGGTCAGGGCAGTCTCGTCCAGCATGGGGAAGAGGTCCAGCTCAACGGCCGGGCGCTTTGGCCCTCGCCCCGGGGCCAGATGGCCGGACAGCTGCATGATGCAGATGCCCGAAAGCCCGTAGTCCGTGAACTGCACCTCGCCGTTTTCCACAGCCACGGTGCAGTGGCGGTCGAGGTCCAGCAGGGTGGCAGCGGTCTTGGCCCGGATGCCGGCCAGAGATCGGTTGGGCTTTGCTGTCTGCAGGGCGGTCAGGCAGGGGTACAGCGGCTCCAGCTTTCCGCCGCACTGGGCGGCAAATCGGGTGCCGAAGCCGTCGGTGCCGAACTGCGGCCCGGCATTGCCGCCCATGGCGCAGATGACGGCATCGGCCCGCAGGGTCTGGTTCTGACCCTCGGCATCCTCGCACAGGATGGTGTAGCCGCTGCGGTTCTGGCTCAGGGTCTGCACAGTGCAGCCGGTACGCACCTCCACGCCCAGCCGGGCAAGGTGGCCTTCCAGCAGGGCCAGCACGTCTGCGGCCTGGTTGGAGTAGGGGTACACCCGCCCGGCCTCATCGGTGCGGGTGTACAGGCCCAGCGCCGCAAACCATTCCAGCGGTGCGGCGGCATCCACCGCGGCCAGCAGGGGCCGCAGGGCGGCGGGGTCAGCGGTGAAATACTGCTCCGGTGCAATGCCGGTGTTGTCCAAATTGCAGCGGCCGTTGCCGGTGGCCAACAGCTTTTTGCCGCACCTGGGGTTGCTGTCCAGCACCGTCACCCGCACTGCCCCTGCCGGGGCAGACTGGGCGGCGGCCAATGCGGCGGCAAGGCCCGCTGCACCGCCGCCCAATATCACGATCTGCTGCATAAGAGCACCCCCTCAGAAATCCATACATTTTATTATAACATACACAGCAGCAAAAGGATAGAAGAATGCCCCAAATTTGCAGCGAATAATCTTTGACGAAAGCCTTGACAGAAAAAGCAGAATTTGGTAGTGTTGATTCGACGGAATTGCGTGGTTTCGCAGGCTGTGGAAATGCGGCCGGAAAAGGGCAGAGAGTTGGGACTCTGCTGAGGAGAAGCTGAATATGTGGAAGAAAAAAGAAAGATGGACGGCAGCTGCGCTGCTGCTGGCGATGGTCGTGGTGACAGGTCTGTGCTGGTACATCCTGTACATCCGGCAGCAGTTCTATGACGAAGGCACCCGCAACCTGCTGGAGACCTATGAGCAGGTGGATAAGTCGTTTACCATCTTCAGCCGGAGCAACTGGAACATGCTGAACGAGTGGGGCAAGAGCCTGCAGGCTGCCAATGAGGAGGGCCTGGCGGAGGAACGCCTGCGCAGCTATGAGGCCGAGCGGGAGATCTGGCGGTACAGCAGCGTGTATCTGTTCAATGAAAACTGCGAATATTGGAGCATCCGGGGCAAGCATGAAAAGGTGGATCACCTCTGGACGGCCTTTGAGGAGATGTACCGCACCGGCAAGCCTACGGTGTCCAGCTACATCATGCGGAGCGGGGAGCGCCGGGTGGTATACTCTGCGCCCATTGCGCCGGTGGAGATCGACGGCACCACCTACACCAGCCTTGCCGTGAGCTATCGGAATAAGACCATAGAGGAATTGATCGGCGGCAGTGCCTACGGTGGGCAGAGCGACTGCTACATCATCCATCCCGATGGCGATGTGATGCTCTCGGAGGAGCCCAAGAGCGAGATCGAGGACTGGATGGACAACCTGTTCGACTACCTGCAGAAGCATGCGCAGGTGGATGCGGGCACACTGACCCGGGCCCGGCAGGACGTGGCAGAGGGCCGCAGCGGCAGTCTTTCCTACTGGCTTGAGGGCAAGAGCTATTATCTGATCTACCAGCCTGTGGGCTTTCAGGATCTGTCCATTGTGGGCATCGTCGGCCGTGACGTGGTGGACAGTGGAATGCGGAAGATCCAGAACGCCACCATCCTGCTGCTGGCTGGGCTGTTCTTCTGCGCAGGCATCGTGCTGGTGCACGGTGTCCGCACCGATGCCCGCCTGCGCGTGGAGGAAAAGGAGCGCGCTCTCCGGCAGGAAGGGGAGGCCCGCCAGCAGATGGAGGACCTGGCCAACACCGACGGCCTGACCGGACTGTATAATGAACGCTATTTTGACGCATTGTTGAAAGAAAACGAGCTGAACAGGACACCGTTTGTCCTGTTCTACCTCGACCTTGACCGTTTCAAGCCTGTGAACGACCGTTACGGCCACGATGTGGGCGACCAGCTGCTCAAGGAGGTGGCCAGCCGCCTGCGGGGCTGCGTGCGGGAGAGCGATGCGGTGTTCCGCATCGGCGGGGATGAGTTCGCCCTCATCGTCAACGGAGCTGTAACGGAGGGATTCTGCAAGAGCCGGGTGGAAAAGATCAAGGCAGCCATCCGGGAGCCTTACCGCCTGAAGGATGCAGAGGTGCAGGTTGGCACCAGCTGCGGCTGTGCGGTCTACCCCTGCGACAGCGACGATGTGCGTGCCATCCGCATCCTGGCCGACCACCGGATGTATGAGGATAAGCAGCGCTCCGGCCGGAGCTGCGAGTGACGAGAACGATAAAAGCTTTCTCCCAGTTTCTTGTGCTTTCTCCCAAAATGAGCGTATAATTGGGAGAAGAAAGAACGGGCTGGGAGAAGGAATGGGTGAATCATGCGTACATTTGATTATAAAAAGATTGCAGAATACTCCTGGGATAATGAGGTCTTGTCTTATGTTGCGAAGATCCATGAATGCAAGGGGCGGCAGGAACTATATCTGAAACAAAGGCCCGCTGAATTGGAGCGGCTGGTGGAGATCGCAAAGATCCAAAGTACAGAGTCCTCCAATCGGATCGAAGGGATCATCACGACCAATGCACGCCTGAAACAGCTGGTTGAAGATAAAACGACTCCACGTAACCGGGACGAAATGGAGATATTGGGATATCGGAATGTTTTAAATCTCATCCACGAGAACTATGCCTATATTCCGGTAGAGCCGGGGTACATCCTGCAACTGCACCGTGATCTGCTGAAATATACGAATTTGACCTATCGAGGACATTTTAAGACTACACCCAATGAGATCGATATGACCCTGCCCAGCGGGGAACGCCGCGTGCTGTTCCGCCCGCTGGAACCATACGAGACACCGGGTGCTGTGGAAGCACTTTGCTGCACTTATCAGGATGTGCTGCACAGAGAACTCGTTGATCCCCTGCTTTTGATCCCCTGTTTTATCTTGGATTTTCTCTGTATCCATCCTTTCAATGATGGTAACGGCAGAATGAGCCGGCTGCTGACCCTTTTGATGCTGTATCAGAATGGATATGTTGTGGGGCAGTACATCAGCATTGAAAAAGCAATTGCAGAGACTAAGGATGAGTACTATGCAGCATTGGCGCAGGCTGATCAGCACTGGCATGAGGAGGAAAATGACCCGACACCGTTCATCAAATATATGCTGGCGGTGATCTGCTCCTGTTATCAGGATTTTGAGCAGCGGGTCGATCTGGTTGGCGGGGGACAGAAGCGCGTGACGGCGTACGAACGAGTGCGCAGTTATGCGATGGAAAAGCTGGGAGCCTTTACAAAACAGGAGGCCGCAGAGGCCTGCCCGGGCTTTGGTACAAGCTCGATTGAAAGCGCGCTGAAAAAACTGACAGAGGAGGGCGTTCTGGAGAGGATCGGCGCGGGTAGAAAGACGCAGTATGTGCGCAGGTAAGGCTCCGGCAGGAGCGGAATGAATAATTCCCTTCCTGTTTCCACAGAATAACCATACTTCACAGAAATCTGGAAGCAAAACCGGAACATGGAAAGGAAGGGAACCTTATGAAAGCAACCGGCATCGTGCGCCGCATCGATGAGCTGGGGCGGGTGGTCATCCCCAAGGAGATCCGCCGCACCCAGCGCATCCGCAGGGGAGACCCGCTGGAGATCTTCACAACAGGGGACGGCGAGGTCATCTTCAAAAAGTATTCGCCCATGGGGGAACTGAGCGGGGTGACGGCCCAGTATGTGGATGTGCTGAGCAAGTGCTTTGCCCTGACGGCCTTTGTCTCAGACCGGGACCGCATTCTGGCGGCATCCGGTGCGGGCAGGCGGGATCTGGCAGACCGCAGCGTGAGCCAGCCGCTGGAAAAGCTGATGGACAGCCGCAAGCCCTACCAGAGCGATGGCAGCCCCGAAAAGGCATTGCTGCCCTGTGAGGGCTCGCCCCGGGCGCTGCTGTGCGCTGTGCCCATCATTGCGGCGGGGGATGTCACCGGCAGTGTGGGCCTGCTCACGGAGGACCGCACTGCCCAGCCCGATGCCGCCCAGCTCAAGGCGGTGAACGTGGCGGCGGCATTTCTGGCAAAGCAGATGGAGGAATAATCTATTATATAGGAGAGCCGCCGCAGGGCGGCTCTTTTTTGTGCGGCCTTTATGACAGAATTATGAATCTTTCAAAACTTTTCTGAGAAGCTATTGACAGCGCCGCAAAATTGGATATAATGGTCTTAGCACTCAGGAAGAAGGAGTGCTAAAGAACAAAAAGCGAACGAAGGAGGCAGGCGCTATGACGATGGATGCACGCAAACAGCGTGTCTTGCAGGCGATCGTTGCGCTGTATGGCCTCGAGGGCGAGCCCGTGGGCAGCAGTGTGCTGGCAAACTACTTTGATATGGCAGTTTCCAGTGCCACGCTGCGCAACGAGATGGCCGCGCTGACCAAGCTGGGTCTGCTGGAGCAGCCCCACACCAGCGCAGGCCGTGTCCCCAGTGCCAAGGGCTACCGTTATTATCTGGATCATCTTCTCACCGATGACCAGCCGCTGGACCGTGTGACCCGCGCCCGTGTGGACGCGGTGTTCGCAAGCCTTGACCACGAGCCGGAAAAGCTGGCACAGGGTGCCGCCAAGGCGCTGGCCGCCATCAGCGGCTGCACCGCCGCCGTCAGCACCCCCTGTGCTGAGGATCTCTGCATCGCCCACTACGAGGTGGTGCAGGTGGGCCGCAGCGCCGCAGCGGTGCTGGCTGTGACCACTGCCGGTTATGTCCGCACCCGTGTGGCGCGGGTCCGCACCGGTCTTTCCCGGGAAAATGCAGCGGCGCTTGCCGCCCTGCTCAACCGGAACCTGACCTTTGTGGCTCCTGTTGATCTGTCGCCCCGGCTCCTTGCAGAGCTGTGCAGCCAGATCAGCCCGGAGCTGGTGCCGGTGATCAGCGCCGCCGCCGCCATCCTGCAGGATTCCACCCAGCCCCATGTGTATCTGGGTGGTGAGCAGTACCTGCTGGACTGGCCCCAGCTGGACGGCAAGGTGGGCAGCATCCTGAGCCTGCTGAACGACGAAGAGCAGGCCGCCGCCCTCATTGCACCCCCGGCAGAGCAGAGCGAAAGCATCCTGCTGGGCGAGGATCTGGAACCTCAGATCCCTGGCCTGTGCATCGTGAGTGACCGGTATCTGGTGGGCGGAGGCCTCTGGGGCTCCGTGGCCCTCATCGGCCCCACCCGGATGCCCTTCCAGAAGCTGATGCCGCTGCTCCACACCTTTGCCGATCAGCTTGGCGAAGGAATGAGCGGCAAACGAAAAGATACCCCGCAGGCAGCCGCACCCCGGCGGACTGTGATCTATAAGGAGGACCTGGAATGAGCGAAGAAACAAAAAAGACCCCGCAGGCAGAAGAACCTGCCGTGGAGCCCAACACCGCCGAGCAGGCCGCCCCGGAAACTGCACCTGAGCAGGCAGCGGCTCCCGAGACGAACGCTGAAGCGGCAGACCCCAAGAAAAAGGATGGCTTCTTCAACAAGAAGGCCCGGGAGCTGGAGGCTGTGAAGGCAAAGCTGGACGCGGCTGAGAAGAATGCCAATCAGGCCAAGGATCAGCTGCTGCGGATGGCCGCTGAGTATGAGAACTACCGCAAGCGCTCCACCCGTGAGGCTGACCAGAAGTTCAACGACGGCGTGTCCTTTGCCGTGAACCAGATCATCCCCATTCTGGATACGCTGGAGATGGCGGCCAACGCCCCCACCACCGACGAGAATTACAAGAAGGGCGTGACCATGACGCTGGACAAAGCCGCCAAGGCGCTGAGCGTCCTCCATGTGGAGGAGATCGAGGCGCTGGGTAAGCCCTTTGACCCCAACTTTATGAATGCCGTGCAGCAGATCCCCGCCCCCGATGGGCAGGAGAGCGGCACCGTGATCACAGTTTACCAGAAGGGCTACAAGCTGGGCGATAAGATCGTCCGCCATGCCACCGTTGTTGTGGCAGAGTGATTTTGCAAGACCCCGCAAGGGTTTTCAAATATAACATCCGCTTGGTAACATTTGAGCATCATATAAACAAAAAACGTTCTGAATTTGAGAGGAGCTTTCATTATGAGTAAGATCATTGGTATCGACCTTGGTACTACCAACAGCTGCGTGGCTGTTATGGAGGGCGGCGAGCCCGTTGTCATCGCCAACTCTGAGGGCGCCCGCACCACCCCGTCCGTTGTCGGCTTCACCAAGACCGGCGACCGTCTGGTAGGTCAGGTTGCAAAGCGTCAGGCTATCACCAACCCCGACAACACCGTTTCTTCCATCAAGCGTCAGATGGGCACCGACCATAAGGTGACCCTGAACGGCAAGGAGTACACTCCCCAGCAGGTCAGCGCTATGATCC
>ERZ857840.3788-NODE-3788-length-12384-cov-2.517398_pt1 | contig 12384 bp, 10 predicted proteins | sample MGYA00519760_ERZ857840 | MGnify/ENA primary metagenome ERZ857840 (study PRJEB31778, sample SAMEA3449371) | human gut metagenome | biome: human gut; feature: human-associated habitat; material: faeces | place: United Kingdom | collected 2010/2012 ... | reverse complement strand
ACTAAACCAGCTATGCGACCTCTCCTTAACTGCCCGTCTAGTATAACATTACATATTATGCCATGTCAAGCATTTTTTTGTTTTTTTCAAAAACAACTTTACCGGCTCTAAATCTTCAGATGTGGTTAGCTTTATATTAGAATAATCACCCATTATAATGCGTACCGGACGTTCATTATACATTTCCCATATCATTGCATCATCCGTAACCTGTACATTATCTTTAGAGCTCATATATTTATTAAATGCCTCCATAAGCGGCGCCATTTTAAACGTCTGCGGAGTCTGTACGTTCCACACGCTGTCGCGCCTTGGCGTAGATATGACATAGCCATTATCATCTGCAAGCCTTATTGTATCTTTGCTCGGAACAGCAGGCACTACTGCTTCATCCGTCATTACCCCTGTAATCAGTCTGTGCAGAAGTTCTGAATTTATACAAGGTCTGGCTCCGTCATGAATCATTACATATGCCATACCGCCATTTTCCGAATTATCGTATGACTCTTCAAGAGACAATGCCTTATCCAGGCCATTTTTTACAGAGTCGATTCGCTCTGTACCATTTTCAACGATGTAAATGTTCTTTCCGGCAATTCCCCTTGTCATATCTTCAATATCTTTATGGTACATTTTGTGAGCCACAATGATACATGCATCGATTAATTCATTTTCAAGGAATTTTTCGATTGAATATTGCAATACCGGTTTACCGCGCAGGTCAAGATATTGCTTTGGAACGGAACTTTTCATTCTTGAGCCGGTCCCGCCTGCGACTATTATTGCGTAAATCCTGTCTTTCATATATAAACTCCTGCAAAATTTAAGTTACGATTACATGTACCGCTGCATAAATGACAATCATAATGTGTATTCATACAAAAATTTTGATTTCAAACATTTTCATTGTGAATCTTCTGTATGAATATTCTTTATCAATCCATTCATTAATTATAAAGATAAATTAGGAATTGCGTTAAGGTCTAAACCACTAAATTCATTATTTAAATATTTGTAATAAGCCGCTGCCCCTATCATGGCTGCATTATCTGTACACATAACAGGCGATGGTGAACAGAACTGTATGCCTTCTTTATCACATGCTGACTGAAGAGCTTCTCTGAGTGCACTGTTTGATGCAACACCACCTGCGATTGCAAGCTTATTAATATTCTTTTCCTTACATAATGCAATTGCCTTAGGTACAGTAGATCCGATTATTGCCTTCTGGAATGAAGCTGCAATGTCAGCGCTGTTAATCTCCACACCGTTCATCTTTGCTGTATTAAGCTGATTGAGAACGGCAGATTTAACTCCACTGTACGAAAAGTCAAATGGAGCATCCGCAATATGTGCAATCGGGAAATCAAATGCATCCGGATTGCCGCTCTTACTTAACTTATCAACCTTAGGTCCACCAGGATATCCTAAGCCGATTGCACGGGCAACCTTGTCAAATGCTTCTCCTGCCGCATCATCTCTTGTCTGTCCCACAATTTCATACTTACCATATTCTGAGCAGATTGCAAGATATGTATGTCCGCCTGAAATAACAAGTATTACAAATGGCGGCTCGAGATCTTTATTTTCCGGATAATTAGCACAAATATGACCTTCAATATGATTAACAGGAATTAAAGGCTTATTTATACTCCATGCAAGAGTTTTTGCAAATGAAACCCCAACAAGAAGTGCGCCAACAAGTCCCGGACCATTTGTTACTGCAATTGCATCCAGATCATTAAGAGTCATGTCTGCCTCTTTTAATGCCTCATCCACAACATTAACAATATTTTCCATGTGCTTTCTTGAAGCAATTTCAGGCACAACACCACCATACTCAGTGTGAATCTTAATCTGAGAATTAATCACATTTGATATGATATTTCTTCCATTTATAACCACTGAAGCCGCTGTTTCATCACAGGAAGACTCAATTGCAAGTATTTTTATGTCTTTATCGTTCATATCAATCCTCGTACATTAAAGTTACCGCTTTACCGCAGCTTCCCACATGGGAATTGGCAAATATTTTTCTTGCTATGTTAATAAAATCTCCCGGGCGCTGTAATACAGGACTGAAATGTGTTAACCACATTTCTTTAACATCCGCTTCCTTAGCAAGTGTAGCCGCCTCGGAAAATGTCATATGCTTATATTCTCTGGCTTTATTTAATCTGTCATCAGTACCATACATACCTTCGCAGATAAATAAATCAGACTGGTAAGCATTGTCAATAATAGCCTGAACAGGTCTGGTATCAGTACAATATGTAACCTTTATTCCCTTTCTCGGGTTTCCCATAACTGATTCTGACTTTATTTCAACACCGTCAACCACAACGTCTTCACCATGCTGAAGCTTATTCCAAAACATTTTAGGAATACCTAAAGAATTAGCCTTTTCCACATCGAACTTGCCCATTCTTGGAATGCTTATTGTATATCCGAAGCATGTCACCTTGTGGTTAAGCTTGTAAATATCAATTTCATATCCAAGACGGCTTAAATGTGACTGGGCGTCATCCAATTCGATAAATTCAATTTCAAATGGTAATTCCGGAGCAATAGTTCTCAACGCTGTAACTATTCTCTTTAACCCCTTAGGTCCAATAAGTGTAACAGGAGTTGTTCTTCCTGAATTACCCATTGATAAAAGCATTCCGGGCAATCCGCTTATATGATCTGCATGAAAATGTGTGAAGCAGATTGTATCGATATCATAATTACTGATTCCCGCTTCCTTCATGGCAATCTGTGTCGCTTCACCGCAATCTATAAGAAGTCCGCTGCCGTTATATTTTAAAAACAGAGATGTTAACCATCTTCCCGGGAGAGGCAGCATTCCGCCTGTCCCAAGCAAACAAACATCAAGCATTGTTATTCCTTTCTAACCAAGCTCATATATACATGCATCTTCCTTTGGTCTGCTGTAAAAGTCTTTTCTTTCACCTACAAACTCAAAGTTCATGCTTTCGTATAAATTAATAGCTTTTTTATTGCTTTTTCTCACTTCAAGAACAAAACGCTTTACGCCGTTTTTTCTTCCTCGTGTTATCAACTCTCTTAAAAGTGCTCTTGCAATACCCTTTCTTCTGTATTCAGGATGTACTGCAACATTTGTGATTTCTGCCTCATCAAGAGAAATCCATGCACCGACTAATCCGCATATTGTGTCTCCACAGCATGCAACAAGGTATGATGCATCATCTTTAGAAACTACATCCTTGAGCGCTTCCTCAGACCAGGCGCCATCGCCTATGGCAATTTTCTCAATCTCCGCTGCACCTGCTGCGTCAGAAGCCTGTATTCCCCTGATAATGTAATTATCTTTTGCCTCTTTTGTTCTTTCAGCCTGTGAAGGTCTTAAATATTCTGCATTTAATGCTGAAGCTGTTGTAAGTTCTCCTGCCTCAATCATATCCACTGCAGCATATGCAACCTTTGCGGCGCTTAATTCTATTTCAGTTGGTAATGCATATTTATATGTAAATGTTGCATTTTCCAAGAACTTCTCAAGAACTGCTATTCCGTCACCCACAAATGTAACTTCTCTGCCTGATGCATTTAATTTCTCTACAAGCTCTTCTGCAGAAAATAATGTATTTTCTTCAATTTTTTCGAGCTTGTACTGCTTAGCACAAGCCTGAGCCTTAGTATCTGCATCTGAATTAACAGAATTGTATTCATATAATCCACAGTACACATGGGCTCTTCTTGCATCCATTACTGAGCAGATAATACCAGGTGTTACTCCCACTGTGGCCAGTGTCTTTAATGTAGGCACGGCAACTGTCAGCTTATTAAATGCATATGCCATTGCTTTTGCCTGTGAGATACCTATTCTTAATCCCGTAAATGAACCCGGACCTACAGAAACCGCAATATAATCTATGTCCGAGATTTCCATACCGATGCTTTTTATAAGTGCATCTGTCATTGGAAGAAGTGTCTCAGAATGTTTTGTTCCGGTATTAATGCTGTATTCTCCAACAATCCTGTTGTCCTTAAGGATTGCCACACTTGCAACACTACCGGCACTTTCAATTGCCAGAACCGTCATTTTCCACCTCTATCAGTCTGTAATTTAATCCCTTATCCAAATTTTTCGATATGGTTACCCTTATCATATCATTCGGTAAATATTCCTCTATAACGCTTGGCCATTCAATAAGGCATACACCATTTCCAAAGAAATATTCATCGAATCCGAGATAATCCATTTCGCTCGGATCTTCAATTCTATATGCATCAAAATGATAAAGCGGCATTCTTCCGCTGTCATACACCTGAACAATGGTAAATGTAGGACTGTTAACAACTTCTGTTATTCCAAGTCCTTCAGCAAAACCCTTTGAAAATGCTGTTTTTCCCACACCGAGGTCACCCTCTAGTGCAAAAATCATTCCCATTTCGGCTTTTTCACCTAACATTTTACCAATTTCAAATGTTTCCTGTTCGCTGTTAGATTCATATATCATAAGCAAATCCTCATATAAGCAAACGATATCAGTACTCTTTTTATCAGAAACACTTACACCGTTTAAACATTTAACAAAAAAGTTGCCGCAATATCCAGGGGTAAATCATACATTGTTTACGCTACCAAGGGCTACATATGCGACAACTTTTCGTTATATTAATATATTAGTTAAAAAAGGCTTTGTAGATAGCTTTGATTGCATTGTTGAAATCGCTGTTTCTTACACCTACAATAATATTCATTTCACTTGATCCCTGGTCAATCATCTTAATGTTAACATTTGCTTCAGCAAGTGCCTTGAATATCTTAGAAGCACAACCTGTACTGTTCTTCATTCCTCTACCAACAACGGCAATAAGAGCAAGATCTGCTTCAAGCTCGATAGAATCAGGATGAACTGCCTGGTGGAGCTGTGATAATACTAACTGTTCCTTTGGAATGAACTGCTCCATGTTAACAAATACTGTCATTGTATCGATTCCTGAAGGCATATGCTCAAATGAAATTCCGTTATTTTCAAATACTTCAAGAACTTTTCTACCGAAACCGACTTCAGAATTCATCTTATCCTTATCGATATTTACAGATGCGAATCCCTTCTTACCTGCAATACCTGTGATTGTATGTCCAGGAACGTGGCATGTACTCTCTACGATCATTGTTCCCTTATCTTCAGGAGCATTTGTATTTCTGATGTTAACAGGAATTCCTTCTTTTCTTACAGGGAAAATAACTGATTCATGAAGAACTCCGGCTCCCATGTATGAAAGCTCTCTAAGCTCCTTATAAGTAATTACTTCTATTACTTCAGGATTTTCTACGATTCTTGGATCAGCAGCAAGGAAACCTGATACGTCTGTCCAATTCTCGTATACGTCAGCTCTGATTGCACGTGCAAGGATAGCACCTGTAACGTCAGAACCACCTCTGCTGAATGTTTTTACTTCACCATTTGGCATTGATCCGTAGAAACCTGGAAGAACTGCATTGTCCATTGTGCTTAATCTTTCAGAAAGCTTTTCATTTGTCTCCTCTGAAAGGAACTTTCCGTTTTCATCAAAGAGAATTACTTCTGCTGAATCGATAAATTCATATCCGAGACATTTAGCAAGAACGATACCATTAAGGTACTCACCTCTTGATGCGATATAGTCTATTGATGTTCCCTTTTTAAGGTTCTCAGCAATAACTGCAATCTCATCATCAAGTGATAAATCTAAATCAAGACCTTTGATGATTTCTTCATATCTTGACTTGATAGTATCTAATGTATGAGTAAAGTCCATACCAACCTTAGCTTCTCCGTGGCATCTGTATAAAAGGTCTGTTACCTTAATGTCATCTGAAAATCTTTTTCCAGGAGCAGAAGGTACTACGAATCTTCTCTCTTCTTCTGATAAGATGATGTTCTTTACCTTCTTGAACTGCTCTGCACTTGCAAGTGAACTTCCTCCAAACTTAACCGCCTTAACCATAAGTCTACATTCCCCTTTAATATGATTTAGTATTTATATTCATTTATCAGATGCATTTTCATAAATAATATGACAATGCTTCTTTGTTAACTTTAAGTTTATCTTTTAATTCTTGTAATTTGGCCTTTGCCGAATCCGAATCAACTTCGGAAACATTCTCTATTACACCTCGAAGCACCATGCTTTCATGCAATAAATATTGCTTTAATGCGGCATTTCGGGATTCAAGGCAATGACTTCCATAGCTCAATACAACCTCATCTGCACTTCGTGCAACTCCGTCGTATTTAGCTGAAATGATATTGTAGAACCATTTATTTTCATACATGGCAGTTTCTTCCAATATCTGAAATCCATTACCATATAGAAAATTTCTCAGTTCCCTGTAATCTGAATGAGGAGATACTATTATTCTCATTCCCTCAGAAAACAGACCTCTGTCCAAGGCCTTCTTTAATATGTTCAGAATTAAATAGCCACCCATACCTGTGATGGTTATTACATCTGCTTCATTTTTCTCCAGCTTGTCAAGACCGTCTGAAAGTCTGAAATCTATGTTGGAAACATTTTCATCCTTTGCATTATTGATGGCTTTCTGAAGAGGCTTTTCTCTTAAATCCATAGCAATAATACTTTTTGCTATTCCGGTCTGTGATAAATAGATAGGTAAATATCCGTGGTCCGTCCCCACATCACAGACTCTGGATGCTCTCGGTACAAGATTGGCTACGGTTTTTAATCTGTTAGAAAGATTATCAATCAAGGTAATCCTGTAACTTCTTGCTTCGGCTTGGCTGACGGAGTTTTCTTATAGCCTTAGCCTCAATCTGTCTGATTCTCTCTCTTGTAACCTGGAATTCCTTACCAACTTCTTCAAGAGTTCTTGCCTTACCGTCATCAAGACCGAATCTGAGTCTGAGAACCTTCTGCTCTCTTTCAGTAAGAGTTGCAAGCTCGTCATCAAGCTGCTCTCTGAGTAATGTAGCCGCTGCTGCTTCTGCAGGAACAGGAACATTTTCATCCTGAATGAAATCTCCAAGGTGGCTGTCTTCCTCTTCACCGATTGGTGTTTCAAGAGAAACAGGCTCCTGTGAAATCTTCTGGATTTCACGAACCTTTTCTACAGGTATATCCATTTCCTCAGCAATTTCTTCAGGTGATGGCTCTCTTCCGAGTTCCTGTAAAAGCTGTCTTGATACTCTTGTAAGCTTGTTTATTGTCTCAACCATATGAACAGGAATTCTGATTGTTCTTGCCTGGTCAGCGATGGCTCTTGTAATAGCCTGTCTGATCCACCATGTTGCATATGTTGAGAACTTGTATCCCTTACGGTAGTCGAACTTTTCAACAGCCTTGATAAGACCAAGGTTACCTTCCTGAATTAAATCAAGGAACTGCATTCCTCGACCTACATATCTTTTGGCAATAGAAACAACGAGTCGAAGGTTGGCCTCTGCAAGACGGCGCTTAGCTACCTCGTTTCCTTCTTCCATTCTCTTTGCATATTCAACTTCCTGCTCAGCTGTAAGAAGAGGAATCTGTCCGATTTCTTTAAGATACATTCTTACAGGATCGTCAACGCCGATACCTTCAGGAACTGATAAATCTATCTTAGAGAGATCGATTTCATCTTCGCTATCAACGTCATCATCAAGATCATCGTCATCGTCAAGCTTATCGTCATCTTCTTCCATTCTGATTTCAATCTTCTTGCTTTCAAGATAATCATAGATTTTATCTACATCATCCATGTTATCTAAAACTTCTGATACGGCTTCTGTAATATCCTGATAATCAATTACATTCTTATTCTTAGCCGCTTTCTTTACAAGAGATTCTATAATATCAAGGAATTTTTCTTCATCAGTTCTTGTATCTTCTTCATTTTCAGAAGCAACTGCAGAAGCTTTCTCTTCTTCAGCCTTCTTTGAAGTTCTCTTTCTTGTTGTTTTCTTAGGTTTCTTCTCTTCTACTTCAAGTTCTTTCTTGTCTTCAGCCTCCATAACCTCTTCCTTAATTTCTTCATTTGTAGTTGTTTCAGCCTTCTTAGCCATTTATCTTTCCTCCCGGTAAAACTCTGTCACGACATGCGTCCATAGTACTTATCAGTCAAAATTAATTGAAAGTTCTTGAAGCTCCATCTTCCTGTTTGTTAATTCTGCTATCTTAGCGAGATTTTCAGGCTTATTGATTTCTATTTCATTCTTCTTCTGAAGAATTTTTTTAATAGCATCAGCCAGTGCTTTCTTCGTATCTTCCTCGGAAAGCTGATTTAATTCATCGCTATTGAGAACTATGCTTATATTTATATTCTTTTCAACAAATGCATCAAATATCTTTGGTATGTTAAGATTATTCGACAAAATGCCGTCTCTTAACATTTTCCCAACCTCAGATGACACATCGTTTACAAGATCATCTATTCTTATATATTTCTCCACAGATTCTAAAATCCCCGGATAGCTTGATACAGCCGTAAGGACTATTTTCTCCGCATTAAGTATTCCTTTATCTATACTTTTGCGTTCTTCTCTGTCCTTTTGAGGATGTATCTCCTGCTTTCTGACCAGAGTCTTATTCTCACCGCCATCTCGTCTCTTAATGGCAATCATTCCATCTACAATCTGTGTGAGTTCGTTTTTATCTATATGGAATTCATTAGCCACGGTACTGATATAGTTGTTTCGTATGCTTAAAAACTCAGCCCTGTCCTTATCCATATCTATAGAAGAAAATGAAGCAATTTTTGATGCAGCTTCCTTTTCGAATTCTGCGTTGCTTGCAGGATCACTCCTGTTAAATTCATGCTCAAGCTGCATTATTTCAAAAATAACACCGTCTACGGCATTATCGATTCTTTTGGACATTTCCTCCCGTCCAAGAACCTTTATAAGCTCATCCGGATCCTTGTACGGATCTAATATAACCACATACGGTGTAATTCCATATTGTCTTAAAATTGGAATTGCGCGAAGCTTTGCCTTTGTGCCTGCTTCATCTGAATCGTATATAAGATATACCTTCTTTGCGACTCTGCTTATTTTTCTTGACTGGAACTCTGTAAGAGCAGTTCCAAGGGATGCAACCGTTTCGGTAAATCCTGCCCGCTGCATGGATATAACATCCATATATCCCTCAACAAGAATTATTCTTTCATTTCTTGTCCTTTTAGCAAGGTAAAATCCATAAAGATTTTCACCCTTTTCAAATATTGGTGTCTCCGGAGAGTTAAGGTACTTTGGAATTCCATCTCCAAGCACTCTTCCTCCAAAGCCTATAACCTCTCTGTTATCTCCAAGTATTGGAAATATTACCCTGCTAAAGAACTTATCTTTTACTCCGGTTTTATATGTAAATAATCCGGATTTTTTCAGGTCGTCATCTGAATAGCCTTTATCTTTTAAATATCTGTACAGCTTTCCGTCACCTGGTGCATACCCAAGCCCAAAGGCTGTAACAACCTTTGCATCAAGTCCTCTTCTGTGAAGATACTCTCTTGCTTCAGCACCATTTTCTCCTCTCAGACAATCAACAAAGAAATATGCCGCATCCTTATTAATTGAATAGAGAACTTCTTTACTTTTATCCTTACCGCCCCTGCTTACTGAAATATTGTCAGGGATTTCAATCCCCGCCTTATCCGCAAGAAGCTTAAAGGCTTCCATAAAGGTTATATTTTCATATTCCTGCACAAAATTAAAAACGTCTCCGCCCTTATTGCATCCAAAGCAATGATACATCTGACGACCCGGCGATACAGAAAATGACGGTGTCTTTTCTCCATGAAAAGGACAAAGCCCCATGTAGTTAGAACCTGATTTTTTAAGGGAAATGTAACTGCCTATAACATCCACAATGTCATTAGCATCCCTCACCTGTTCTTTTAATTGATTAATATCAGCCATAGAACCTCTTCCTAAAGCACTTTATTAATATGTAAGTCACATTTTAATGACACATAGAAAAAAGTAATCCCGCATTCTCAAATGAACGACCGTGTTAATAGGGAAAAAATAATGTATGATATTATACCATATTTACAAGGCCTGAACAATTGATAATTAAATATCCCAGGACATTGGGATGTATATTTTTCTAAATGTGTTAATTGAATATGTGTCACTCATTCCGGAAATATAATCACAGATTGCACGCTCTATCTTAGGCTCCTCATCTCTGTTAATTATATCTATGTACATCTTAGGAAGCTTATCTATGTTATCTCTATAATATAAGTAAAGAGTTCTGAGCATTCTGTCTGCCTTTTCTTCCTCACTCTTTGCAGTCTTATTGGTATAGACATTTTTAAACATGAAACTTCTAAGTCCTGTCATTGCCAGATTGACATCCGGATCCATTTTCACATATGGCTTATCCTTGGATATATCAACAACTCCCTTTATAAGGGTATTAAGTCTTTCCTTTGTGGAATTACCAAGAATACTGCTGTACTCCTTTGGAATATCAGTTTCCTTTAAGATGCCTGCTCTTATGGCATCGTCTATATCGTGATTGATATATGCAATCTTATCGGAGTATCTTACGATGCAGCCCTCCAGTGTACCCGGACTTCCGCTGGTACGATGGTTTAAAATACCATCTCTTACTTCTTTTGTAAGATTAAGTCCCTTACCATCTTTTTCTATTTTCTCAACTACTCTTACACTCTGCTCGCAGTGCTCAAATCTTATTCCTGATACATCTGTAAGTGTATCCTCTCCGATGTGACCAAATGGTGTATGTCCCAGGTCATGACCAAGAGCTATGGCCTCCGTCAGATCTTCATTTAATCGCAATGCTCTTGCTATGGTTCTTGCAATCTGCGCAACTTCCAATGTGTGAGTAAGTCTTGTTCTGTAATGATCTCCCTCAGGAGAAAGAAAAACCTGAGTCTTATGCTTAAGTCTTCTAAATGACTTACAGTGCAGGATTCTGTCTCTGTCTCTCTGATAAACTGTTCTCAAATCACATTGAGGGTCATCTGTGTCTCTGCCCATGGTGGAATCTGAAAAACTGGCATATTTACTTAGAACCTGTCTTTCAATCTGTTCTGTCTCTTCTCTTATGGTCATTCACATCACCTCCAAATCTAAAAAACAGTGTCTTTTAATATTATTCTGTATGGAAAGTGTTTTTCCTTTTTTTGTTATCTCAATATTTATATATTTTAAAATAGTAATATGGTATAATATTCGCCAAAACATTTCATCAACATTTTAAAAGGAGTTAGAAGTGGACACGTCCCATATAATAGAACTTATAGTTATCATTGTTCTGGTAGTACTTTCTGCATTCTTTTCAGCATCTGAAACAGCCTTTTCAATGGCCAGTATGATTAAGCTGAAGTCAATGAGTGAGGAAGGCCACAAGGGTGCCGTAACGGCAATGAAGATTCTGGATAATCCAAAAAAAATGCTCAGTACCGTCCTTGTAGGTAATAATATTGTTAATATTGCATCTTCATCGATTGCAACAACACTCTTTATTGCATTACTTGGAAGCAGCGGTGCCAGTGTTGCTACAATTATTCTTACGGTTGTTCTTCTTATCTTCGGTGAAATAACACCAAAGACACTTGCTTCAGGAAATCCTGAACGATTCGCATGTGCAGTTGCACCTGTAATAAGAATGCTTACAATCGTACTTACACCAATTGTTTTCATAATAAATGTTTTAGCCGGTCTCTTTATTAAAATCCTTACAAGAGGCAAGAATAACGATAAGAGCGCCATGACTGAATCAGAGCTCAGAGCTCTTCTTGATGTAAGTAGTGAAGAAGGTGTTATCGAAACAAATGAAAAGGATATTATCAACAACCTTATCGACTTCGGTGATTCTATTGCCAAGGACATCATGACTCCAAGAGCAAATATCGTTTCTATAGATATTAACGCTGCTCTTGATGAAGTAATTGATACCTATAAAGAATATAAGCATTCCCGTGTTCCGGTATACAAGGACAACCCTAACAATATTGTAGGTATCCTTCACAGTAAGGACATTCTTATGTTCAACACAAAAAGAGATCCTGAATTAAATGAAAAATTCTCAGTATCAGATATTATGAGAAAAGCATATTACACATTTGAAATGCAGAATAACTCAGCATTATTTAAGGATATGCAGAAACAGAGAACTTCAATCGCAGTTGTAATTGATGAATACGGTGAATTTGCCGGAATCATTACAACACAGGATCTTCTTGAAGAAATCATCGGTAAGATTCACGATGAGTATGATGAGAAATCCAAGGACTCATGTATTCAGGTTTCTCCTAACATTTACAAGGTTGAAGGAAGTCTTAAGCTTGATGACTTAAATGACTTTATCGGTTCTGATCTTACTTCAGAAGAAAATGACTCAGTTGCAGGACTTGTAATTGAAAAGCTTGACCGTTTCCCTGTTGCAGGTGATTCAATAACTGTA
>ERZ857840.3777-NODE-3777-length-12415-cov-3.051133_pt1 | contig 12415 bp, 10 predicted proteins | sample MGYA00519760_ERZ857840 | MGnify/ENA primary metagenome ERZ857840 (study PRJEB31778, sample SAMEA3449371) | human gut metagenome | biome: human gut; feature: human-associated habitat; material: faeces | place: United Kingdom | collected 2010/2012 ... | reverse complement strand
AGTTTTTCAAAAAATCCCATAGTTTTTTCTCCTTAAACGGGCTTTTCTCCCGTTTTTGCTTCTATTTCGGATACGTTTATCGAAAGCACGTCGGAAATTCCCTTTTCGTGCATCGTCACGCCGTATATCCTGTCCGCCGCTTCCATTGTGCCTCTGCGGTGCGTGATAACGACAAACTGCGTTCTTTCCGAATAATTTTTAAGATAATCGGCAAGCTTGTCCACATTTACTTCGTCAAGCGCCGCCTCGATCTCGTCAAGTATGCAGAACGGTGACGGCGTTACTTTCAGTATTGCGAAATACAACGCTATCGCCACAAATGCCTGCTCGCCGCCCGAAAGAAGCGACATATTCTTTATTACCTTTCCGGGAGGAGCGACGTTTATCTCTATGCCGGAATTCAGAACATCTATCTTGTCCGTAAGCTTCAACTCCGCCGAACCGCCGCCGAACAGCGCGCGGAACACCTGCCCGAAGTTTACGTTTATCTCTTCAAACGTAGCAGAGAAATCCTCTTTCATACGTTCTTCAAGCGAAACAACGATCGAAAGCAGCTCCTCTTTGGACTGTCTGAGATCCTTTGTCTGCGAGGAAAGCTCGTCGTAACGCGTTTTTACTTCTTTGTATTCTTCTATCGCGCCGACGTGAACGTCTCCGAGAGCCTTTATCTCGCTTTTCAGCTTTCCCTGTCTTGAAGCGGCGTCTCTGCGAGTTTTTTCTGTTATGCGCTCGCCGCAAAGCTCGCACGCCTGAGTGTATGTCGTCTCGTATTCTTCCCAAAGGAAAGAAATAAGCTTATCGCTCTTTTCGACGGCACGCTTATATGCCGCCTCAGTATTTGCGTATTCGCGGAAAATAAGCTCTCTCGAATGCGTCATTTCCTTTTGCTTTGCTCGCACTTCCGTAAGTTTTCTTTCCGTTTCAAGCGATCTTTCGGAAAGCGCCGCCTTTTCGGAATTTATCTTTTCCGCTTCGGCTCTGAGAACGCTTATCTGCGCCGTGATTTCTTTTGCTCTTGCCGTGTTTTCGGCTATCCGCGCTTCGGCACCGGCAGCAGATTCCTCAAGCGCCTTTATATCGTCCGAAGCCGCATTATATTTTTCGGTTGCGGCAGAAAGCGCGTTCTGCGCCATTTCCGCACCCTTTTCCTCACGCGCAATGTCTATAAGACAGTCCGAAAGTTCTGTCTTCTTCGCTTCGGCTCTCTTCTCTGCCTCTGCCTTTTCCCTGCCGATATCGCACAGACGTTTTTCCGTCGCCGCCATCTCCTCCGAAAGGCGCTTGCGCTTTTCGGTACATTCGTCGGCATTTTCCCCCTCGCGCTTTGCAAGCGACGAAAGCTGCGAAAGCTGTGAAACTATCTGTTCTCTTGCCTCTTTCAACACTTCGCGGTTCGACACAAGTATCTGCATCTGCGTTGATTCCGCATCGCGCAGAGTTTTTATCATGGCGCTTGCGCCGAGAGCTGTTTTTTCCTGCTCTGTTACGGCTTTTATCGCCTTTTCATTTTCGGCTATATCCTTTTCGGTCTCGGCACTGTCCTTTTCAAGCGACGTTACCTCCGCGCCGAGCCTGTCTATCTGTGCGCGGCGTGAAAGCATCTGTGAATCCGTCGATACGGATCCGCCCGTATAGCTTCCTCCTGCATTTATCACCTGACCGTCAAGGGTAACTATCTTGTATCTGAAGCCGAGTCTGCGTGCGATAACCGACGCACAGTCCATATTTTTTGCAACTATTATCCTGCCTGTAAGATAATCGGCTATTCCTCTGAATTTCGCATCGCATCCCACAAGCTCGGAAGCTATCGCTATGTAGCCGTCAAGTCCGTCTATGCCGAGCGCTTTTCCGCTTACGGGATTGCCCTTCATAGTGGTTATAGGATAAAATGTCGCCCTGCCGGCATTTCTGCGTTTGAGAAAAGCTATCGCAACCTTTGCGCAGTCCTCGTCGTCAACTATTATATTTTGGAGTGACTGTCCGAAAGCGACTTCAAGTGCCGCCGAGTACTTTTCGTCAACCGTCACAAACTGCGAAACGGGACCGTATATCTTCGGGACAGCGCCGTCTTTATCGGTTATATTACCTGCGCGGTATTCCGTCATAAGGAAACGCACCGCTCTTGAATAGCCCTCAAGAAGCTCCTCCATACGGAGAAGGTTTGATATCTGATGCTTTCTCTGCGATATTTCAAGGAAAAGATCGTTTTTCTGACCGGCAAGCTTTCTCGAAAGCACGATAAGCTCGTCCTTCTTTGCGGATATCTTTCCCGTTTCGGAATCCGATTCGCCGAGCTTTTTATCGTAGCCCGATATCTTTTCCTTTGCGCGGTTTATTCTTTCGTCAAGCATACCGATATCTTCGTCATGCTTTGAAAGCTCAACGGTAAGCTCGTCGCACTTTTTAAGATTTGCCTCTCTTTGCGATTCCGCAACGCTCACGGCAACCTTTGCTTCAACGTCGTCTTTCTGTGCCTGTTCGTATTTTTCCGTAAGTTCGCCAGTAATTACCGCGCATTCGTTTATTTTATCCTCTTGCGCTTTAAGCTCGGCTGCTGCTTTCTCGCGCCGTCCGCCAAGCGCGGCAAGACGCGATTCAGACTGTCTGACAGCTTCAAGGCAATGCTTTTTCTCTTCCTCGGCAGCAGAAAGTGCCGCTTTCTTTTCTGCAATTCTGCCGCGCGAGGTCATCACCGTTTCCGAAAGATGGGTGTTGTCGTTTTCGGCAAGCTTTATTTCGCTTTCACCCTCGAATATTTTTTCCGTAAGAGCGGAAATATCCTCTCCCGCTCTTTCGCTCTCGGCTTTTTCGCTCTGGAGCGATGAAAACAGTTCTTCGTCGCGTTTTTCAAGCTCGGCAAGCGTTTCATCCGATCGGTCAAGCGAATTCTTCGCCGCCGCAAGGCTTTTTTCAAGCTCGCCGCTTTCGGCTTTTGCCGTATCTATATCGAATACGGAAAGCGCAAGATCCAGCGCTTTCTTTTCGTCGCGCAATGTAAGATATTTCTTTGCCTTTTCTGATTCTTTTTCAAGCGGACCTATTCTGCCTTCAAGTTCGCTTTCTATGTCCTCGAGACGGACAAGATTATCAAGCGTGGCATCAAGCTTTCTTTCCGCCTCCTGCTTCTGATAGCGGTATTTTGCAATGCCCGCCGCTTCTTCGAATATGGCGCGCCTGTCCTCGCTCTTCGATGAAATTATCTCTGATATCTTTCCCTGACCTATTATCGAATATCCGCCTTTGCCGAGACCCGTATTCATAAAAAGCTCGTGAATATCTTTAAGCCTTACGGGCTTACGGTTTATAAAATATTCGCTTTCGCCCACTCTGTAATAGCGACGCGTTACGGTTATCTCGTCATAATCGCTCATGGAGGCGATCTTTCCGTCGTCTTCCGTATTGTCAAACGTTACGGAAACCTCCGCATAACCCATAGGACTTCTCTTCTGCGATCCCGCAAAGATAACGTCCTCCATTTTCGAACCGCGTATATTCTTTGATGATATTTCTCCGAGAACCCAGCGCATTGCGTCGGATATGTTCGATTTTCCAGAGCCGTTCGGTCCCACAACAACGGTAATTCCTCTGTCAAAGCTGATGACGGTCTTATCGGGGAAGGACTTAAAGCCCTGCATTTCAAGTGTTTTAAGACGCACGCTGCTTGCTCCTTTAGTCTTTTTTTATTCTTACTTCAAATTCGGAAAGCTCTTCGCACGGCGATATTTTCAGCGCCGAAAGCCCGAATTCTTCTTTTATTTTGGTTTTGTTTTCGCCTTTGTATCCTACGGCGCACGATACCCTGCGCGGATTGCAGAAAACAGTTACCTTCTCGCCGGAAAGTCCTTTGCACAGCGCCGATAGCTTTTTTTCAAAATAACGGCTTATGCACATCTCGCCTATTGCCTCCGAATAATCTCCGCAGGCAATCTCTTCGCCAGAAACAAGCGCCTCTCCCGACTGCAGACCTATTCTTATAACCTTTATTCCTCTTTCGGCAAAGACTTCAAACGCCGCTTCGGTGCGTTCGATCGCTTCCTCCCTGCTCATCGGAACATAGCCTCCGCAGTAAGTCATATCGGCAAGTTTAGTACCCTTAAATACCACGGTTGGATATATTCTTGCGGCGACCGCGCCCATATCGGCAATGGCCTCCGCCGTTCTGATCTCATCCTCTTTTGTCGAGCCCGGAAGTCCTGTCATCATCTGTCCCACAAATTCCATTCCGGCGCTGATTATAAGCACCGAAGCTTTTTTACAGCACTCAAAGCCATGTCCTCTGCCCGATACTTCAAGCACCCTTTCGGAGGAGCTCTGTATCCCGAGTTCAACGCTCTTCACACCGTAGGAGCGAAGTATTCCGACGATCTCTTCATCTATACAGTCGGGGCGGGTAGATATTCTTATCGATTCCACTCTGCCGTCGTCTATAAATTTCTTCGCCACAGAAAGCAAATATATCATATCCGCGCGGTCTATCGCCGTAAAGCTTCCGCCGAAGTACGCTATCTGCACCGTGCGCTTTGAAAGATCTATCGTTGAAAGCGCGTTTTCTATCTCGCTTTCGACCTTTGTAAAATCTGGAACGTTGTGACCGGAAATCGTCCGCTGATTGCAGAAAACGCAGGCGTTCGGACAGCCCATATGCGGCACGAATATCGGTATGTTTGCGTGTGTTTTCATTTCTGTTCTTCGTCGGATATCCCGAAAAGACGGAGCGCTTCTCTTGCCGCCTGTTTTTCGGCTTCCTTTTTGCTCTTTCCATCGCCTTTGCCGAGAACGTTGCTGTTTACCTTTACCTCGCAGAAAAACGTCTTGTCGTGATCGGGGCCTTCTTCTCCCGTGATTATATATTCAAGCTTTTCGCCGGGCGATTCCTGAATTATCTCCTGCAAAAGCGATTTCGGATCCGAAAGATTTTTTGTCGGGGAAAACGCGTCTGCCGCCTTTGTTACAAACGGCATTACAAAATCCTCCACGCTTTTTCTCCCACCGTCAAGATAAACGGCGGCTGTAAGTGCTTCAAAGGCGTCCTCAAGGTTTGAGTCAAGATCTCTTCCTCCGCAGATTTCCTCCCCGTGACCGAGATAAAGATATTCGCCGAGCGATATCTCCCTTGAAAACGATGCAAGCGACGCGCGTTCGACTATGCTTCTGCGCATGCTTGAAAGCTCGCCTTCGTTGCTGTCCGGAAATCTTTTGAAAAGATATTCGCTTACGATCGCCGAAAGCACCGAGTCGCCGAGAAATTCAAGTCTTTCGTTTGACTTTTCCGTCTTTTTTGCTTCGTTCACATATGAAGTGTGACACAACGCCTCGCGAAGAAATTCTCTGTTTGCAAATCTGTGATTTATACGTTTTTCAAGCTCCGCCGTATCAATGTGCGGAGAAGTTATCTTATCCTTCATTTTTTCCTCCGACAGGTACAGCTTTGAAAAGCTCCGCCGATTTTTCTATTTCGCCTATAACGTCGGCGCGGGCATAGTCCGCCGCACGCATAAGCGCATTTTTTATTGCGTTCGCTTCCGAATTTCCGTGAGCCTTTATAACGGGCTTCGCTATTCCTATAAACGGTGCGCCGCCGTATTCGGTAACGTCAAAAAATCTGTCCTCGTGTTCAAGCGCGGAGACAACGTCGCCTCGTTTTCCTCCGTCGGTAGATCCGACCTCCCGTATAACGTGCTTCATAACGAACCGGCAAAGTCCCTCGCTTGTTTTGAGAAGAACGTTTCCGGTAAATCCGTCGCAGACGGCTACGTCGCAGGCGTCAAACGGAAGTTCCTTTCCTTCAACGTTTCCTATAAAGTTCAGATTTTCATCGTTTTCCATGAGCGCCTTCGCTTCTATCACGAGCGGAGTTCCTTTATGTCCTTCGGAGCCGTTGTTGACAAGCGCCACTCTCGGACGTTCTATTCCGTAAAGCTTTCTCATATATATCGAGCCGAGATGCGCAAAATGCAGAAGATATTCCGGTGTGACCGTGACGTTTGCTCCGCAGTCCATAAGCATTACATTGTTGGTGTAAGGAAGCACCGTTCCGAGCGCCGCGCGTCGAAGTCCCGGCACTCTATGGACGATGAGCGTCGCGCCGGTAAAGAGCGCGCCCGTATTCCCGCATGATACAACCGCGTCGCCGTCGCCTGCGGCGAGCATGCGAAGCGCCGCGCCCATAGAAGAATTTTTCTTCTTCTGAACGATGCAGAGAGGGTTGTCCTCCATTTCTATCACGCTGTCGCTGCCGATTATATCAAAATTGCTGCTGTCTGCTCCTTCAGCCGAGAGTACGTCACGTATTATGCTCTCGTCGCCGACAAGCGCTATGCGCGCGTCAAGCTCTTTTCTTGCGAGCAATGCGCCTTTTATTATCTCGGCAGGCGGATTATCGCCGCCCATAACGTCAAGAATTATCTTCATAAAATACTCCGATATTATAGTTTTACTTATGTATTATATAACAAAATAAATAATATTTCAATATGTATTTCAAACAAAAAAGGCGACGTCTTTCGACGGCCGCCATTTTTTTGAATATTATTCTTATTTTTTATCCTCAAAGTCCTTGTAGCCGCAGGCGGCGTCGGCGCAATAAAGTCCCTTGCCTTTCTTTTCAAAAAGCATCTTTCCGCACTTCGGACATTTTTCTGCGGTCGGAAGATCCCAGCTTGAAAAATCGCATTCGGGATACTTTTCGCAGCGGTAATAAAGATTTTTCTTCTTGCCGTAAGCTTTTACTATATCGCCTCCGCATTTAGGACATTTAACCCCGATAGGCTCGAGAATTGCCTTTGTATATCTGCACTTGGGGAAGTTCGAGCAAGCATAAAAACGTCCGTACGAGCTGCTGCGTATAACTATATCGCCGCCGCACTTTTCGCACTTCATATCGGTTTTTTCGGGTTCTTCCGTTTTCTTTTCCATAACGTTGCCCTTTTTGTCTATCGCCTTTGTATTTTTACACTCGGGATATCCGGGGCAAGCGGCAAAAGTACCGAATCTGCCGTGCTTTATTACCATTTTTCTTCCGCATTTTTCGCAGATTATGTCGGATTCTTCATCCGGAACCTTTACCTTGTTATCCTTTATGGATTCCTGCGCCTTTTCGAGCGTTTTTGAAAAATCGCCGTAGAAATCGTCGAGAACCTCCGTCATCGTTTCCTCTCCGCGCGCGATTTTATCGAGATCCTCTTCCACACTCGCGGTGAACTTATAATCCACGATCTCAGGAAAATTCTTTTTCATAAGCTTGACTGTCGCTTCGCCGAGCGGCGTCGATACAAGCGCTTTCTTTTCACGCTTTACATATCCTCTCTGAACGATCGTGGTTATCGTCTGCGCGTAGGTGCTCGGTCTGCCTATGCCCTTTTCCTCAAGAAATTTAATAAGCGAACCTTCCGTGTAGTGCGCCGGAGGATCGGTGAAGTTCTGTTTTGAATCAAGTGCTTCCTTTGTGAGCCTGTCTCCTGCCGAAAGTTCGGGAAGCTTTGTTTTGGGTTGAGCCTCATCGCCCGTATCGTCATACGCGAGCATATAACCCTTGAAGCTTACAACATATTCGCTCGATTTGAATATATATTCGCCGCAGGAGATATCTGCCGAAAGCACTTCAAGCTCGGCATTCTTCATCTGGCTTGCGATAAATCTGTCCCAGATAAGCTTATAAAGCTTGTATTGATCGGAAGAAAGCGTGCCTTTTACCCTTTCCGGAGGAAGAGTAAGATCTGCCGGACGGATGGCTTCATGCGCGTCCTGTGCCGAAGCGTTCGACTTGAACACTCTGCGCTTTGAAGGATAACAATCGCTGCCGTATTTGCTGATAATAAAGTCCTTCGCGGCTTCCGCAGCCTCGTCCGAAACACGGAGAGAGTCCGTTCTCATATACGTTATAAGACCGTGCGTTCCACCGTTTTCCGTACCTAAATTTATACCTTCGTAAAGCTCCTGAGCCACAAGCATCGTGCGCTTGGATTGAAATCCGAGTCTTTTTGAAGCTTCCTGCTGAAGTGTTGACGTTATGAACGGAGGATTCGGCGAGCGATGCTTTTTCGTCACTTCGCTTGCGGAAACGATAAATTCGCCGTTTTCACAAGCGTCGGTCACTTTCTTTGCGTCATCCTCGCAGGCAAGCTCGATCTTACCGTTTTTATCGCCGAAGAATTTTGCCGTTATCTTAGCGCGCTTCGGAGTTTTAAGCGTCGCTTCTATCGTCCAGTATTCCTTAGGAACGAAAGCCTTTATCTCCGCTTCTCTTTCGACGATTATTCTCGTCGCAACCGACTGAACTCTTCCTGCGGAAAGTCCGCTGCGAACGGTTTTCCAAAGGTAAGGACTGATTTTGTAGCCAACTATTCGGTCAAGAATTCTTCTTGCCTGCTGCGAGTTTACAAGGTTCATATCTATTGCGCGCGGATGCTCCATTCCGGCAAGCACCGTTTTCTTTGTTATATCATTGAAGGTTACTCTGTTCGCTTCTTCAGGCTTTATGCCGAGAACCGTTGCAAGATGCCACGATATAGCTTCTCCCTCGCGGTCGGGATCGGTTGCGAAGTATACCTTATCGGCATTTTTAACTTCCTTTTTAAGCTGATTTATTATGTCCGATTTTCCCTTTATGTTAATGTATTTCACCGCAAAGTCATGGTCAGTATCAACTCCGAGCGTACTTTTCGGAAGGTCTCTGACATGTCCGACAGACGCCATGACTTTATATTCCTTGCCGAGATAGGAATTTATTGCGGGTGCCTTATAAGGCGACTCGATTATTACAAGATAATGCTGCATTTTTGCACGATCGCTTGAAAAAGCGAAGCTCCTTATCTGAAATCTGTTTTATTTTTGGTGACGTTTGCCATTATACACAACAGAGTGCGCCGTGTCAAGTCAAAAATTTTTAACTCTTTTATAACTTCCGCCCGGAACGGCTTCTATAAGTCCGTATATTTCAAGCGTGGTGAGAAGTCCGAGCATCGCTCCCGTCTCAAGCGACATACCCGAAGCTATTGCGGCTTTATATATCTCATCCGTTGTCATTCTGTCTCCGATGAGCGCAAAAAGCTTTCTTTCCTCCTCCGTGAGATACGAAAGGTCTTCATTTTTCGGTGCCGACTGCCTTTTAGGCTCCTGATATTGGCGGTTTTTCGTATATCTCGGCGGAGGATCTATCTTTGCGTCCGTCGCTGCGACCTTTACTTTCTGTGATGTGACATATCTTCTGTCATCTATATTTTCGGTAAATATTCTGTGCGGATAAAGCAGCTCGTATTCCCTTAAAATGTCCTTTGCCGAAAGCGCTATTTTCGCGCCGTTGCGGATAAGCTCGTTTGTGCCTTCGCTTTCTCTGTCTCCTATCTTGCCGGGAACCGCAAACACGTCTCGCCCCTGCGACTGCGCTCTGCCGGCGGTTATAAGCGCACCGCTTCTTTTGTCGGCTTCAACCACGAGCGTAGCCTGTGAAAGTCCGGATATTATTCTGTTTCTCACGGGGAAATTCCAGCCGGAGGGTTCCGTGCCGGGAGCATATTCGGTCATCACCGTGCCGTTTACGATTATCTGCTCCATAAGCTCCCTGTTCTGCGGAGGATATGCCGTTTCTATTCCGCAGCCGAGTACTGCAATCGTGTGTCCGCCAACGGAAAGTGCTCCTCTTGCCGCCATACCGTCTATACCGAGTGCCATTCCGGAAACGACTATTGCGCCGCCTCTTGCAAGCTCCGCGCCGAATTTATATGCCGTTTTCTCACCGTATTCCGTGCATGATCTCGTCCCGACAACGGCAACAAGAACGTTATCGTCTATTTTGGGTATCTTGCCTTTGTAATAAAGCAAAAGCGGTTTTGCGTGTATTGAAGCCAGCCTTTTCGGATATATGTCGCTGTCCGCCGTCATTATAGAAACGTTCGTTCTTTCGCAGAAATCAAGTATCCGCTTGCAAAGCTCAAGATCCTTGTCAAGCAAGGCATGTCTGAGTTCTTTCGATATTCCGCCGACTTCTTCAAGTCTCGCCTCATCCGAAGCATATATCTCCTCGGGAGAGCCTACCTGCGCCAAAAGGTAAGTCCCGCTTTCGCTGCCTGCGCCGCAGCGCAGTGAAAGCCATATCCAATAAAGCAGTGATCTGTCCATTTTCTCCTCCGTCAAATTCTTTTATGCTCCCACATAAGCACGGATGCCGCAACTGCCGCATTAAGCGATTCGGCTCCGTTTTCACGCATGGGTATTATAACGCTGCCGTCGCAGCGATTGCGCACCTCCGAAGATATTCCGTGCCCCTCGTTTCCAACGACAAAAGCAAGCTTTCCGCCCTTTTCTATTTCGTCGGCGCGAACAGATGTCTTGTCAAGCATCGCGGCATAGACCTTATAGCCTTCGGCTCTCAGTTCCTTTATTTTTTCGGGTAAGGGCGCTCTTTCTGTCGGAACACGGAAAAGCGATCCCATCGCCGCGCGAACAGTCTTTTGTCCGAAAGCATCGGCACATCCGTCTCCCAGAAGCACTCTTTCCGCACCGAAAGCGTCGGCGCAACGGATCACCGTCCCGACGTTACCGGGATCGGCAACGCCGTCAAGTATCATCGTAAGTCCCGTGCATCCGCATACGAGCAGCGGCTTTTTCGCTATTGTCAGCACTCCCTGCGGAGCGTTTTCCTCCGTAAGCTTTTCATATACGGCGTCTGCAACTTTATATATTTCTCCGTCAAAATCACAAAGCTCGGAAGCATACGTTTCCATAGCTTTTTCGCTTGCGAAAACAGCGACGATATCAAGCTTTTCGCGCATAGCTTCCAGAAAAAGCTTTATTCCTTCAAAGCGGAAAAGCCCCTCTGAGTCGCGCTTTTTCTTTTCCGAAAGTCCGCACGCCCAAAGAACCTTGGGGTTGCTTCTGCTTTTTATCTCCGTTACAAAAGGCATATTCGTTTTACTCCCCTTTAATGCACAAAAACCAAAGCATATTTCAGCTTTGGTTTTCAGGTTATAAGATTAAAGCGCTTTTTTAGCTGTTTCAACGAGAGAAGCGAATGCTTCCTTGTCGGAAACTGCAAGCTCTGCGAGCATCTTGCGGTTTATATCAACGCCTGCAAGCTTAAGACCGTGCATAAGCTGTGAGTAGTTGATTCCGTTTACCTTTGCCTGTGCGGAAATTCTTGTTATCCACAGAGAACGGAAATCTCTCTTTTTAAGTTTACGTCCTGCAAAAGCGTAGTTACCGCTCTTCATTACCTGCTCTTTAGCCATCTTGAAGTGCTTGCTCTTCGCACCCCAATAGCCCTTGGCGAGCTTCAGCATTTTATTTCTTCTTTTGCGCGTCATCATAGCGCCTTTTACTCTTGCCATCTTTGCTTCCTCCTATTTCGATTCGATTATTTCTGGATGAGTGTCTTTACCGTTGCCTCGAAAGAGGGGCTGAGGTAAGTGTTGCGTCTGAGCTGTCTCTTGCGCTTGGGCGTCTTGAGTCCGAGCTTATGACGACGGTTTGAGCTGTTCATCTTTACTCTTCCGCTTTTTGTAACGGAAAATCTTTTCGCTGTCGCGCTGTGTGTTTTGATCTTAGGCATAGTGATTTTTTTCCTTTCGATATGACTTTGCGGCGTAGCCGCATTTTGGTTACTTCTTTATCGGCGATATAACAAGCGAAAGCTTGCGACCTTCAAGCACGGCTTTCTTGTCCGTGCTTCCGTATTCGGAACACGCGGCAACAAATCTGTCCATCATGGCGGTGCCGAGTTCGGGGTGAAGAAGCTCTCTTCTTCCGTTGAACTTGACGACTGCGCGCACCTTGTTTCCTTCTTTAAGGAAGCGGAGCGCATGACCGAGCTTTGTTTCAAAGTCGTGATCGCCTATATTGCAGGAGAGCTGAATTTCCTTAACTTCAACAACCTGCTGTTTTTTTCTTGCTTCTTTTTCGCGTTTTTCGCGTTCAAAACGGAATTTGCCGTAATCCATTATGCGACACACGGGCGGTTCCGCCTTGTCTGCTATCATAACAAGGTCGCTGCCGCTGTCATAGGCGGCTTTAAGCGCCTTGTCCGTATCGACAATACCGAGCTGTTCGCCGTTTTCGCCGATGAGACGCACCTGAGGAACTCTTATATCCTCGTTGAAAAGATAATCTTTAGTGCTGATAGTAGCACACCTCCAAAAATAAAAATTGCGGAAAGCCAAAGAGCTTCTCCGCACCGAAAATTTTCCTCACAACGTAAGGAAAAACGAATGTTATTGACCAAGCTCGCGACGCGGCTTGGTGAAAGCGGAGAACGCTTTTCTTTGTTTTGCTGAAACAGTATAGCACTTCATCTGTGTTTTGTCAAGTATATTTTGCAATTTTGTACGTTTTTTATCCAAAGCGGCAAATAAAATTCTTAATTTTCGTTTCTCGGCTTTCAATTCAAAAAGCCACCCCGAAAGGTGGCTTTTATCATCAAAGC
>ERZ857840.3775-NODE-3775-length-12420-cov-7.480793_pt1 | contig 12420 bp, 6 predicted proteins | sample MGYA00519760_ERZ857840 | MGnify/ENA primary metagenome ERZ857840 (study PRJEB31778, sample SAMEA3449371) | human gut metagenome | biome: human gut; feature: human-associated habitat; material: faeces | place: United Kingdom | collected 2010/2012 ... | reverse complement strand
CATCTCACCATTTTCATTATAAGAATATGGATAACGGGTCGGATCACACAGAACATGAAGCGGGTTGTCCTTGGAATACTGTGAAATTATACTTTTTTCTTCCTCCGTATATTCCAGATTCTTAGTTTCTATGCTTTCATAATTTTTATTATAAAGTGTCGTTTTCCAGTCACCCTCAACTGCATTCATCTGGTCGATTGCATAATTGATCTCATTCAGCAATTCTGTATTACCTTTTTTAACCATGACATAGAAATCGCTGCTGTCAAATTTATCCACGATACGCTCATTGTTTGTTTTTCTCAGAGAACTAGCAGCAATAGCATCAACATTTCCACTCTGAAGAGCTTCCTCCATCTCTGCTGTCGTATCAAAATAAAATGGATCATATGTAAATCCTTTGTTGCCTGCAAAATCCGCAAAACTCTTTATCTCGGAGCTTCCATTCAAAAACGCCACACGCATACCGTTGTAAGTACTGTAATTGCCATCCACAATCGTGCTGTTGTCACTGCGGACGGTCAGAATCCCATTATTGGTTCCGATCGGACGTGAAAAATCAAACTTTTCTTCTCTTTCCGGTGTTTTGCGGGGAGATGTTACCATATCAATCTCGCCATCTTCAAGCATCTGCTGCATATCATCCCAGCTCTTATCATATCCGACATATTCGTAATCTACATCCCAATAACGGGCCATCAGCCGAAGAAAATCATAGCCATACCCGCTGCGGTTGCCTTCTTCATCCATCACATGATAACCATCCATGGCAAAGAAACCGACTTTGACAGTTTCATGCTGCGAACTGTCCTCGGCCGCATATGCAGTCAGGGGAGAAAATATCATACACACGCATACAAAAACCAGTAACACTGCCACATATTTCTTTGCTCTCGAAATCATATTAAATCTCCTGTCTGTCTGTCTGTCTGTCTGTCTGTCTGTCTGTCTGTCTGTCAAATATATTTCTCTATACATCTCCTTGTCAACCTCCTGGTTTAATAAAATTGCACTACCGCATCAAATCCATTTGTCACTGTTCAGTGACCTGCGGTTCGGTCCCCCCCCCACCGGTCTTTATGCCTCTGAACTTGAAGACAGTTTTTCCTGCCTCAATCTTGCTCATATCCAGAACGTCATTGATAATTCCCAACAGATGCTGTGATGAAATATCTATTTTATCTGCATACTCTATAACTTTTGCTTTATTTCCTGCATCATGTCTGATCAAAGATGTGATACCAATGATTGCATTCATAGGTGTACGAGTATCATGCGACATTATTGTTACGTCTATGAAATAATACCGTAAAAAAGCACTGCCAGACAGACAGTGCACGTCATTTCATGCAACTGGCTGCCATTTTACAGGCCCTGTAGCTTTGCGTCCCAGACTTTCATCTGGTTTGCCGATTTCCTTATTATAGCTTTTAGACTTACGCAAAAAACTGATTTTATTATACTATAGTACTCTACTGTACACAAGAAAAACATTACCGTTTTAACGCCCAAAAACATATTGTCATTATACTGTCATTTTTTTAAAAACTTATTCCGTTTTTCAACTTCTATGATATAATGCTTTATTATAAAAACTCCAATGAATAAACTGAGGTGAACCAAGTGAAGAAAAAAACACTTGTGCCTCTTATTATTTTTTTACTGGGCATATGCCTTGTTGGTTTAATTGTATACAAAACAGACACCCATGAAAAAAATCAGAGACACATATTGGCACAATTAAACGCAACCACCTATGGTGAACGCATAAAGAATGAAATTGCAGATGGAATTGGAATTACAGATACTTTGGAACAGATCTTAATCAGTGAAAATGGCGAAATCCATCAGTTTGAGACGATTGCCGGGAATCTTATGTCTGATTCTATTGAAAGCGTGCAGCTCGCTCCTAATGGTGTTGTAACAGATATTTATCCGGCTGAAGGAAATGAGGCAGGTAAGATCGATCTGCTCCATGATAAAGACCGTAAAGAGATTTCCTGTTATGCAAGAGATAACCATGCAACCATTACGCAGGGGCCCTTCGAATTAAAACAGGGCGGTTATGGAATTGCAGTCCGCAATCCAGTCTACCTGAAAGATAAAAGCGGACAAGAGTATTTCTGGGGATTTACCATTGTTATCCTGCGTGTTCCGGATATTTTTTCAGATACAGTCAGTGCGCTTTCAAATTTTGGATATGAATACAAAATTCTGAAAACAGACATTCCCTGGAGCGATACTTATAAAGTGGTTTATCAGTCAGATGGTCAAATAGATCATCCGGTTTCTTACGCTTTTACAGTAGGGGATGGAACCTGGAAGCTTGAGGTAACTCCTAAAACCGGATGGAGAAATAACACACTACTGATAATTATCAGTGGTATGTTTCTTACTATAAGCCTTCTTCTGTCAGTACTTACCAGGGTATGGCTGATAGCAAAAGAACACAAGAACAAATATAAAATACTGGCGCGCACAGATTCTCTTACAAATATTTATAATCGCTATGGATTTGATGAATTAGCAGAAAAAATAATTTCTAAAAATCCACAAACACATTTTGTGGCTGCGCTCCTTGATATCGATGACTTTAAGTTTATCAATGATATCTATGGCCATAGTTACGGAGACAAAGCATTAAAGAGTCTGGCAGACAGTATGAAAGCTTTTTTCCCATCCGATGCATTGCTTGGAAGAAATGGTGGTGACGAATTCTGCATTCTTTTACCAAATTGTACCTTTAAGGAAGCAGATAAACAGCTGCAGCAATTCACTAAGCTTCCAAAAACGTTTTCATATCACGGTAAAGAACTCGCATTATATATATCTCTCGGATATGCAGAATATCCAACATTTGCAGCCAGCCCTTCACAGCTTATGCGCTGTGCAGATGCAGCTCTTTATGAAATAAAACTGCATGGAAAAAACGGATGTATGGCTTACAGAAAAGGTCTCCAGTCAGGAGTCCGCAAACAGCTTGGATTTGCACTGAAGGATATCTCTGAACACCTTCCAGGTGCATTTATCATATATAGAGCAGACAAAGAAGATGATGAGCTCTTTTATGCAAACCACGAATTTCTTCATATGACTGGTTATAAGAGCATGGATGAACTATTCAGGCTTACTCAAAAAAGGTTCCGCAATCTGATCCGACAAGATGAACAACAACAGATTGAAACAAGCATCTGGGAACAGATTGACACAGGCAATGAAAATGACTATATTCACTTTCATCTTCGAAAAGCTGACGGAACTTATTTTTCTGTTCTTGATCATGGAAGAATTGTAGAGAGCCCGCAATACGGGAAAGTATTTTATGTATTGTTCATGGATTGGGAAGATATGCATCTTCGTTACAGTGATAAATTTTCCGAATAAATAAAAAAAACTGCTAAAAAGTTGTGAACCGAACTTCTTAGCAGTTTTTTTACTAATCTACCAGATTGTTTTGTAACGTACTGATCAATTCCTCTATAACAATTGGCTTGGATAAGAAGCCATTCATACCACATTCCAGTGCTTTCTTTTTGTCTTCGTCAAAAGCATTGGCAGTCATGGCAAGGATGGTAATTCCCGCCAGCGCCGGATCCCTAAGGGCACGGATCTGCTTCGTGGCCTCATATCCGTTCATTACTGGCATCTGCACATCCATCAGCACCAGATCATAATTACATGGCTTCGAATTCTTAACTTTCTCCACTGCCTCTGCCCCATTTTCTGCAGTATCAACCATGAAGCCATATTCGTTAAGGATCTCCACCGCAATTTCACGGTTCAGTTCATTGTCTTCCACAAGCAGTATGCACCTGCCTCTGAAATCTGAGCTTGTCTCAGGAAGAACGGGATTCTCCTGCTCAGCCTGATTCTGGCCGATAGCAGCCACCAGGGTATCTCTGATATCTGACATAAAAAGAGGCTTCGCACAGAATGCAGTCACCCCTGCAGCCCTGGCTTCCACTTCGATGTCTGACCAGTCATAAGCAGTCAGGATAATGATCGGCGTATCATCACCAAGACTGCGGATCTGTCTGGTGACCTCAATGCCATTCATATCCGGCAGACGCCAGTCAATAATATAAGCATGGAATGCATCCCCAAGCTCCATAGACTGCCTTGCACGCAGAACAGCCTCCTTACCGGAAAGTGTCCATTCCGAACGCATTCCAACCTTCACAAGCATCTTTGTCACACTGTCACAGGTATTAAAATCGTCATCTACAACCAGAGCCTTAAGGCCCTCCAGCTCTGCAATCTTCTCTATACGGTGATTCTCAGGCTGAGTCCGAAATGGCAGACGGACAATAAATTCTGTGCCTTTCCCCTGCTCTGTCCGGACCTCAATGGTACCACCCATCATATCCACAATATTCTTGGTGATGGCCATGCCAAGTCCTGTGCCCTGGGTTCTGCTCACAGTGGAAGTCCGCTCCCGCTCAAAAGGAGAAAAGATCTTCTGTACAAATTCCTGACTCATGCCGATTCCATTATCCTTTACCCGGATCTCGTATAGTTCACTGCCTTTTACTGTCCCTGGATACTGTTTCAGCCGGACAAATACAGTTCCGCCTGCAGGAGTAAACTTGATTGCATTGGACAGCAGATTCAGCAGCACCTGATTCAAACGTGTCTTGTCGCAATAGACATCCTCATTGGTAACATCCATTGCATCCATATAAAGCTCCAGCTGTTTCGCATGGATCTGCCCGCTAATGATGGTCTTCAGATCATGAAGCACATCCGACAGACTGACCTCCGTTTCTTCCAGATGGATCTTTCCACTCTCAATCCGGCTCATATCCAGGATATCATTGATCAGTGAAAGCAGATGTTTACTGGAGGAAAGGATTTTGCTCAGATAATCTCTGACTTTTTTCTGATTATCAATATTACTTACAGCCAGTGTGGTAAAGCCAATGATCGCATTCATTGGTGTCCGGATATCGTGAGACATATTGGAAAGGAAAGTACTCTTAGCCCTGTTTGCTGTCTCCGCCGCACGGACTGCCTCAGAAAGTGCCTGATTCATTTTCCAGTCAGCAGTACGGTCTGACATAACCAGGATGTATTTCTTTTTCCCATTTACCTCACTGCCCATTGCAATATTATGGAACCCGCGTTTTTCCCCTGTTTTCTGATGAACATATTCAAAATCCCATTCTCTTTGTTCATTCACCTGGATTTCCTCAAGATAATTTTCCTCCGGATTTTCATGTTCCTCTGGATGCAGTTTTCCCAGAACACGAATATCTTTGCGAATCTGCTCTACCGTAATACCAAGCAGTTTTTCCGCATTTGGACTTATATAGTCTGCCTGATATGTTTTTGCATCCAGCATCAGAAAAACGTCATCCACATTCATTGACAGCTTTTGAAAAAGCTCGTCTCTGTACCGGATCTGTGTGTCCTTTCTTCTAAGGCTTATCCTGTTTTTTTGAATAATAAGGCCGATAAAAAAGGCGGCAATACAGAACAAAACCGCAGCCACAAGAAGCATTGTACTACGCTGCAGACTGTTCATACTGGCATTGACAATATCCGCCTGTACAAGTCCCAGAAATACCCAGTCCTGAATATCTGATTTTTCATAGACCAGATAATAGTTTCTTTCATCCAGATTTACCAGCATCGCATCGGTGCGTCCCGCTTTAAACTTCTCCGAAAGCTCATTGATCTCTTTTTCAGACATATTGGAATGCTCTCTCAGAACACCAAAGAAATTGTACACATTCCCCCATGACTCAGAAGAATGATCGACCACAACACGGCCATCCGGATGAACAACAAAGCTCTGGGCATTTCCATTGAAAGCAGAAATGTCCAGCACATCTACGATATCAGAGTTTTCATAGGCAATGGCAATTGCATCATATTCAAATCCCTGATAAATTCCATGCGCCCTTGGAGTGGCAAAGACAAGCATCTGGGATTTTCCGGGAACTACTGCATTCGTTATCACATCATTTCCCTGCCGGATCTCCTCTTCAATGTTTTCCTGTAATCCAAGGTACCCGGTTTCCCCTGTCGCCATCTTGTAATCCCCGTCAGCTGACAGAAAAAAGAAATCTAAGAATCCGGCATCTTCCTGCGCTTTCTTTATATAATTACGAATTTCGTCTTCGCTGGAGGTATTCTGCAGATTCTCACCCCACATATGAAGATAGGTCAGATTCTTATCTGTCAGTTCTCTCAGCATGTTATCAGACTGATGAAAAACTTCCGTCAGATGAGAAACACTTTCCTCATAAACAGTTTTCGATACAAATCCAAAATATCGGAAAACCATCAGAACAATTCCCAGTAAAACAGCTGTAAAGACAGCTATCTGGAATGGTTTTCCCATGACAGGTTTCTTTCTGCCTTTATTATGATTCTTAATATCCATTCTTCTCACCTCAGAGTCATGTAGTCTTCAGGCTCTGCAAGAATGGCATCACCATCTGAAACATATCCTGTCCAGGTGTCTTTCACAAAGGTATCTTCTCCATCAAACACAATATTCTCATCTGCCGGATAAGCTTCCATGTGTTTAGATATCGCAAGGCAGGTTACCGTGAAAGTATCCTCGTCCTGAACTTTTTTTCCATCTTTTGTAACTTTGCTCAATATGTAACCATCATCTGTTTCTTTGACTTCCACGGAAATGCCGCTGACCACAGGCAGAGAGCCTCGGTTAAACGGAATAAATCCGCCCTCATAGCCTTCTACAAAATTTTTGACTGTCTCTTTCAGTTCTGCTCCGCTCATCTTGCTGCTGTAAGCCGAAAGACTATTTGGCATGATCATGTCTCCCGCCATTTTTTCTGTATAGCCGGCTTTCAGCACGTTTCCCGTAAAGCTGTTTCCGGTTGCAATCAGCACATCTGTTCCATAAATGCCACGCAGAGTGTTTGCCATAACAGAATATGCTTCATTACCTCCACTGCTGTGGAAACGACTGGAATAAGCCTTCTGTGAATCCAATACTATTTTCTCAGAAGTGGATTTCTCCTCAAGGAGCTGGGCATTAAATGACTGATAAGCCTGCCCTGCATCATATTCTCCTGAAATCATCTTAGACACCACATCCTTGGACACAGAGAAAAAGTCATTTGACGCAATACGGATATACATATGGTTTTCCTCTATCACAGGTTTCACATCTTTCATATATTGTGTAAGATGGAGTTCCACATCCTGACTGTAGCTTAACAGATCCTGTCCATCACTAATGATCCGGTTCTGCGCATCCTCCGAAAGCATTGTGTCCAACACCTTCATTGCTTTCTTTCGACGTGTCTCATCCTGTGTCAGATCTCGGTTTAAAGCCACCTGGAAATATGGCGTAGTCATAATCCACTTTTCACCGTTCTCCTGAAAGAATGGAAGAAACGTTGTGTTGATGCCCTGATCCTGAAACATTTTTACACCGGCAGAGCTGCCAAAGTACATGGCAAGCTTGCCACTTTGATACATTTCAACTATGTCATCATAATTCATATCCAGATCATCCTGACTCAGACCGGTATCCTGGATAAACTGTTCCATACGTTCAAAAGCCTCCGGCCAGACTGTACTGTCCAGACCTTCTCTTTTTGTGTTATCCGGGTCACTGTAGGCAGTACGCCACTTACGTCCTTCCACAGAAGACAACTCTGATGCTGACAGCCCCTGCAGTGTCTCCATACAGGTATAATCATAATAATAGTCTGCAGTAAAGCCACGAATACCCACCTGGTCAAATGCCTGGCAGGCAGAGACAAAGCTTTCATAGTCTGTTGGCAACGGGATATCATATTTTTCAAAAAGATCCTTGTTCACTACAAAGCCATGGGCATCTGCACACACCGGAAGCCAGTTTACGCTTCCATCCTCGTTCATAAAATTGCTGAGATATGTATCATAGACAGCACCTGCCGCATTGGTTGTGGAAAGATCCATCAGGCTGTCTTTCAAGGAACTTGCATCATGAAGTGAAAAGCGACAGCAGGTTATAATATCCGGCAATCCACCATTTTCATTCAGAAATCTGTAGAAATCAAGATCGTTGTTGCCTACAACAAATTCAACATTGATATCCGGGAGCTGTTTCTGGATGTATGGTGCATATTTTTCATACAGGCTTGTGCTCCATAAGTACACCGTGATTGTGTCTGCATCTTCTTTCTCTGCACTTTTACTGCCACATGCTGACAGTAGTGATACGGCTGTCACCATTGCCAAAAGTACAGCCAAAACTCTGTTCCATTTTATTTTTTTCATTACAAGTTCTCCTTCATTTGCCCTGTCAATATATCCAGCAATTCCTAATTTTTTATCACCCCACCAATCTATGAATTACTTTTATCAGTAATTCCATATCAACAGGCTTAGCAACATGTTCATCCATTCCTGCTTCTTTTGCTTTTATTCTGTCCTCCGTAAAGGCATTTGCTGTCATTGCAATGATCGGTATTGTCTTTGCATCCTCTCTGTTCAGAGACCTGATTGTCTTTGCAGCTTCATAACCATTCATTACCGGCATCATAATGTCCATAAGAATGACATCAAATTCACCAGGTTCACTATTTCTGAACAGCTCAACCGCTTCCTGCCCATTCCACGCTTTGATCACGTCCGCGCCCTCATTCTGAAGCATAAATTCAGCGATTTCCATATTCAGCTCATTATCTTCCGCCAGCAGAATATGCAATCCCTTTATAGATTTTTCGGATACCTCCTTCTGTTCTTCACGTTTATCCGCATCCGGATCTATTTTAAATGGAACCCGGATCACAAATGTCGTCCCTACGCCTTTTTCACTTTCAAAAGTAATGGTTCCACCCATTTTCTCGACCAGCTTCCTTGCAATGGCCATTCCCAGTCCGGTTCCGACAAACTTTGTGCGGCTTCCCGTATATTCCTGTGCAAATGGTTCAAAAATATGTTTCTGGAACTCCTCAGTCATTCCGATTCCTGTATCCCGGCAGACAAATTCCATCGTCGCCATTTCCGACTGTTCGGATGGGATTTCCATACAGCTGATATAGATATGTCCGTTTTCTCTGTTATATCTCACCGCATTGGACAGGATATTCATCATCACACGTTTCACATACCCCGGGCTTCCAATAAGATCACGGTGTATGATTTCTTTTTTCTTCCATACAATCCGGATATTCTGTTCTGCAGCAATCTGTTCGATCACAACAAGCACTTCCTCAGAAATTTTGCTCAGATTAAATGGACTCTCTTCCAGAACAACTTCACCCGACTCCAGCTTACTCATGTCCAGAACATCATTTACCAGTTCCAGCAACAGATTGGATGCCGCTTTAACCTTTGTTCTATATTCCTTCTGCTTCTCCATATCATCTGCATAATGGTCTGCCATATTGATCAAACCGTAGATTCCATTAATCGGAGTCCTGATATCATGGCTCATCCGCTGAAGAAACTCTGTTTTTGCCTCATTGGCGGCTTCTGCCTTTTTTGCTGCTGTCAGAAGTTCTGCTTTATATTTTTCATCTTTTTCAAATTCTTGTTTCCGGTGCGCCAGATTGGTTCTGTATGTCCAGAACCAGAATATGCCGGACATCAGAAAATAAAGAAAAATAACACCTATAACACTTAATGGAAGATTACAAAACACTTCCGTATCCGGAAGATATGCGTAGATATAATAATCACGCTGTTTCAGCATGATTCCATAACATCCAATTCCTTCCTTCCTAAAATGATAGATATGCTGACTGTCTGTATGCTTTTTCATTGCCTGAACAACTTCGTTGTCGGCTGTATTCTGTCCCAACAGGCTCTCATTATTGCTGGCAACAACGATTCCGTCGTCTGCAACGATAATCGTTCCATCTTTCTGGATACTATAACCATTTAAAAGCCCCTGTATCGTCAGCGTATAGTTTCTGGCAAATTCAGGATATGTGTAATAATAGATTGCAACGATACCCGGTGCATCTTTTCTGGCGCAGGCTGCAATGTCGATATGTGACCCGTCTTCCCTGGTAAACCGTTCCGAATAGCTTCTTTCTTCATATCCGGCAAAATTCATGATAATTTCTTTTTGCAGATACTCCGTAATCTCATTAGCCAGAGACTCATCCGTGCTGTATTCACAGTCCGTCTTTCCTTCTGCATCCAGTACAATGATACCATCCACCCATAGAGTCTGCAGGTTTTCCTTCAGGAAATCCCGGCTTAGCTGACCGCCGTTTTCTATTTCCATATCGATATTCGTACTCATCTGTCTGGCACTTTCAATCGCACAGAGAAGACTTTTGGATTCCGAAGATTCATTATAATGAGTGTAGGTGGAACACTGCACTTTCACATAGTTTACAATCTCTACCATTCTTTTCTCTGCTTCCGCTTTTTCTGCGTGAAAGAAATAACACAGAGATACTACAGCCACACAGATTCCAATCAGAGCACCGAACAGCTGGATTCGTTTTTCTCTTTTCTTTCTCTTAATACCCAAAATCATCCACCTCCAGATACTTCTGGGGATCATCCAGATATTTTTCAATAATTTTCAGGGATGTGCCATCCTGACGCATTTCTTCCAGCGTCTGGCTCATCTGCTCACAGATTCCTCTGTCATCATCTTTTGCAAAAGCAACACCTATTCCAGTGATCATCAAAGGTTCTTCCAGGATACGAAAGCTTGCGTCATAATCCTTCATATACTGGACAACAGATTCCTCGTGTGCTGCAACTGCATCTACATATCCTTTTCCCAGAAATGTATAGATCAGCTCCCTGTGTCCCAGGCTGATCAGATTGCCCAGCTTTGGGATTCTCTCATCCGTCCGGTTCAGAAAGATACCTTCCGGTTTGGTTGTGGACTGAACAGCCAGGTTCTTACCCTCCAGATCACTCAGTTTATAGATATCACTATTCTCATTTACAGCAACCACCTGACGGCTTGCTACATATGGTCCCGCCCAGCGGTAATCATCAAGACGCCCTTCCATGGAAAAGCAGCCCATGATACAGTCAATCTCTCCGCTCTCCACCAGTTCTTTTTTCTTCTCCCAGTTGATCCGGACAACGTCCACCTGATATCCCATTCTTTTGAAAGCTTCTGTAGCCAGCTCTACATCAATTCCTGTCGGGATTCCATCTTCATTCAGATAATTGTATGGCGGATAACTGTCGCTTCCAAGCGTGATGACAGGTTTTTGTGTTTCTTTTTTACTGCTGTTTCTCTTCGATGATCTTCTGGCTGTCGCTGTTCAGAATCTCCATAAATTCTTCTCCGGTGATCGTCTCATGCTCGTAGAGGAATTTTGCGATCTCATGCAGCTTCATAACGTTGTCTTCCAAGATTTTTTTTGCCTTCTGATGCTGTTCTTTGACCAGCTGAACGACTTTCTGGTCGATCAGCGTCTGTGTCTCCATGGAGCAGGTTAAAGAGCTGTCTCCGCCAAGATACTGGTTAGAAACGCTTTCCATGGCTACCATATCAAACTCTTCGTTCATACCGTAACGTGTGATCATGGCTCTCGCAAATTTCGTTGCCTGCTCGATATCATTGGAAGCTCCGGTTGTGATCTCACCAAAGATCAGTTCTTCTGCCGCACGGCCGCCGGTAAAGGTCGCGATCTTGTTTTCCATCTCTGTTTTGTTCATCAGGAAATGCTCGCCCTCTTCTACCTGCATCGTATAGCCGAGTGCACCGGAAGTTCTCGGAATGATCGTGATCTTCTGAACCGGTGCGGAATTAGTCTGCATGGCAGCAACCAGTGCATGACCAACCTCATGATAGGAAACGATCAGTTTCTCTTTATCCGACAGGATACGGTTTTTCTTCTGATATCCTGCGATAACAACTTCCACGCTCTCCATCAGATCTGCCTGTGTTGCAAATTTGCGTCCGCAGCGTACAGCATGAAGTGCTGCTTCATTCACGATATTTGCAAGTTCCGCTCCGGATGCTCCGGATGCAGCTCTGGCGATCGCATTGAAATCTACGTTATCCGCAAGTTTGATCTTTTTTGCATGGACTTTCAGAATATCCACACGACCCTGAAGATCCGGCAGTTCCACCGGAATACGACGGTCAAATCGTCCCGGACGGAGCAGTGCCGGGTCAAGAGAATCCGGCTGGTTGGTCGCTGCCAGAATGACAACACCTTTGGAACCGTCAAATCCATCCATTTCCGTGAGCAGCTGATTCAGCGTCTGCTCACGCTCATCGTTGCCGCCGATGCGTCCGTCACGTTTCTTGCCGACCGCATCGATCTCGTCGATAAAGACGATACACGGTGCTTTCTCGCTTGCCTGTTTGAACAGGTCACGCACTTTTGCAGCACCCATACCGACAAACATCTCAACAAACTCAGAACCGGAGATCGAGAAGAACGGGACGTTCGCCTCACCTGCAACTGCTTTTGCCAGCAATGTTTTACCGGTTCCCGGAGGGCCTACAAGCAGTGCACC
>ERZ857840.3767-NODE-3767-length-12460-cov-9.794035_pt1 | contig 12460 bp, 9 predicted proteins | sample MGYA00519760_ERZ857840 | MGnify/ENA primary metagenome ERZ857840 (study PRJEB31778, sample SAMEA3449371) | human gut metagenome | biome: human gut; feature: human-associated habitat; material: faeces | place: United Kingdom | collected 2010/2012 ... | reverse complement strand
GGCGGCATCACGACGGGCGCGCCGCTCGTGTTCCGCGCGGCGTTCAAGCCGACGCCGTCCATCGCGCGGCGACAGCGCACCGTTGATCTCGCCGCCATGCGCGAAACGACGATCGAGATCGCCGGCCGGCATGACCCCTGCATCGTGCCGCGCGCCGTTCCCTGCGTGGAAGCGGCGGCAGCGGTCGTGCTATATGATATTCTTTGTTCGGAAAGAGGGAGAAAGCCATGAACATGGACGAACTGCGAGGCAGGATCGACGCGGTGGATGACGAGCTGCTGCGATGCTTTGCCGAGCGCATGGACATCGCCGGGGACATTGCCCGGTATAAAGCCGAACACGGCCTTCCGGTGCTCGATGAGCGGCGGGAGCGGGAAAAACTCTATGCCGTGAGCGAAAAAGCGCCGGAGGAGCTGCAAAGCTACGCCGTGTCGCTCTACGCGCTGCTCTTTGAGCTCAGCCGCAGCCGCCAGAACCGCCTGCTGCATAAGCAGAGCCCGCTCGCCGAGAGCATTCAGACAGCGATCGAGCAGACGCCGCCGCTTTTCCCGGAGAAGGCCGCCGTCGCCTGTCAGGGCGTCGAGGGCTCCAACTCCCAGATCGCGTGCGAGCGGCTGTTCCGCCTGCCGAACGAGCTTTACTTTTCGAGCTTCGACGCGGTGTTCAACGCCATCGAAAAGGGCCTCTGCCGCTACGGTGTGCTGCCCATCGAAAACAGCACTGCGGGTTCGGTGAACGCCGTGTACGATCTTATGATGCGCCACCATTTCCACATCGTCCGCTCGGTGCGCGTGAAGATCGACCACAACCTGCTCGCGAGGCCCGGCGCAAAGCTCTCCGGCATCCGCGAGATCTATTCGCACGAGCAGGCGCTCAGCCAGTGCGCGCAGTTCCTCTCGTCGCTTCCGGGCGTGAAGGTCATCCCGTGCGAGAATACGGCGCTCGCGGCAAAGCTCGTTGCGGAGTCCGGACGGGACGACGCTGCGGCGCTCTCCACGCGCGCGTGCGAACGGCTGTACGGTCTGGAATGTCTCGTCCCCTCCGTGCAGGATACGGCGAACAACTACACGCGCTTCATCTGCATTGCGCGCGATCTGGAGATCTATCCCGGCGCGGATCGGACGAGCCTTATGATGACGCTGCGCCACGAGCCCGGCTCGCTTTATAAAGTGCTCTCGCGCTTCTATGCGCTCGGCATCAACCTGAACAAGCTCGAAAGCCGCCCGCTCCCGGAGCGCAGCTTTGAGTTCATGTTCTATTTCGATCTGGAAAACCCGGTGTACGATCCCGCCTTCCTTCAGCTTGTGAGTGAGCTGGGGGACATCAGCGAGGAATACACCTATCTTGGAAGCTATAGTGAGGTAATTTGACATGATGCATTGCGGACTTCTCGGACAAAAGCTCAGCCACAGCTATTCTCCGGCCATCCATTCCATGCTCGGCGACTATGAGTACAAGCTCTATGAGACCGAACCGGAGAATGTGGAGACCTTCCTTCGGAAGGGCGATTTTGACGCGCTGAACGTCACGATCCCCTACAAAAAGTGCGCCGCGGCGATTTGCGACGAGCTCTCCGAAACGGCGCGCGCCATCGGCAGCGTCAATACGATCGTCCGCCGCGCCGACGGAACGCTCTACGGCGACAATACGGACGTCTACGGCTTTGAAGAGCTGCTGCGCCGCGCGGTGTTCTCGCCGCGCGCGAAAAAGGTGCTCGTGCTCGGCAGCGGCGGCGCTTCCGCCGCGGTGGTGTACGCGCTCGAAAAGCAGCAGGCGCGCGAGATCGTCGTCGTCTCCCGCGATGGGAAGGACAATTACTCCAACCTCTCCCGCCACACGGACGCCGAGCTCATCGTGAACACCACGCCGGTCGGCATGTACCCGCACAACGGCGAGGCGGTCATCGATCTGCTGCGCTTCCCGCACTGCCGCGCCGTCGTCGATCTCATCTATAATCCCGTGCGCACGGAGCTTTTGCTGCAGGCGGAAAAACTCGGCATCCCCTGCGCGAACGGCATGGTGATGCTCGCGGCGCAGGCCATCCGCGCGAGCGAGATCTTCACCGGCAAAAAGGCGGCGTCCGGCGCGCTCGAGCACGCCATCGACCTCGTGAAGAGCAAGACGATGAACATCGTCCTCATCGGCATGCCCGGCTGCGGCAAGTCCGCCGTGGCGGAGGCGCTCGGCAAGGCGCTCGGCCGCGAGGTGCTCGATACGGACGCCTATATCGAGGAGCACACCGGCTATACGCCCGAGCAGATCATCACAATGCAGGGCGAATCCGTGTTCCGCACGCACGAGAGCGAGGCCGTGCGCGAGCTCGGCAGCGCCTTCGGCGCGATCGTCGCCACCGGCGGCGGCGCAGTGCTCCACGAGGAGAACTACGCGCCGCTGCACCAGAACGGCGTCATTTTCTGGCTGCGCCGCGATCTTGACAAGCTCGAGCGCGACGGCCGCCCGCTCTCCCGCGCGGGAAATCTCAACGCCATGTACGAAATGCGCGAGAAGCGCTATCTCCGCTTTGCGGACTATATCATCGACAACAACCGCGCGCTTGAGGACACCGTGGAGGACATCCGCAAGGTGATCTTATGAAGATCCTCGTCATCAACGGCCCCAATCTGAACCTTCTCGGCGTGCGGGAACCGGAGCTTTACGGAAAGCGTGACTTTGCCGCGCTCGAGGCATATATCCGCGCGTCCTGCCGGGAGCTCGGCGCAGAATGCGAGCTTTTCCAATCCAACCACGAGGGCGCGATCGTCGATGCCATCCAGTCCGCCCTCGGACGGATGGACGGCATCGTCATCAATCCCGCGGCGTATACGCACACGAGCGTCGCCATTCTCGACGCGCTCAAGGCCGTGGCGCTCCCGGCGGTGGAGGTGCATCTCACCGATATTCAAGAGCGCGAGAGCTTCCGGCACATGTCCTACGCGGGCATGGCGTGCGAAAAGACGTTCGCCGGGCTGGGCTTTGAGGGCTACCGAAGAGCGGTCGAATATCTTGTGAACCGGGGGAAAACCACATGATCCCATCCAAAGTATACGCGCTCGGCGCGTCCGGCAACCCCATCCGGGAGATCGCCGATTACGCCATGCGCCGCGCCGAAGAGGTCGGCGCGGAAAATGTTTACGATTTCAGCATCGGCTCGCCGAGCATCGCCCCGCCCGCGGCGGTGCAGGAGACGGGGCAGCGCCTTATGCGGGAAATGTCCCCCACGCAGCTGCACGCCTACAGCCCCGATCAGGGCCTGCCGGAGGTGCGTAAGGCCGTGGCGGAGTATCTGAACGACGCGTTTTCCATGACCTACGCGCCGGAGGATATCTATATGACGAGCGGCGCGTCCGCGGGCCTTGCCATCGGCTGCCGTGCGCTGCTCTCGCCGGGGGACGAGTGCATCACGCTCACGCCGTACTTTTCCGAATACCGCACCTATACCGAGGCCGCCGGCGGCGTCATGCGCGAGGTACCCTCCGAGCCGGAGACGTTCCAGCTCGATTATGAGGCCTTCGCCGCGGCGGTGAACGGAAAAACGTGGCTCGTGATCCTGAACTCTCCCAATAACCCCTCCGGCGTCGTGCTGGGGGAGGAGAGCATAAAGAAGATCGCCGCTTTGCTCACCGAGCGCTCGGCGGAGTACGGTCACCCGATCTACATCCTCGCGGACGAGCCGTACCGCGATCTTGTCTACGACGGCGACGCCGTGCCGTACATCCCCGGTTTCTATCCTGACACGATCTACTGCTACTCGTTCAGCAAGTCCCTCTCGCTGCCCGGCGAGCGCGTCGGCTATCTCGCCGTGCCGCCGGAGAGCAAAGACCGCGCCGCGCTGCGCGCCGCCATTTCCGGCGCGGGCCGGATGCTGGGGTATGTCTGCGCGCCGGTGCTCTTCCAGCGTGTGTGCGCCGCGTGCCTCGGCCAGACGGGGGAGCTGCGCGAGTATAAGAAAAACCGTGATCTCATCTGCGAAGGGCTCGCCGCGCTCGGCTTTTCCTGCGCGAAGCCGCAGGGGGCGTTCTATCTCTTCGTAAAATCACCGGAGGAGGACGCGCGTGCCTTCTGCAAAAAGGCGATGGCGCACGATCTTCTGCTCGTGCCGGGCGACGATTTCGCCTGTCCGGGCTACGCCCGCCTTGCCTACTGCGTGCCGGAGGAGCGGCTGCGCCGCTCACTGCCCGCTTTTGCCGCCCTCGCCGAAGAGTACGGCTTAAAAGCCGAATAAACCAAAGAAAAGGCCGTGCCTCCCCAAATTGGGAGGCACGGCCGATTTTTTACCACCGCGTCGGGCGGCGCAGGGCGCTGATCTTCCGGTAGCAGCTCTGGCAGAGACGCCCGCTCTGGTGGAGCGGGAGCGCCGCGCCGCAGCGCGCGCAGAAGCGGATGTTGTTTTTAAGATTGTAGAGCAGGATCTGGTTGATGCTCTCGGCGGCGTCCTCGCGCTTATCATAGAGCGCGTCGCGGTCGATCGGACAGCCGAACGCCTTGGAAAACGAGAAATAGAGATCGAGCTTCCGGCAGTATTGCTCGAGCTGCGGGAGCGTGGGCGCATATCCCTCGGGAAGCTCCGGGCAGGAGAGCGGCTGGCCCTCCCGGAAGCAGCGCAGAAACGAGAAGAACAGCTCCAGAAGCTCTTCCTCCGTCTCGTCGAACGGAATGTTCGCGCACCGCAGCTCCTGCTCGCGCGTGAGCGAAAAGCCCTCCTGCCGCACCTTACCGATGAGCGTGATATACCGGCTGACATCGAGCTTTACATACGGCGCGACGGTCGGCATTTTGTTCCACTCGGTCAGCACCTCAAGAAGATCGTGCTCCACCTGCAATACAAGCTCGGAAAACCCGGCCACCGCCGTTTCGAGCGGCGGCACGGCCGCTTCCAGCCCCTCGCGGATGAAGTCCAGATTCTCCGTTGCGCCGACGTAGCCCTTGTCGTACATGCCGTAGCGCCCGGCGCGTCCGGCGATCTGCTGGATCTCGGCAGGCTTCAAGTCGCGCCGCTCCACGCCGTCAAACTTCCGCGTGTCCAGAAAGATCACGCGCCGGATGGGGAGATTCAGCCCCATGCCGATGGCGTCGGTAGAAACGACATACTGCATCCGACCCTCGAGAAAGCCCTCCATCTGCCGCCGCCGCGTGGAATAAGGGAGCGCGCCGTAGATGATGGCGGGCTCCTTTCCGTGCGCACGCAGATCCTCGGCCACGGAAAGCACCCCGAGCTTCGAGAACGTGATGAGCGCGTCGCCGGGCTTTACGTCGTCAAAATCGATCTCCCGGCGCATGCACACGAGCGGCGTTTTGCGCAGATGACGGATCTCCTCCCACGTGTCGCCGGTGCTCTCAATGATGCGGATCAGAAGATCGCGCGCCTCGGGCGCGGCGCAGAGATGCACCTCCGGCGCGAGCACGCCGAGGATCGCGCGCGTCCAGGCAAAGCCGCGCTCCCGGTCGGCGATCATCTGGCACTCGTCGATCACCGCCACATCGTACCGCGCGGAGAGATCGAGCTTTTCCGCCGTGGCGGCGACGTGGGTATCTCCCTCGCGGCGGTCCTCTTCCTCGCCGGTCGTGAGTGAGCACGCAACGCCGAGATCGAGCAGCCGCTCCTGCGCTTCAAGCGCAAGCAGACGGAGCGGAGCAAGATATACGCCCGTTTTGGCTTTGCGCAGCCGCTCAAACCCGGCGTAGGTCTTGCCGGTGTTCGTCCCGCCGGTATGGAGAATAAAATGGCGCTGCATGGCGCGCGCTTCCGGATACTCGTCCTTCGGGTTGAGCGCCACGAGCAGCTTCAGGCTCGAGCGGATCGCGCGCGGGATATAAAAGACCGAATAGAGATAGGAGAGCGGGTGCTGCAAAAGCTCCTGCACGGGAAAGGCACCCTTTTCGAGAAGCCCGTCCATGTTCGCCTCCGGCTGCGCGGCGGTAAAAGATGCAATGTCCCGCGCGCTGATCGCAAGCAGCACCGCGGCATAGCGCGCCGCGAGCTTTCCGGCGAGCGGAGAAACTGCATTCGCGCCGAGCCACGGCGCGGCGGTCACAAACCGGCGGAGCGTTGCGCCGAGCGGCTCGGCGCCGGTGCCGGTCTCCAGATGGAGAAAGTGCTCGATATAGCTGATGCTCTGTCCCGGCCGCAGCCGCTTGGCAAATCCGACCGCCGGGATCTGGCGGAGGATCGCTTCATGGTAGCGCGCCGCAAGAGCCGCTTCCTGGCCCTCCGGCAGCGCGGCGGTATCCCATGCGCTTTCCAGAAGCTGCGACGCTGCATCGAGCGCCGCGTCATCCGGTATGCTTTCCGTATTTTCGGCAGACGCCGCGCGCAGCGAGCGGAAGCTCTCGCTCTGCTCGGCGCGGCGGATATCGTCCGTGCTCCAGGCGCGCACGCGGCGTCCGTTCCGATAAAGACGCTGCGGCTTCGGCAGGAGAGAGGCGATCAGCTCCTCCGTCCAGCCGCGGCTTTTGAGCGTGCCCGCCGTCCATAATTTCGTATTTTTACTCACTTGCGTTGTTTCTCCTTGAAAGATCGCAAATACTATACCAGATTTTTTCCCATCGGGCAAGGCGGGGGCTTGACAGATAGACTGAATTGTGTATAATGAGCATACACAATAAATTATCCGACAGGGAGGAATTCGCGATGGAGCTTTTGTCCGTGCGCGATCTTTGCAAAACATATCCGGGATTTACGCTGGATCATGTCTCGTTCTCCTTGGAGAGCGGGTATATCATGGGGTTCATCGGGCGCAACGGCGCGGGAAAGACGACGACGCTCAAAAGCATGCTCGGCCTTGTTCATCCGGACGGCGGCACGGTGGAGATGTTCGGTATGGATCTCCGGGAAAACGAATCGGCCTGCCGCCAGCAGATCGGCGTGGTGCTGGGCGACGCGCGCTATTACGGCTCAAAGCGCCTGCGCGATGTGGCGGAGACGACGGCGCGGTTTTATGAGCATTGGGACGACGCCGCGTACCGCGAATACATGAAGCGCTTCTCGCTCGACGAGACGAAGCGCGTGCGCGAGCTGTCCACCGGCATGTGGGTCAAGTTCACGCTGGCGCTTGCCCTCTCGCACGGGGCGCGGCTCCTCCTTCTCGACGAGCCGACAAGCGGCCTTGACCCGGTGAGCCGCGACGAGCTCCTGGACATTTTCCGCGACACGGTCGCGAACGGGGAGCGCAGCATTTTGTTCTCCACGCATATTATATCCGATCTCGAGAAGTGCGCCGACCTTATCACCTACATCCACAACGGAAAGATCCTCACAAGCACCGACCGCGACACCTTTACCGACGCTTACCGCAAGGTGACCGGCGGCAAGGAGGAGCTGACGGACGCCGTAAAGGAGAGCGCCATCGGTCTGCGGGAGCAGAGCTTCGGCTTTGAAGCGATGATGAAGACGGAGGACGCAATGGCTTCCGGTCTCGCGGCGGAGCCCATCGGCATGGAGGACATCATGGTGCACATCGAACGGGAGGGGAGAGAATGAAAAATCTGCTGTATAAGGAGTTCCGGCTCGCCATCCATCCGAGCGTGTACATCTTTTTCGTGCTCACGGCGCTGCTGCTCGTACCCTCGTATCCCTATTATGTCAGCTTTTTCTATCTGACGCTCGGCATATTCCTCACGTTCAAGACCAACCGCGCCGAGAACGACATTTTTTATTCCGCGCTCCTGCCGGTGCGCAAGGGCGACGTGGTGCGCGCCCGCGTCCTTACCGTTGCGCTGCTGGAGCTTGCCAACATTCTCATCGCCATCCCGTTTGCGGTAATTTCTGCAAAGATCAATCCCGCGGGAGGCAATAACGCCGGCATCGAGCCGAACATCGCGTTTTTCGGCCTGTCGTTTCTGATGTACGGCGGCTTCAACCTCATTTTCTTCCCGGTGTTCTATAAAACCGGGCGGAGCGAGGGCAAGGCATTCCTCTGGGGCGGCGTGTTTACGTTCCTCTATATCATCGTCGCCGAGTCGCTCGCGCAGTACATCCCCTCGCCGGTCAGCGCGTATCTTGACACGCTGGAGAAAAGCGCGCAGCTCCGCCAGCTTCCGGTGCTGTTCGCCGGGATCGCTCTCTGGGCGGCCTTTACGCTGCTCTCAGCAAAGATCAGCGCCGAGCGGTTTGAAAAGGTGGATCTATGAAGCTGACTGTGACGAATACATCGCCGCTGCCGCTCTACCGGCAGATGTATGACCAGCTTGCCGCGCAGATCCTGCGCGGGGAGATAGCGCCCGGCGAGGTGCTGCCGCCGATACGGACCGTAGCGCAGGAGCTCTCGGTAAGTCTTATTTCGGTGCGGCGCGCCTGGGAAGAGCTGGAGCGGGACGGCTTTATCCACACCGCCGTCGGGCGCGGGACGTTTGCCGCCGCGCTCGGCGAGACGGACAAAGCGGCCATGCGCCGCGCCATTTTAAAAGAAAAGCTCACCGACGCCGCGCAGTTCTGCGCGGCTGTCGGCGCATCCGGAGAGGAAGCGGCGGCGCTGCTGCGCGAGCTGATGAAGGAGGAAAACGCATGAGAAAAAAACTGCTGCTGATCGCCACCGGAGGCACGATCGCCTCGCGCCCGGCGGAGGACGGCCTGACGCCCGAAATGACGAGCGAGGAGCTGCTGCAATGCATCCCCGAGGTACGCTCTCTCTGCGAGATCGACACGGTGCAGCCCTTTAATCTGGACAGCACGAACATGCGCCCGCAGAATTGGGTCGAGCTCGTGAAGATCATCCGGGACAAGTATGAAAGCTACGACGGCTTTGTCATCACCCACGGCACCGACACGATGGCCTATGCCGCCGCAACGCTCTATTATCTCATCCAGAATAGCCCGAAGCCCGTCGTGCTGACCGGCTCGCAGGTTTCCATCTACGCGCGCGATACCGACGCGCGGGAAAATCTGCGCAATGCGATCACCTATGCCGCCGATGACGACGCCTGCGGCATTCATCTCGTGTTCGATAATAAGGTCATCTGCGCCAACCGCGCGCAGAAAACGCGCACGCGCAGCTTCAACGCCTTCTCGAGCATCGATTACCCGGAGGTCGCTGTCATCCGCGGCGGCGAGGTGCGCTATTATATCCGCGAGTCGTTCCCCGGTCCGGTGCGGTTTTATGATGCGCTTGACAGCCGCGTTTGCGTCATCAAGCTCATCCCCGGCATGGCGCCCGGCATTCTCGACTATGTAGCCGAGCACGCCCACGCCGTTGTCATCGAGAGTTTCGGCGTCGGCGGTGTGCCGTACTACGATAACGACGAGTTCACCGAGAAGATCGGCCACCTGCTTCGGAACCACGTGAAGGTCATTTTCACCACGCAGGTCTCCCACGAGGGGAGCGATATGGAGCTTTACCGCGTAGGCTTCCGCATCAAGAAAAAGTATGAGCTGCTCGAAGCCTATACAATGACGACCGAGGCCGTTGTCGCCAAGGTCGAATGGGCGCTGGCGAACTCCGCCGACGACGAGGAGTTCCGAAAGCTCTTTCTCACCCCTGTCGGCAACGACCGGCTCTGATTTTAAGAATAAAATGCAAAACGTCCGGAGAATGTCCTCCGGACGTTTTGCGTTGTAAGCTTTTCAGAAATCGCGGCCCTTGTAGTGGACGTGGAGCAGCTCGTGCTCACGCTCGCCGATGTCGCGCAGCAGCGTTTCGATGACGGGGTTCTGCTCGCTGCGCTTGATGAGGGCGGTCTTGTCGGCGTTGTAGAGGCCCGCGGCGCGGTCGTACTTGTCCTTTGTAAGGCCGTGCGGCTGACCCGCGCCGCCGACGCAGCCGGCGCGGCAGGTCATGACCTCGATGAGGTCAAAGTATTCGCGTCCGGTCTCGATCTCGTCGATGAGCTTCTGGGCGTTGAGAAGGCCGTTGCACACCGCGATGCGGATCGTCCGCTCGCCGACGAGCATGCTCGCCACGCGCACGCCTTCCACGCCGCGAAGACCGGAGTATTCGATGGCCATCGCCGCGTTTTTCGTTTTGTCCGGGCAGCAGCAGCGCGCGACCGCTTCCGCCACGCCGCCGGTCGCGCCGAAGATGACGCCGGAGCCGGTCGTGATGCCGAACGGCATGTCCACGGCCTCGTCCTCCAGATTGGCGAAATCGATGCCGCTTTCCTTGATCATGTTGATAAGCTCGATCGTCGTGAGCACGGCGTCCACGTCGGGCTTGCCGTTGTGGGTGAACTCCTCGCGCTTCGCCTCGCCCTTCTTCGCGGTGCAGGGCATGACGGCGACGTGGTAGACCTCGCGGCCGTCGCTGTTTTTCTCATAGTGATCGCGCAGCACGGCGGCGAACATCTCCATCGGGGACTTGCAGGAGGAGATGTGGCGGAGAAGCTCGGGGCGCTGATACTCCACATACTTGACCCACGCCGGGCAGCAGGAGGTGAACATCGGGAACGTGCCGCCGTTTTTGAGCCGGTCCATAAACTCCTTCGCCTCGACGACCGTGGTGAGGTCGGCGGCGAACGAGGTATCAAACACCTCGGCCGCGCCCATGAGCCGGAGCGCCGCGACCATTTTGCCCATGGCATTTTCGCCCGGATGCAGCCCGAACGCTTCGCCGATGGCGACGCGCACCGCCGGAGCGATCTGGAACACAACGCGCTTATTCTTGTCGTGCAGCGCGCGCCACACGCGGCCGATGTCGTTATACACGGTGATCGCGGCGGTGGGGCACACGGCGGCGCACTGACCGCAGCCGATGCAGTCGGTCTCGGCGAGCTTCTGGTCGAACGCCGGCATCACGCGGAGATCGGCGCTGCGGTGCGTAAAGTCGATGATGTTCATGCCCTGGATCTCCTCGCACGTGCGCACGCAGTCGCCGCAGAGGATGCACTTGTTCGGATCGCGCACGACCGAGGGGCTGGAGGTATCGAGCGGGAGCTGCTCGCGCGTATCCTCAAACCGGACGCGGCGCACGCCGAAACGCAGCGCCAGCCGCCGCAGCTCGCACGCGCTGGACTTTTCGCAAACGGTGCAGTCACGGTCGTGCGAGGCGAGCAGAAGCTCGATGATCATCCGGCGGTATTTGAGCAGCCGGGCGGTGTTCGTCTGGATGGAGAGCCCGTCGCGCGGCTCCATGGAGCAGGAGGCGTCGATGCGGCCCCTATCGTCCTCCACAACGCACATACGGCACGCGCCGTAAACGGAGAGATCGGAGTAGTAGCACAGCGTCGGCATGTTGATGCCCGCCTTGCGGATAACGGCGAGAACGTTTTTCTCCCCGTCGAACGCGACGCGCTGGCCGTTGATATACATGATTCCCTTTGCCATATCTTTACACCTCCCGAATCGCGCCGAACTTGCAGTTCTTGACGCAGGCGTTGCAGCGGATGCACTTTTCCGTGTCGATCACGAACGGCTTCTTGACCTCGCCGGTGATCGCCTCCACCGGGCAGTTGCGCGCGCACAGGCTGCATCCCTTGCACTTTTCCGGATCGATCTGCAATACCTTTGGTTTGCCGTTGCAGAGCGGGCAGAATTTGTCGCGCACATGGCGCTCGTAGTCCTCGCGGAAGTAGCGCAGCGTGGACTGCACGGGCTTGCAGGCGCTCTGACCCAGACCGCAGAGCGCGGTATGGGAGATCGTGTCGGAGAGATCCTCGAGAAGCTCGATATCCTCTTCGCTTCCCTCGTTGCCGACGATGCGCTCGAGAGCTTCCAGCATGCGCTTCGTACCCTCGCGGCAGGGAATGCATTTGCCGCAGGATTCCTTCTGCGTGAATTTCATAAAGAATCGGGCGACCTCGGCCATGCAGGTGTCCTCATCCATGACGACGAGACCGCCGGAGCCCATGATCGCGCCGACGTGCTTGAGCGAATCGTAGTCCAGCGGGAGATCGAGATGCTCCTCCGTGAGACAGCCGCCGCTCGGCCCGCCGATCTGCACGGCCTTGAACTTCTTCCCGTCCTTGATGCCGCCGCCGATATCGAAAATGATCTCGCGCAGCGTTGTGCCCATGGGCACTTCGATAAGGCCGGTGTTGACAACGTTGCCGGTGAGCGCGAACGCCTTCGTGCCGGGAGAGCCGGCGGTGCCGACCTGCCGGAACCAGGCCGCGCCGTGCTCGATGATGAGCGGTACGGCGGCGAAGGTCTCAACGTTATTGAGCACCGTGGGCTTCGCCCAGAGACCCTTTTCCACGGTGCGCGGGGGCTTGGTGCGCGGCATGCCGCGGTTGCCCTCGATGGACGCGGTCAGCGCGCTGCCCTCGCCGCAGACGAACGCGCCCGCGCCGCGGTTGATGCGGATATCAAAGGAAAATTCCGTGCCGAGGATGTTCTCGCCGAGAAGTCCCACATCGCGCGCCTGATCGATGGCGGTCTGCAGCCGCTCGACCGCGAGCGGGTACTCTGCGCGGACGTAGATATATCCCTTCTGCGCGCCGACGGCGATCGCCGCGATCATCATGCCCTCGATGACGGAGTGGGGATTGCCCTCCATGATGGAGCGGTCCATGAACGCGCCGGGGTCGCCCTCGT
>ERZ857840.3766-NODE-3766-length-12463-cov-3.367182_pt1 | contig 12463 bp, 4 predicted proteins | sample MGYA00519760_ERZ857840 | MGnify/ENA primary metagenome ERZ857840 (study PRJEB31778, sample SAMEA3449371) | human gut metagenome | biome: human gut; feature: human-associated habitat; material: faeces | place: United Kingdom | collected 2010/2012 ... | reverse complement strand
TCTGCACTGACAGCGGAACCTGCGCCGACGGCGAAAGCGACTCCCGCTCCCACGGCGTCCGTTGAGGACAAGGAGGACGGCGGCGAGGAGAAGAATACGGTCGTCATGCCCGTCAAGCCTGCCGAGGATGACAAGACCGGCAGCATCGCGCCCATGAATGCCGGTGAAGAAAACGGCATCGAGGCACAGGCCGAGGGTGAGAGTGTGGCGAAGGTCGGCGATACAGAGTATGACACGCTGCAGGAGATCCTGGGCGATATGTCCGAGGTCGAGATTACTCTGCTCGGCCACGTCTCGGAGAATATTACTGTCTACGCCGCGACGACTATCAATATGAACGGCTATAGCATTAACGGCAGCATCGATGCATCGGATAGCTTGACGCTGACGAACGGCACGGTTACCGGCAAGGTAACGGTCGATAGCGGCACGTTCGTCATTCATGCTCCCTCCGGTGCCGCAGCGGCAATCAACGGCGGCCTGAACGTCATTTCCGGCTCCTGCTTTGTCAGCGGTGCGCAGGTCGGCGTAAGCGGCACGCTGTACTTTGACGGCGGCAGCATGACCATCACCGGAACAACGCGGGCTGTCTCGCTGACCGCCGAAGCAGGGCCTGCCGGCAAGACGTTCTACGGCGCTGCCGCGGTCGACGGCAGCACGGCGGAGAAAGCCGTGTTTGCTGACGGTACATACACGGTCGGCGGCGAAGCTGCCAAAAAGCTCAGCAACGTACAGGCGGGCGGCGCTTCGGAGCCGGTTACCAAACCGACGCTGACGATTTCCCCGGAAGCGGCGGACATCAAGGCGGGAGCTTACGCCGAGTTCACCGTGACCTATACCGGCACAGACACGCTGGAAGCCTATATCCAGAAAAACGGACTTGACACGTACTTTACCGTGACCCAGGCAAGCAATGGGGACGGCACATATAAGATCATTGTCAGAACCGATGCGGAAACACCCACGGGCCGTTACACGCTGTACGTTCATGAGGCGGGGAACACATCCGTACAGGCGGAGGCCGCTATCAACGTCACGGGACTTCCCCGCGTAGCGGAGGTGAACGGCAAAACATATACCGCCCTCTCGGGTGCGCTGGACAATGCGAAGGACGGCGATACCGTCAAGCTGCTGGCGAACATAGACGGGAGCTTTATCATCAACAAAACGATCACGCTCGATCTGAACGGGTACAGATGGAATAAAACCGCAACGATCGACCCGAACAGCACACTGACGCTGACAGGCAGCGGGACTGTGGCCGAGGTGACGCTCGGCGGAAAGCTGGACATACAGAACGACGGGGTAAAGGTAAATACCCTGAACGTCACATCGGCACCCGCGCCCGCTATGAGCCTGAAATACGGCGCATTCGGCACGATCACGATCACTGCCGTCAATGTCACCGCATCCGATCTGCTGGCCGAAGGCTATGCGTTCTATTATCGTTACATTGATCGTGACATTGTGGAGAACGGCAAGGTTGCGGCGCTGACCAAGGTGACGGTCAAAACGCATGAACACCATATAGTAGACGGTAAGTGCCAGTGCGGGGCTACCTGTCTGCACACCAAGTGGGAAAACGGTGTGTGCATAGACTGTGACAAGACCTGCGCGCATGAGAATATAGACACTTCGACCTACACATGCAGCACCTGCGGTGCGCAACTTGCGGCCAGCCTGACAGCGGACGGCAATACCGCCTATTACGTCGGCCTTGCCGACGCGCTGAACGCGGCGGGAAAGCCGGGGAATGGCGCGCGCACCGTGACGCTGCTGAAGAACGCTGCTGTGGAAACGGTCAAAGACGGCGGCGTCATGACCGCCGCAGACGCGACGATCGCTCCGGGACAGGGCGGCTCCGTTTTGCTGGACCTGAACGGCTACAGCATCACAGGCGGCGGCACGATCACGATCGGTGCGAACGGCGATATGGGCAGCCTGACAGTCACCGGCAGCGGTGACGTCAATGCGACCATCCGCGTGTCTGACGGCAGACTCACGTTGGAAGCCTTCAGCGGCAAGATCACCACGCTGGAGATGGACGGGGTCGGCGGCAAAGTCGCTCCTCTCAACTGCGGCACATTCGGGACGATCACGGCGGATACCGCTGTGACTGCCGGGGAGCTGCTGGCGTCGGGCTATGTCTTTAAAAACGCGGACGGCTATGTAAGCCAGACAACGGCGGCCAACAGCCTGACCGAGGTGACCGTCGTCAAGTGTGACCACGATGGCTATACGTCCGGCACCTGCCGCTACTGCGGCGAGGAGATAGAAGCAAAGCTCACGCTAGGTGCAAATACGGTGCTCTATACCTCGCTCAAGGACGCCGTCGCCGCCGCGCAGACGGAGGAAAATACCGGCTGCACCGTGACGCTCCTGAAGGATATGTCCGGCTCCAATATGCTCGTCAACGCCGGACGCTTCACGCTTGACCTCGGCGGCAAGCGGCTGTGCGGAGATTATGGCACGCTGCTGATGCTCAGTCTCGGAAGCGATGTGACCGTCACCAACGGCACGCTCGACGCGGCCAACGCCTATGCGGTCTCGGTCGTCGGCAGCGCCTCGCTGAGACTTACCGGCACGGTGAAGGTAAGCGGCATCAGCTGGGAGAGCACCGGCACGCTCAAAATTGAGCCCGGCGCGGTCTTCCAGATCCAGCGATCCGACGGAAACCAGCACAAGATGCGTCTTGCGGCGGAACGCGCCGATCTCGGCGTGTTCTATACGGAGGGCATTGCCTTTAAGGAATATAAGGCCGACGGCACGGCCGGGGATTTCGTTGTTCTCGACCGGACGGCGCAGTACTATAGCGCGGGCGATCTCATCGCCGTCGAGCATTGGAGCCACCCCTATCGGGACGGCGTGTGCACCGAGTGCGGCAAGCCCTGCCCCGGACACGATAACTTCGATTCGAGCGGCTTCTGCAGCACCTGTGCGCAGTATGCGCGCGTGGCGCGGATCGACCGGGAGTACTATAAAACGCTCCCCGAGGCCATTGCCGCCGCGCAGAAGCAGGACGGCTGCACCATAACGTTCCTCTGCAGTATTTATCTCCCGGGCGGAGAGGGGCTCACGATCGACCGGGGTACATTCACCCTTGATCTCAACGGGAAATTTATCATAAAGGAAGACGTCCACACGGCGCTGACCTTTACCGGCGATGCGGCCGTAACGCTCAAAAACGGTACGCTGATGACGGACAACAGCAGCAGGGTGGACATCCTGCTGAGCGATGGGGCAAACCTCACGATCGAGGACATGACCGTCGTTGGGTGGATCGTTCTCGGCAGCGAGATGAACGACAACGCCAAGCTGACGCTTGTGAGCGGCTCGGTCACGGTGATCGATAACCAGAAGGGCGTCGCGTGGAAGGATATCCTCGCGCCAGATAAGCGGCTGCGCCATCCGCACAGCACGGAGCCGATCACCCTGTCGGTCATCAGCGCCGACAAGCAGCTGCACAGCGTGGACATTGAGCGCTGTGATCCGCACGGAGAGTATATTGTTGATACGGCCAATGCACGCGCCACCTGCGAATACTGCGGCACGGCATGTCCCCATATCAATACAGATCTGGACGGCAAATGCGAAAAGTGCGGCCTGAAAATGGCGTGGATCATCTCCTTTACGGACATCTACGGAAACATCAACGTGTGTTACCGGGCGACGGACGCAGAAATGCTCGCGAGCGTGGCCGAGTTCACCGCCGAGGGCGATACGAACATCCTCGCCATGATGGAGGACAGCAAGCGCCTGAATGCTCCGTTGACGATCCGCGACGGAACATTCACGCTCGATCTCAGCGGAAAGAGCATTGTAGGAGGGATGGACGCCCTGCTACTGACCGGCAGCGCGAACGTTACGCTCACCAACGGCAGTCTGAGCACCTTGACCAGCGAAGCCCTCGGCATCCGCGTTCAGGACGGCGCTTCGCTCACCGTTGTCGACAGCGTCACCGTGGACGGTGCGCTCGTTGTGAAAGAGACCGCCGGGACGGTCCTGCTGCGCGGCGGAAAATTCCAGCAGATCCAGACGGAAAACCGTCCCGGCAATCTGGCCGGTCTGCTCGCGCCGGGCTACCGTTATGAACTCGTCACAGAGGACGGTACCGCGACGCCGCAGAGCTATACTGCCATGCAGGGGGCCGCTGATGTGGAAGCGAACGGCTACATCGCTGCGGTGGCGTGCGATCCCCACAAATTCGACACGAATCTCGTCTGCGAGTACTGCAACATCGGCTGCCGCGGAGACCACACCTACGACGACAGCGGAAAATGCACGATCTGCGGCTATACCTGCCCGCACGACGCCGTGACCGAGACCGGAAACACCGCCGTCTGCGGCACCTGCAAGGCCAATATGGCCGTGAAGGTGACGAACGGCGAGACCGTTGTCTACCTTGCCAAAACGATGGAAGTACGCTATACGTCGCTCGGATACCGGCAGGAAAACGATGTGACGATGCGCGAGGCCTTTAACAGCACGGCAGACAACGGCATCGTTACGCTGCTGGCGGATGATCTTGACGCGTGGGCCGATGTCTCCGGAAAAACGGTCACGCTGGATTTCAACGGCCATTGGCTGAGCGAAAACGGCATCGACTTCGGCAGCACGGGTCCGACGACGGTGATCCTCACCGGCAGCGGCGGCACGATCACTCCCGAGGGGGTCGGCCCCTCCATTGGGGCTTTCTGGCTGAGAGACGGAGCTCTGATGAAAACCAACGGCTTCACCGGTACGATAGGCCGCCTGACGGTGTCGGGGGCGTCAGCCAGAGCCAAGCTCAGCAGCGGCACCTATGGAACCATCCGATACACCAGCGGCAGCACGGGGGAAGTGAAAACCTCCACCGTCGGCGTCTGGCTGGCCGAGGGCTATGCGTTCCGGTATGTTGAGAGCGGGGAGTATGTGCCTTACGACACAACGCTCACCTCGGCCGAGGTGCCGGATGCGGCAATGTACAGCCTCGACAACGTCACCGTTGTGAAGTGCGACCACAACGGCACGAGCGGCTTTGACATGAACTCCCTCAAATGCCCCTACTGCGGCGCGCCCGCAGTGGCGCAGACGGCCCTGACAGGCGTCGAGGGCAACCCGTGGCGGAATTTTGCCGACTTGCAGACCGCGCTTGACGCGCAGAGAGACGGCAGCTCGACCCTCCGGCTGCTGGCCGATGTTTCGGGCGAGTATACCATCAACGGCGCAACATGCACGGGTATCGATCTGAACGGATATTCCATCAACGGTACGGTGTACGTCACCGGCGGGGAAAGGGACACGACATTCAGCAACTCCAAGAGCACGGGCACCGTCGGAACGGTCGTCGCCTCCGCGGGTGCAAAGCTCGCCGGATCAGGCGCACCTGCCGTTATCGGAACGCTGAAGCTGGCGGACGGCGCGACATGGGAGAACATCCTGTATGTGCCCGCGCAGTACGGCTACAGAGTGTATACGAACTACCCCGACATGAGAGCCTACAAGTGGTATGGCGCGAACGAGAACATAGGTACGGTGCTTCACAACGTCACCATTGAGAGACTGCCGATCACGTCCAATACGCTAACGCTGAAGGCCAATGGCAGCAACGTCTATAGCTCCGTGGAGCGCGGCACGACTGCTCAGCTCTGCGCCTACTGCAACACATCCGGGGCAGATGTGGCCTTCTACGTTGGAGAACGTGAGGGCAATGGATACAATTATGCCCAGATGTCAGGCGACAAAGTAGAATATAAGAAGATCGGCACCACTTGGTACTACGTCGCGGAGTACACCTTCTCCGAGCGCGGAGAGTACGACATTTACTTCACCGCCGCCAAGGACGGTTACTCGGTATCGAGCGGAAACAAGACGCTGACCGTCACCAAAGCCAGTATCCCGGCCGACGCGATCACCGCGCCGATAATCAATACCCTGACCTATAACGGCCAGCCGCAGGAGCTTGTCACGCCGGGCGTGTTGGACGCAAAGTACGGCACGATGGTGTACAGTCTGTCTCGCAGCGCCAACAGCTTCAGCACCGAGATCCCCACAAAAACCGATGCGGGCACATACAAGGTCTATTACAAGGTCCTGGGAAATGACGACTATAAGGACGGCAACAGAACGTATACTCTGACCGTGACCATCGGACCGAAGACGCTGTATCTCGTGAATGCGGCGCTCGCGGAAAAGATCTATGACGGGACGGCCGATGCGGTTATCACGGAAGCGATATTTGCCGGGCTTGTGGATGGCGACACGCTGACCATCAACACGGATTAAGTTTATGGACACGAACACCGGGGAAGCGGACGCAAACGCCGGAAATGACAAGAGCGTCTCTGTTACGGTCAGGCTCACCGGGAATGTGAAGAACTACACGCTCAGAAGCGGTGACAGCAGCACTCTGGTGATGTCCAGATGTACCATCCAAAAGGCCACCGCGCCCGCAGCGACGCCCGGGGAGCTGTACATCTATAACGATTTGGCAAAGACCTACGAGGTGGAGTTGCCCGCTCTGCCGGCGCTCGAAAGCCCCAAGACCTACGGCGTTAATATTTCCTATAATTCGCCGAGTAGTGACCTGAGTACCAGTTACAACTACGGCGGGATAAAATTTGAGAACAGCAAGCTGAGCCTGCCCATTCTGAAAAACCCGACAAATATAGAAGGCCGTATCGGTACCGTGCAGATGACGGTCGTCACGGACAACTATGAAGACTTCAAACTGGAAATCAACGTCTTCGCAAAGAACCGGATCACGCCGGGCATCAATGTACTGAGCGCAAGCGACATTACCTACGGCCAACCCTTGAGCGAAAGCACGCTCAGCTTCGCAGTTAACGGCGCCTACGACCCCACTACCGGAGCTGCTGTTGAAGGCACGCTGCGCTGGAAGGACGGCTCCATCGTGCCGGGTATCAATGCCGACGATAACTGGTACGATTATGAGTTCATCCCTGCTGACGAGTATGACGGCAAGTACGCGATCGCGACCGGCCGGACGTCCGTCAAAGTGAACCCGGCAGCGCTGACGGACGTTTCCGTAAGCCAGAACGGCACGCTGACCTATAACGGCAAGCCGCAGACCGCGAAAGTAAATGCGGCGGCGACTGCCGTGAACGGCCAGAAGGTTGAGTTCACATACAGCGCGGCGGAGAACGGCACGTATAGCGCCGCCGTCCCGGCGTTCACGGACGCGGGAACCTACACTGTATACTATAAGGCGAACAGCACGGGGCACGCCGAGGCCACCGGCAGCTTTACCGTGACCATCGCGCGGATGGAGATCGCAAGAACCACGTTCGTCAAGAACCTCAGCAAACCCTATGACGGCACGGCGGTGTTCGAGCTGGATGCTGCGGAAAAGGCAGGCTGTCTGAAGTTCTATGATGCGAATAATCAGGAGATCTCCGTTCCGGCCGAGGTCTACGAAATTTCCAACGTCCATGCCGTCGTGAAGAATAGCGAAGACATCTATGTCGATTCCCCGGAGGCGGGCAGCAAGTCCGCCATCCAGTACACGGTGAAGCTAACAAACGATAACTATGTGCTGCACCACCCCGATTTCAACCCCACGGATGAGTGGACTTGCAGGGATCACGGCAGCGCGGTCATCACCATCACCAAGGCCGCCGCACCCACGGCGGAGAATGGCGCGCTGACCATCACAAACGGTCTGCATAAGACCTATTCCTTTGACCTCTCGACGCTGCTGCCGAGTCTGACCGCTCCCGGCGAGTACGGCGCAATCAGCTATGGCAAGCCGGTTACCGATCTGGGTGTTGGCTCTTTTGTCACCCTTGTAAACGGCAGGACCGGCGCGCTGACGCTGGAAGTTGCCGACAGGAGCAGCACGGACGAAGGACAATTCGGCACGATCACCGTTGCAGTTACCACGGCAAACTATGCGGATATCACCCTGACCATCAATGTCAGCGCGGTGAATAAGACTGTCCCGGTGCCGGACGGCGAAGTGAGCGCAAGCAGCATCACCTACGGTCAGACGCTGAACGACAGCACCATCACGGGCAAGATGAAGGATCCTGCCACCGGAGCGGAGGTCACGGGTACATTCGCGTGGAAGAACGGCGCGGTCAAGCCCATCGCAGGCGGCTATAGAGCCGAATGGACATTCACGCCGGACGCGCCGGAATACGCAGCAGCGACCGGCATCGCGTCCGTCAAGGTCAACCGCAAGAATATCACGGGTGCAGCGGTCACGCTGAAGAGTGACAGCGTCGTGTACGACGGAACAGAGAAAAGCCCCGAGCTGGAAAGTGTTGTTCTGGACGGCGTAACGCTGGTAAATGGCCAGAATTACGATTACGTCTATGTCTATGCGCACGGGACAGATGTCGGCCAATACGGTCTTACCGTCGTCGGCTATAATAACTACGAAGGTGAAGCAACGGTCTATTTCTCGATCACGCCGAGAACCGTGACCGCCCCGACCGTCACGGTCAGCGGTGCGCCGTTTGTCTACATCGGCAGCGCCATCACGCCGGAGGTCACCGTCACGGACGACCTCGGCCATGTCATCGACCCGAAGGAGTACAGCGTTTCCTATAAGGACAACACCAACGCCGGTACCGCGACGATCACCGTCACGGATAACGACGGCGGCAACTACACAGTCAGCGGCACAACGACCTTCGAGATCGACAAGCCCATGCAGACTGTCGCGGCGGGGAACGTCTCCGGTGTGTACGGCGAGACGGATAAGGCTGTCGCCGTCACCGCCGCCATCGGCGATGTGACGTTCGTCTCCTCGGATGAGAGCATCGTCACGGTGAACGCTGCGGGCGTGCTCGCATTCCATAAGTCCGGCACGGCGGAGATCACCGTCCGCGCCGCGGGAGACGCGAACCACTACGGCGCGCAGACGAAAATCACCGTCACCGTGGCGAAAGCGCCGGTCACCATCCGCGCCAACGACAAGGCCGTTTACCGCGGCCTCGCCGCGCCGAGTCTTGCCGATCCGAAGGCCGGTACGGACTACACCGTCACCGGACTGCTTGGCAGCGACACGCTCTCCGGCATCACGGTGCGTCTCGTGTATGCCCAGACGCCGAACACGGCGCGCGTCGGTACGACCGAGATCGTCCTGACCGTTACGGGCGAGGACGCGCGCTACGCCGTCACAGCCGAAAACGGTACGCTCACCGTTTCCAACCGGTCCTTTGATACGATTGTGGAGCCGTCGGAGAACGGCGACATCACCTCCGACACCGGCAAGAGCACCGCGGAAGGCGGCGACCAGACATGGCGCATCACGCCTAAGCCGGGCTATGCCACGGCGGACGTGATCGTTGACGGGAAGCACGTCGGCCCCGTGAACGAATGGACATTCAAAAATGTCCGTGAAAAGCACACGATCGAAGCGGTGTTTATGCCGATTGCGGGCAACCCCCAGAACGGCGTGAACGTCGGTAACTGAGCGGAAGCGCAAAGGAGGACAATGCCATGAAAAAGCTGCTTACACTCGCTCTTTCCCTCGCGCTGACCGCCGCGGTCGGCGTCGCCAGCGCCAACACCAAGCTCGTCGTCGGCGCATCCGCCACCCCGCATGCCGAGATTCTCGAAGCGGCCAAGCCGATTCTCGCCGAAAAAGGCATCGACCTTGAAATCGTCGTCTTCGACGATTACGTTCAGCCGAATCTCCAGCTCGAAGCGGGCGATCTGGACGCGAATTACTTCCAGCACATCCCCTATCTGGAGAACTTCAACGAAGAGCAGGGCACGCCCCTGGTAAACGCGGGCGGCATCCACTATGAGCCGTTCGGCATCTATCCGGGCAAGAGCGATGATCTGGCAAACATTGCGGACGGCGCGACCATCGCCGTGCCCAACGACACCACCAACGAGGCCCGCGCTCTGCAGCTGCTGGCCGCCCAGGGCCTGATCACCGTCCGCGACGGCGCCGGTCTGACCGCTACGGTCAACGACATCACCGACAACCCGCACAACCTGCAGATCAAGGAGATCGAGGCTGCCCAGCTGCCACGCACCGTGCAGGATGTTGACTTCGCCGTCATCAACGGCAACTACGCAATGGAGGCCGGCTTCTCCGTCGGCAAGGACGCTCTTGCTACCGAGGATGCTTCCTCCGAGGCTGCCCAGACCTACGCCAACGTACTGGTTGTGAAGGAAGGCCGCGAGAACGACCCCGCCATTCAGGCGCTGTACGCTGCCCTGACCAGCGACAAGGTCAAGGATTACATCAACAGCACCTACGACGGTGCGGTTGTGCCGATTTTCTAAGATAAAGCCTCGCACCGCCGTAAACGGGCACGGGCGGATATAGAATCCGCCCCTACGGTACGGCAGGCAACGAAATTGTAGGGGCGCATTCCATATGCGCCCGCTGGCAGCCGCAAAGAAAGCCCTTGCAACCTGCCGGAATATAGAGTACAATCAATAGCGAATGGGTTTCACGCTCATTCGCTATCTTTGTAAATGAGGGAGAATCACCCATGATCGAACTGCAACACCTGACCAAGCGCTTTGCCACGCAGGGCGGCACGGTCGTCGCGCTGAACGACATCAACCTGACGATCCGGGACGGCGACGTCTACGGCATCATCGGTATGTCGGGCGCCGGAAAATCAACACTGGTACGCTGCATCAATATGCTGGAGCGCCCGGACGAGGGAAATGTCATCGTCAACGGCAAGCAGATGCAGGACCTGCGCGCCGCCGACCTGCGCGCGGCCCGGCGTGAGATCACCATGATTTTTCAGCAGTTCAACCTGCTGATGCAGCGCACTTGTCTGCGCAATATCATGTTCCCGATGGAGCTGGCGAAGGTCCCCGGAGACAAGGCCGAGGCCCGCGCCCGTGAGCTGCTGGAACTGGTCGGTCTGCCAGATAAGGCCGACGCCTACCCGGCGCAGCTGTCCGGCGGCCAGAAGCAGCGCATTGCCATTGCCCGTGCGCTGGCAACGGACCCGAAGGTGCTGCTCTGCGACGAAGCGACGAGCGCCCTGGACCCGAACACGACTCACGCCATTTTGCAGCTCATTCAAAAAATCAACCGTGAGCTGGGCATCACAGTCGTCATCATCACCCACCAGATGAGCGTTGTGGAGGAGGTCTGCAACCGTGTGGCCATTCTCGATAACGGCACCGTCGTCGAGGAGGGCGAGGTACAGGCTATCTTCAGTCATCCTACGTCCAAGGCGGCGCGGCGGCTCGTCTACCCCGCCGGTGCGCCCCAGGCCGAGGTCCTGCCCGGCCACAAGCTGGTGCGTGTGGCCTTCGGCGGCACCCAGACCACGGACAAGCCGCTGGTGGCAAGCCTTGCCATTGAGTGCGGTGCGCTCGTCTCGATCATGGCGGCGGACACCCGCATTGTGAACGGCCAGACGCTGGGCAGCATGCTGCTGGCGCTGCCCGACGACGACAAGGCCGCCGCGGCACTGGAGTACATCAGGAACTATCCCGGCATTACTTTTGAGGAGGTGAACGGCTGATGGCAGAGCTTTTTGCAGGCAAGGAATGGCAGACGTTCTTGCAGATTTTACCCACCATTCCGTTTGAAACATGGGAGACCGTCTGGTCCACCGTCGTCGCAACGCTGCTGGCGCTGGTCATCGGTCTGCCGCTGGGCGTCTGCCTGGTCACGGGCGAACAGGGCGGCGTGCGTCCCCTGCCCCGCTGGCTCATGGCGCTGCTGAACGGCCTGGTGAATCTGCTGCGCAGCGTGCCGTTTTTGATTTTGATGATCATTGTCATTCCGCTGTCCCGCGCCATCGTGGGCACGTCCATCGGTACGGTGGCGTCCATTGTGCCGCTGGTCATCGCATCGTTCCCGTTTGTGTCGCGTCTGGTCGAGACCAGTATGCGCGAGGTGGACGCGGGTGTCATTGAGGCCGCCCAGAGCATGGGCGCAACGCCGCTGCAGATCATCACCAAGGTCATGGTGCCCGAGAGCATGCCGAGCCTGGTTGCCAACGTGACGATTGCCGCCACGACCATCATGGGTTACGGCGCAATGGCCGGCATCATCGGCGGCGGCGGCCTGGGCAAGATCGCCATCAACTACGGTTACTACCGCTTTAACGTGGTGCTGGAGTTCTTTGCCACGGCGCTGCTGGTCGTGCTGGTACAGATTTTGCAGACCGTCGGCACAAAGCTGGCCATCAAGTGCGACAAGCGCATCCAGAAGTGATTTGAGGGAACCGAGATTTAACATTTTTTTCAAATTGGCGTGACAGGGCGGACATAAATGCAGTGTATAGTATAACCAGAGTTAAGGGGAACGCCCCAAGACACATTACACTGCCGCCATGGCCATGCCAGAAGCAATCGCTTCGGCCACGGCGCAGACAACCAACAAGGCCGTGAAGCCATTTGAATAGATACAAAAGCCTCCTGCATCGGTTGTGATGCAGGAGGCTTTTATTTTGGTGCGCCCGCCGCTGTAAAGCGGACTAACGTTTGCGGGAAGGCTGCGGGCCGGGCATGCCCGGCCCCTACA
>ERZ857840.3763-NODE-3763-length-12467-cov-8.287867_pt1 | contig 12467 bp, 8 predicted proteins | sample MGYA00519760_ERZ857840 | MGnify/ENA primary metagenome ERZ857840 (study PRJEB31778, sample SAMEA3449371) | human gut metagenome | biome: human gut; feature: human-associated habitat; material: faeces | place: United Kingdom | collected 2010/2012 ... | reverse complement strand
TCTGACGTCACCGTCGTGGCATTACGACTCCCGCGCCCTTTCGGGCGCGCCAATCGTGCCAGTTCCTCGAAACCGGTTCGCTTCATCCGCCACCGGCGGCGCTTCGCCGATTTCCGTGCGCGCCTGCGGCGCGTGCGCTGCAGCGGAGCGCATCCCCCTCAAAAAAAGAGGACGGCGAAAGCCGTCCTCTTTTTTTGAAGCCGTTAGGCAAGCGCCGCGGTGATGATCGCCATGGAGTAGACCTCCTGGGCGTTGCAGCCGCGGCTGAGGTCGTTGATGGGGGCGTTCAGACCCTGGAGGATCGGGCCGTAGGCCGCAAAGCCGCCGAGGCGCTGGGCGATCTTATAGCCGATGTTGCCGGACTGGATCTCCGGGAAGATAAAGGTGTTGGCATAGCCCGCGACCTTGCTGCCGGGGAACTTGAGCTGGCCGACCGTGGGAGAGACGGCGGCGTCGAACTGCATCTCGCCGTCAACTGCAAGCTCGGGAGCCTTTTCCTTGACTATCGCGGTGGCATTGCGCACGAGGTCGACGGAAGCGCCCTTGCCGGAGCCCTTGGTGGAGTAGGACAGCATGGCGACCTTCGGGTCCATGCCGAAGACCTTTGCGGTCTTTGCAGTCTCGATGGCGACCTCGGCGAGCTGATCGGCAGCGGAGAGAACGACGTTGCCCTCCTTGTCGAGCTTGTCCTCATAGGAGATGTTTATGGCGCAGTCGCCCATGCAGAGCATCTCATCGCCGCGGGTCAGGATGAAGCAGGAGCTGACAAGGTTCGCGCCCTTCTTGGTCTTGACGAGCTGGAGTGCGGGACGGACGGTATCGGCGGTGGAGTAGGTTGCTCCGCCGAGCAGAGCATCGGCCTTGCCCATCTTGACGAGCATGGTGCCGAAGTAGTTGCCCTTGGAGAGCGCGGCGCGCGCGTCCTCTGCGGTGACCTTGCCGCGGCGCAGCTCGACCATCTTCTCGACCATCGCGTCCATTTCGGGATAGGTCAGAGGATCGATTATCTCAAGACCCTCGATATCGAAGCCGCCCTTTGCAGCCGCTGCCTTGACCTCATCGACGTTGCCGACGAGAATAGGAGTCAGGAAGCCGTCCTTCTTGAGCCTTGCTGCGGACTCGAGAATGCGCGCATCGCTGCCCTCGGTATAGACGATCTTGCGGGGATTGGCTTTAAGTATCTCTATCAGATTTTCAAACATGGTTAATTCCTCCGGAATGTTTATTTTTGCACACAAACACTGTACCACTACTCGCCGCCGTTTTCAAGATTTTTGCCGCAATTTCTATTTACAAAGGTATTTTTTATCTGTATAATATACTGACTGTTATCAATTTTTAAGGTGAAACAATGCAGAGAAGCTTTCCTGAGACGCTCTCGGCGCTGCGCCGGGACAAGAACATAAGCCAGCGCAAGGCGGCAGCCGACCTTAACATCAGTCAGGCGCTGCTGAGCCATTACGAAAACGGCGCGCGCGAGCCGGGGCTCGGCTTCGTGTGCCGCGCATGCGACTATTACGGGGTCAGCGCCGACTATCTGCTGTGCAGGACGGACAGGCCGAACATCGCTTTCAGCACCGCTCAGGCGGCGAGAGCCTTTCTTGACCAGATGCAGAGCGTGATAGACCGCGCGAACCAGACCCTTGCAGAATTTTCCGAGGAGGAACGGCCTGAATGATAAAGCAGGAGAATATACGCAACTTTTCCATAATCGCACACATTGACCACGGCAAGTCCACGCTGTCTGACCGCCTCATCGAAAAATGCGGCGCGGTGGAGCAGCGCGAGATGGAGGATCAGATCCTTGACAACATGGATCTTGAGCGCGAGCGCGGCATAACCATCAAGGCGCGCGCCGTCGGCCTCAACTACAAGGCCGCCGACGGGGAGAACTACACCCTCAACCTTATTGACACCCCGGGTCATGTCGACTTCAACTACGAGGTCAGCCGCTCGCTCGCCGCATGCGAGGGTGCGGTGCTCGTCGTGGACGCGTCGCAGGGCGTTGAAGCGCAGACGCTCTCGAACACCTACCTCGCGCTCGACAACAACCTTGAAATACTCCCGGTCATCAACAAGATAGACCTGCCCGCCGCCGACCCGCACAGGGTCAAGGAGGAGATAGAGGAGATCATCGGCATCCCCGCGATGGACGCGCCGGAGATAAGTGCGAAGGCGAACATCAACATTGACGCCGTGCTTGAGGACGTTGTGAACGGCGTCCCCGCGCCGAAGGGCGACCCCAACGCTCCCCTCAAGGCGCTGATATTCGACAGCCAGTATGATAACTACCGCGGCGTCATCGTCTTTATCCGCGTGTTCGACGGGACGGTACACAAGGATTCCGAGATACTCCTGATGTCCACCGGCGCAAAATACAAGGTACTCGAAGTCGGCCACCTGCGCCCGATAGGGCTCGACCCCTGCGCGGAGCTTGCAGCGGGCGACGTCGGCTACTTCACGGCGAGCATAAAGAACGTCTCCGACACGCACGTGGGCGACACCGTCACCGACGCCGGGAAGCCGACCGCCGAGGCGCTGCCCGGCTACCGCCCCGCAAGGCCGATGGTCTTCTGCGGCATATACACTGAGGACGGCTCCAAGTACCCCGACCTGCGCGACGCGCTCGAAAAGCTCAAGCTCAACGATGCTTCCCTCTCCTACGAGCCGGAAAGCTCCGTCGCCCTCGGCTTTGGCTTCCGCTGCGGCTTCCTCGGGATGCTGCACATGGAGATAATCCAGGAGCGGCTCGAGCGTGAGTTCGACCTTGACCTTGTGACGACTCTGCCTTCCGTTATATATAAGGTCGTAAAAACCGACGGCAGCACCGTCATGGTCGACAATCCCCACAACTATCCCGACGTGCCGTCGATCGCCGAGGCATACGAGCCGTATGTCAAGGTGTCGATCATCACGCCGAATGAGTTCGTCGGCAACATCATGCCGCTGTGTCAGGACAGGCGCGGTGAGTACAAGAACATGCAGTACCTCGACACCCGCCTTGTCGAGCTGCATTACGAAATGCCGCTCAACGAGATAATATACGACTTCTTTGACACGCTCAAGGCGCGCACCAAGGGCTATGCCTCGCTCGACTATGAGCTGAGCGAATATAAGCCGAGCGACCTTGTCAAGGTCGATATGCTCCTAAACGGCGATCAGGTCGACGCGCTCAGCTTCATCGCCCACCGGGAGAAGGCCTATGGCCGCGCCCGTAAGCTCTGCGAGAAGCTCAAGGACAATATCCCGCGCCAGCTCTTCGAGGTGCCGATACAGGCGGCTATCGGCGGCAAGATCATAGCTCGCGAGACAGTCAAGGCCATGCGCAAGGACGTGCTTGCCAAGTGCTACGGCGGTGACATCACGAGAAAGAAGAAGCTGCTCGAAAAGCAGAAAGAGGGCAAGAAGAAGATGCGCCAGCTCGGCACGGTGCAGATACCGACCGAGGCTTTCCTCGCGGTGCTGAAGCTCGACGAGTAAAAGGAATAGAAATAAGGCTGTGTACAACGCTTTTACGCAATTGTACACAGCCTTTTTATAATAGCCGCCGCGCAGCCTACAAGCACATCCGGTGCGCGGGCGGGTTATTATCAGCTTGTCAAAAAAGTCCTGTGAGGGCTTTTTTGACCGCGCTTTCCGCCGAGCATTTTGAAAGTGTTCAAAATGCTATTACCGGAAGCCTTGATGTATCAAGCCTTTCGGCGGCGGCTTATCCAATTTGAGGCGGGCCTTGTCTCGCTGCGGCTCGGTCACGTCACGGCTCTGACATGCCCCCGGCATGTCATTCACTACCGTGCCGCCGCTGCGCTACCCCTCAAGCTCCCCCGCTGCTCTATTATCTGACTTCAAAACATAGTTTTTTGACAGTCTGATTATCCCATTCTGTCCGTCCCGAAGAAGAACAGCGCCACTGTCCCCGGGCCGACGTGGGAGCCGGTCACCGGCTCATAGCAGACGCTCAGGCACTTGCCGGTCAGTCCCTTGTCACGCAGGCGCTGCACGAGATATTCCTTGCCCTCCTCATTATCGGCATGGGCAATGCCGATAGTCTCCGCCTTGTTCAGCACGAGCTCCGCATAGCGCTCGGCAAGCGCGGCAAGCGTGCGCTTCATGCCTCGCACCTTGGATTTTACGACTATCTTGCCCTCATAGTCCCCGACGAGGATCGGGTGGATGCCCAGGACGTTGCCGATGATTGCCGCCGCGCCGCTGACCCTGCCGGTCTTTTTCAGATATTTGAGGTCGTCCACAGTGAAGCTCTGGCACATACTCGGCACCTGCGCGCGGATGTCCTCTTCTATAGCATCGAGCGAGGCGCCGTCCTTTAACTGCTCCGCCGCCTTGATGACGAACATCCCCTCGCCGAGGGATGCGGCAAGCGTGTCGATTACAACGATCTTCCTGTCCGGATACTCCTCGTCCAGCTCCTGCTTTGCCATGAGTGCGGCGTTTGCCGTGCCGCTTATGCCGCCGGACATGCCGATATACAGCACGTCCCTGCCTGCGTCGAGTGTCGCCTTGAAGCGCTCGATAAACGTTCCCGTGTTCACCATCGAGGTCTTTACCTCGCTCCCGGCGCGCATCGCGGCATAGAAGGCCTTGCCGTCAAATTCTCTCTCGGGTATGTATTCGACTCCGTCTATCGTGTATGAAAAAGGAATGACCTCGATGCCGTACTCGTCGATGATCTCAACGGGGAGGTTAGCGGAGGTGTCTGTAAAAAGCTGCGTCATTTTGGGTTCTCCTTAAAAGTTATGGGTACTGCACACTGTCATTAGCATAACGCAGTTCATACCGAAACCGCAAGCTATTGTCTCTATTCCGCGCTCTACGAAACATAGAATAAGAGTAGAACCCCTTGATTTCAGGGCTCTACTCCGAGTATAGCCGTATCTTCTTCACTTGCCTGCCGCGGCTTTCAGTCTCTCCAGCCATGCATACGGTACGTCGAGCTCTCCCTTGCCGACGCCGAGGCTTATCGTGGGCTTGTTCGCACCGTGGAAGTCGCTGCCGCCGGTTTTCAGCAGCCCGTACTCTTCCGCGAGTCCCTCAAGGTAGGCCGTCTGCTGAGCGTCGTAGCCGGAATAGTGGCACTCCATCCCACGCAGGCCGTGCGCCATGCAGTGCTCTATAAGCTCGCGCAGCTCCGCGTCGTTCTTCTTATACTGGAACGGGTGTGCCAGCACCGCGACTCCGCCCGAGCGGCATATCGTCTCCACCGCCATTTCTATCGGGATGATCGTGCGCGGCAGATAGTACTTCTGTCCTTTCTCAACATAGCGCTGGAACGCATCGTTCACGCTCTCGGCAAGCCCAAGCTCATAGAGCATCCGCGCAAAGTGCGGCCGGCCTATGGATTCGCCGAAGCGCGCCCTCATCTCGTCATAGTCAAAGGGCAGGCCGTCCGCCGCCATGAGCTCCGCCATCTTGCGGTTCCTGTCGTTGCGGTCGTTTATCACCCAGTCCAGCACCGGGCGCAGCTCGGGTGACTGCGGGTCTATGAAATAGCCCAGGATGTGTACGGCCACTCCGTACTTTGTGCTTATCTCTATCCCCGGCACGACCTCTATCCCGAGCTTTTCCCCCGCCTCGGCGGCTTCAAAATATCCGGACTCCGTATCATGATCCGTTATCGCGATGGCCTTCAGGCCGATTTTATGCGCAAGCTCTGCGACCTCCGCCGGAGTGCATGTCCCGTCGGACGCCGTGGTGTGTACGTGCAGGTCTATCTCTCTCATGCGCGCACCCTCTCCATGAGGCGGTTCGCCTTCTCGTATATCTCCTCTGGCGCCTCGCCGATGAAGAACTCGCCGTTTTCGTAGAGGATGCGTCCGTTCACCATCGTCATGCGCACGTTCTCCTTAGACCCGGAGTATACGATATTCCGCGCGATGTTATTGAGCGGCTGCATGTTCGGCCTGTGCAGGTCTATGACGACGAGGTCCGCAAGCTTACCCGGCGCGATATCGTCCGCGTCATGAAGTCCCATCGCGCCCGCCCCGCCGGCGCAGGCCATTTCAAGCACGCGGTCGGCGCTCCCGGCTGCGGCGTCCTTATTCGCGATTTTTTGCAGTACGCTCGCAAGGTACATTTCGCGGAACATGTCCAGCGCGTTGTTGCTCGCCGCGCCGTCCGTGCCTATCGCCATCGGTATCCCCGCCGCGGCGAGCCTGTCCAGCGGCGCGATTCCGGAGGCGAGCTTCGCGTTCGAGCCGGGGTTCGTCACCGCCCAGAGCTTCTTGCGCGCGAAAAGCTCAATGTCCTCATCGCTCATCCACACGCAGTGAAAGCCGCCGCCGCCGTATGCGAACATGCCTATGCTGTCCAGAAGCTGCGGCGGGGTCATGCCCCAGCGCTCTACGCAGCCCTTGACCTCGCTCTCCGTCTCGCAAAGGTGCATGAAGCAGGGCTCCTTGTACTTTTCCGCAAGAGAGGCCATGTACTTCATGCGCTCCATGCCGGTGGTGTACTCGGCATGGATGCCGAGCCGGTAGGAGACGAGCTCGTCATAATCGTTAAAGCGCAGGTACTCGCGCTCGATGTTCTTCTCATCCGCGTCAAAGTTATTGAGCGCCGAGCATATCACCGTGCGGAAACCGCAGTCGACATTCGCCTTGGCGTAGGCTTCATTGCGCATATACATATCAAAGCTCGATGTGATCCCGGAGGAGAGATATTCCATTATCCCGAGCTTTGTAAAGGTATATATCATCTCGTCATCGAGCTTTGCCTCGTTCGGGAACACCTGCTGATAAAGCCAGTCACTAAGCGGCATGTCGTCTGCAAACGAGCGCAGGAAGGTCATCGCCGTGTGGGTGTGCGCATCCTTGAAGCCCGGCATCAGCAGGTCGCCGCGCAGATCGATCTCGCGCTCAAAGCGCGGCGCGTCCTTGCGTTCCGCCCCGACGTAGGCGATGCGCCCGCCGTCCGTCCATACCTCGTCCCGGCTTATTTTTATCCCGCCGGTAAAGCTCAGCACCCGGCCGTTATAGAATCTTATCATCTGTTTTTTGCCTCCAGCCGCGCGCACATCGCGTCATGCGCGGCCTTTTCAAAAGTATCGTCAAGCGGCTGAAGCTCCGCCGCGCCGTATTTCCTCTCAAGTGCCGTTTTCAGCAGCAGGTCGCAGAACTCCGGGTTCTTCGGGAGCATCGGCCCATGGCTGTAAGTGCCGAAAACGTTCTTGAAATGCGCACCCTCGGTGCCGTCCTCACCGTTGTTGCCGAAGCCGGAAATTATCTTACCCAGCGGCTCGATACCTGAGCCGAGCCATGTCTTTCCGCTGTGGTTCTCGAAGCCGACAACGACGCTGCCGCCGGCGTTTTCGGTGCATTTGAACTCATAGTTGCCGATCATGCGCTTCTTACTGCCGACCGTGTACAGCTCCAGCGCGCCGATAAAATCACAGCGCTTGCCGTCATAGGTCTCGTAATATTCGCCGAGCATCTGGTACCCGCCGCAGATCGTGAGGAAGGTGACGCCGTCGTCAATGGCGGCCTTTATCTCCTTGCCGCGTCCCCGGTGCAGATCCTCAAGCAGCACCTGCTGCTCGAAATCCTGCCCGCCGCCGATGAAAACAAGGTCGAACCCGGCAAGGCTCTGAGTTGAACCTATGGGCATTTTCGTGACTGCCGCGTCTATTCCGCGCCACTGCAGACGGCGCTTCATGCAGATTATATTTCCCCCGTCGCCGTAGAGGTTCAGGACGTCAGGGTACAAATGACAGATCTTCAGTTCCATGCTTCCGCCTCCTCAGACCCAGAATTCGTCACCGCCGCAGCGGCGGATGACAGCTTCGCGCAGCTCGAGCATCGCGGTATAGGTCGGCATGATGAACACCGGCTTATCCTGCTGGGATATCCACTGCACAAGGCGCTCGTAATCGCGCTCGGTCGAAATGTGGTCACCGGCCACACCGGCGTATTTGATGCGCACGGCCATGTCCTCCGCGCGGTCACCGGAGACGATGACGCGATCTATATAGCCCGACATCGCGGTAAGCCCCTCAAAGTCCGCGTCCCATATCCATGAGACGTCCGTGCCGTCCGCCCCGCGGTCGTTGAGGCAGACGATGAGAATGAATTTTTCCTTGATATTCTCCAGAAACTCGATAACCTGGTTGCAGCCCGCGGGGTTTTTGACAAGCATCATCTTCGTCCCGGCCTTGCCAAGGTCGAACTGCTCCATGCGCCCGAAGCCGCATTTGAAGTCCGCGATTGCGGATATCGCCGCCTCGGTGCCGAGTCCCATCTCCGTCACGGCGGCGACAGCGCCGATGGCGTTATAAATATTATACATGGCCGGGAGGTTCACTTCGGCCAAGTATTGGCTCCCATTGACCATCAGGACGACGCTGCTGCCGTTCGCGCGCTGCTCGACGACGTTCGTGACGGCATATTCAGCCTTCGGACGGTGGTAGCCGCAATGGGTGCAGCGGAAATTGCCGAGGTGGCCGTAGCTTATAAAATCATATTCGTATTCACTCTTGCAGTAGATGCAGTGCGACGCGTCGGAAAGCTCCGTCTTGGGTCTGGAAGGCGCAGCGCCCTTATCGATGCCGAAGAACACGGCGCGGTTCGGAAGGTCGTTTGCCAAGGACGCGGTGAGGGAGCAGTCGGCATTTAAACAAAGCGTCGCTCCCGGAGCGCCTTTTATACCCTCGCGGATATTTTCAAGGGTATGCGTCACTTCACCGTAACGGTCAAGCTGATCGCGGAAAAGATTGGTGACGACGATGACCTGCGGCTTGAGCTGGGAGAACACCTTGCGCGCCGCAGCCTCGTCGCACTCAATGACGGCATACTCCTTGCGGCACTTGCCGGAAAGAGAGCTGTTGATGACAAACTCCGTGGTTATGCCGGAAATGAGGTTAGCCCCCGAACGGTTGGCAAAATAACTTTTGCCCTGCTCAAGAAAGGCCTGCTCGATCATGCGGGAGCTGGTGGTCTTACCGTTTGTGCCGGTGACGGCGACGGTCCTGACGTCCTTTGCCAGAAGGCTCAGCAGCTCCGGATATATTTTAAGCGCGATGCGGCCGGGCATCGCCGTGCCGCCGCGGTGCAGGATGCGCGAGACAAGACGCAGCGCCTTGCACACCAGCATTGCCAATACTGCTCTGAAATTCATAGGCGGACTCCTTGCTGTAAAGATAGTTGCGAAAACAACTTATATAGTATATCACAAGTATATTCGCTCAGGCAAGAAATTTGCCTGAGCGAATACTGCTTACGTTTTTTTATACACCGTTACCGCTCTGTCAGCGGAGAGAAAATAAAGCACGCACTCCTTGACGGGCTTGGCGCAAATTCGGTACAGGGCTTCGGCGTAGGCCATGAGCTGGCCGCGGTAGAGTTCACTGCGGGCGGCGATGTCTTCCTCGGTCTTGACGTAATCCGTCTTATAGTCGATGATGACAAGCTCGCCGTTCTCCTCGATGCAGCAGTCGACAACACCCTGAAGCAGCAGCTCCTCACCCTTTGCCGCGTCCCCGTAAAGCTTATCCGCATCCATGAGCAGGGAGAAGCGAAACTCACGCATCGGCTTTTCGGCGGCGAGCATGCGCGTACCCAAGGGGGAGGCGAACAGGCGCTCTATAGAGCGGGCATTGACGGCCTCGGCTTCGCGCGCGGAGATGAAGCGCGCGGCGCGGAGGCGGTCAATCTCCGACCTTATGCCATCAAGGCTGCGCCCCTTGGAGAAGTCCATATATTGCAGCACAAGGTGCGTCGCGACGCCGCGCTCCGCGGCGGTGAGCTTACGCTCCTCATCCCCAAGCTCCGGCATACGGAAGCTGTAGTTTATATCCTGCACGAGCCGCTCCCCGTCTGGGTCAGGCTCGGCGTGGCCTTTGAGCTCGGTAGCCGTGACCTTTGAGGGCAGGTCGACGGCCTCGGCATACGGATAGCGGAAGGCAAGGCGGCGCTTTAGCTCCGAGAGCATTTCGGCGTCGGCTTCCAGCGCTTCGGCATCGGGTAACTCCGTGCTCTCCGCGGTATCGGCGGTACTGCAATAGCTGAGAGTCAGGTTCTCGCCGCCGTCGGCAAGGGCGGCACAGATGAGCCAGCTCACCGGTGCCTGCGCCTGACTGAGCACCTCGGGCGCCATCGGCTTTGTGACGGCGGTGCGGAGCTTTTCGACAGCGCCTTCCGGATCCTTTAGGGCGGCAGTCATGAACAGGCGTTCCTTCGGTCGGGTGAGGGCGACATAAAGCAGGCGCATCTCCTCCGAGAGCATTTCCCGCTCAAGGCGGAGCTTGATGGCGTTGCGCGCGAGGGTGGGATACTCTATGCGCCGCTTGAGGTCGATGAGCTTCGGACCAAGGCCGAGCTCCGGGTGGACAAGGACACTCTCGCGGCTGTCCTGCCGGTTGAAGCGGCGGGCGGTATCGCAGAGGAACACGACGGGGAACTCAAGCCCCTTGGACTTATGCACGGACATGATCTGCACGGCGGAGCTGAAGCTGCCGCCGGTGGAGGGCTCCTGCCCCTTTTCGGCAAGGCGGCGCAGCCAGAGCACATAGCGGTGTACCCCGCGGTAGCCGGTGGCTTCAAAGCTCTCGGACAGGCCGACGAGCGCCATGAGGTTTGCGCGGCGCTGCGCACCGTCGCCCATGGCGGTGCAGAGGGCGAGCATGTCCAGCTCCTCAATGACGCGCCAAGTGAGCTCGGCGGCGCTGAGGTCAGCGGCGGCCCCGCGCAGCGCGTCAAGGCGCTGGACAAAATTGCGGCACTTTTCGTTATTCTCCGCGGCGGTAAGCAGGGCGGTGTAGAGATCCGCCTTTTTATCGGCGCTGCGGATATCGGACAGCTCATCCGGGCTGAAGCTCAATGACGGCGAGCGCAGAACGGCGATGAGCGGAATGTCCTTATGCGGGTTATCGATGACGGCGAGCATGGAGATGAGCGTGGAAACCTCGACGCTCTCAAAGAAACCGCCGCCCTGAACGGAGGACACGGGGATGCCGTGCTCGCCGAGGACGCGCCGGTACACGCCGCCGACGGTATTGGCGGAGCGGAGGAGAATGGCGATGTCACCATACTCAAGGGGGCGCTCCCCGCCGTTTGACGCGACGGTCGTCCCGGCGGCGAGAAGGGAATTTATCTTCCGGGCGACAAGCTCAGCCTCAAGAGCGGTCTTATCCGGGCTGTTCTCATCCTCGCTCTCGGGCAGGGCGAGGAGCATAAGCTCCGGCTTCGGGACAGACGATGGGTACTTTGCCCCGCAGCGGAGAGCCGCCGCGTCGTCATAGTCCATGTCGCCCAAGGCGCGGGACATGCACAGGGAGAACACGCTGTTCGCCCCGTCGAGAATTTCACGCCGGGAGCGGAAGTTCTCGCGCAGCAGGATGCGGCTCGGCTCGGAGGCTTTTGCGGACTCATAGTCGGAATAGCTCAGGTATTTCTCGGTGAAGATGGCAGGATCGGCAAGGCGGAAGCGGTAAATGGACTGCTTGACGTCTCCGACCATGAAGAGGTTCTTACCGGCTCTCGACACAGCGGCGAAGATCGCGTCCTGCACACGGCTGACGTCCTGATATTCATCGACCATGATCTCGGTAAAGCGGCGGGAAATGCGCTCCGCTGTCTCAGTCGGGCTGCCGTCAGGGTTCGTGAGCAGCTGCGCGGTGAGGTGCTCAAGGTCGGAATAGTCGACCAAGCCCCGGCTGCGCTTATCCTTGGTATACTCGCGGTCAAAGTCAAGGGTGACCTCGAGCAGCGCCTCCATCGCGGGGGCGGTAAGCTCCATCTCGCGCAGGAGAGAGGCGGAATCGGAATATAGCGTATCCTTCATGCCGTCCATAGCCTTTTTGCAGGCGGTGCGCCGCGCCTTGAGCATATCGGAAAGCGCGGGATCGGGCGACTTCATAAGACGCTTGAGCGTCGGAAACTCTATGGGCAGACAGTCACGCGCCCTGTCCCAGCCGAGGTCAAGGCAGCGGGAGAGCTCACGTATGCCGTCGGCAGTTATCGAAAAGCTCTCGGTATACGCGGCGGCAATCTTCTCCTCGGCGGTCATGGCTTCAAGAAGCCTGTCCATCTCGCGGCTCCAATAATCGGCGGTGCGCTTTGCCCATGAGAGCAGCTCCTGCCCCCACGGCGTTTCGGCGACGTCCTGCGCCGGGGCCTTGAGCTGCGCGACCTGACGGCGCGCCCAGTCCTCCGGACGGGCGTGGCACTGCATGCGGCTGTGGAGCTTGAGGACAAGGTCGGAAAGGCGGCGGTCGTCCCGCCCCGCGCCAAGGGTATCGGCCAGGAGCGACGCGCCGTCGCCGTCGCGCATCGTCTCGTAAAATTCATCCAGCGTGCGCGCGAGCACGCGCTCGCGCAGCACCTGCGCCTCGTTCTCGTCCAGCACGCGGAAATCGGGCCGCAGCGCGTGGCCGCGCGCGTCCTCGCCGAGCAGATGGCAGTTTTCGCGCAAAAGCGCGGTGCAGAACGCGTCCACCGTCTTGATGTCCGCGCGGTAAA
>ERZ857840.3761-NODE-3761-length-12469-cov-5.178428_pt1 | contig 12469 bp, 9 predicted proteins | sample MGYA00519760_ERZ857840 | MGnify/ENA primary metagenome ERZ857840 (study PRJEB31778, sample SAMEA3449371) | human gut metagenome | biome: human gut; feature: human-associated habitat; material: faeces | place: United Kingdom | collected 2010/2012 ... | reverse complement strand
CGTAAGTAATACAAAATTGTCAAAATGACAATACTGTAATACACGGGTGGATCTTGCTCTGGTTGTAACGTATGAATTCATACAATAATAGGCCCAAATGGGCACTTTCACCATTCGAGCCTATATATTATATGTCTTTTGGATAATAGATAAAAAAGTAGCTGTCTAGACGGTATGTTTTTATCGTAGAATTGATTTTATTCAAACACTACTGACTCATCAAATTAGATAAATCATCATTTTGAACAAACGATCGCATATCGTAGAAATCATCAAGATAATTAATTCATACTCTGAGCGAATTCGTTTCAGATAAGGATCTAATTACACCGCCCATCCTTAGTCCTTCCATCTTCTAATGTACACAAACTTCATTTGATTTTATAACAGAATAATCATGGACTGTGCATCCATCAAGATTTTCTATCTTATTCTCAATATAATCTAGCAACTCTGTCCCATCCAAATATATATACATCTGTGGAGCAACAAATCCCGAAACATCACGTCTTAAAGCACCAAGTGAAATTTCCGTAGTTTCTTGAAATTCATTGATTTCCATAGCGTATCGATATAATTCTTGATACTTCTCAATACGAACAACAGCCGCTTTATCATTTTTAAACTCTTCTCTCCAGTCAGATAACAAATGTCGCTTACCTAGATATACTATGCCTTTAATTGCCTTAATTGGTTCATCTGGAAAGTTTCTTCTATGTTCAAATTTTTTCTTTCCTGATTTTATTTTCTCATATACTTCCGGTTTAAAACTTAAAAGCATTTTTCTCACTTATGACACCACCTTAATTCCATCTACATTCGATATTAAGAACTTCCATCGGCATACTAACAAATTGAACATCAAACTTAAGGCTTGGTTCGACCTTTGTGCTTGCATTGTGAATTCTAAAGCTGAGTTGCCAACCATTATCAAGATACATTTCTACTGTATTATCACTGCCAGGTTTAAACTCAAGTGCCACAAGTCTTGTAGGCAACTTTACAATGGGTACTGTGATTGCAGATACTTTATTCTTCGCTGGCTTATTCAATGTATCATGCATATTAAATGTATGAATCATCGTAAGTCTCTTACTATCTTTGCTCACGACTTTATAATAATCTTCAATACCAATTAAATACTCAATCATTTTTCTCGGCATCGTCTGATCTTTTTCATTTGCTCGATTTATTTCATCAATAAATGCTTGTAATAATGGAATGTATACTTTCTGACTCTTGTCTGCAATTTCAGACCATTTTGTACCATAATTTTTTTCCTGTTTCAACAAATCAAATACAGGCTCAACTGCCTCCCAATATTCGTCAGAACAAGGCATTCCAAACCATTCATTCCCAAAATCTAACTTATGACTTAATCTACTATGCTTAACTGCATCATGATTGTGCTTAATACTTAAACCAATTTCCCATTCAATATTTTTTCTCTTTATAACAATATCTCTAACATCACCTTTTACACCTTGACCATCTTTTTGAAATTCAAGAGTAAGCTCGTCACTATCAACTTCTGCCATTCTCGGCTCAAGTTCTAATACCATATCAATAGCAGCTCCAGCAGATGTCATAAATATTTCCTGCATATCTTCATCCATTAAAGACCATGCTTTTTCATTTGCTACCAAACTGGAATTCTCAACAATTCTTGTTTTTCTTAACTCAGCTATTGCTTTATATAAAGTTTGCATCCAAGCATATTCATATGCTCTACCTTGATCATTACTCTTTGTGCTCACTTTCTTCTCATTAACCTCCTTTGCATCAATAACCTCTCTGTCGATTTCAACAGAAGAGCCTTTTCCTTCAAGATACAATTTAATTGCTATCGCAATCTCATACGCTAAATTCACAGGAACCGCATTACCGATCATCTTATATGCGGTATTGGTATCGTTATATATAAATTTAAAATCATCCGGAAAACCCTGCACTCTCGCAACTTCGCGAATTGTCATTCTTCTATAAAGATGCTCTTTGCCTTCCACAAATCTACAGTCATTAGTTCCAACTTTTACCATTTTAGGAGCTTGTGGATGTAATTGACATTGACGTCCAGATGCTTGAACTGTATATGCCTGTTCATCCCAACTCTTCACACGATTACGGCTCATAAAAATAGGCGAATATGCACCTGTAAAATATTCATTATTATTTATTGCTTCTGGATTGTGTCGGTTCTTTTCCCCGGAAGGAATTGCAGTATCTTGTAAATCCCAAATTATGTCACGCAAGGTAATTTTTTTAGAATCATCCTTTGTTGAACCTTTAGGAAAACCAAATTCTATATTTAAATCTTTTCTGAATCCTATATAAAATACTCTTTTTCTCTCTTCTGCAACACCATAATCTTTAGCATTAACCAACGTAAAAGAAACATCATATCCTGCTTCATCAAATAATTCCAAAATATTTTGAACGGCAATTGAATGTCTATTGGCAAGCATTCCACTCACATTTTCTGCTAAAAAAAACTTTGGCTGAAATTCCTTTAATATTCTTATGTAATCAAAAAATAACTGACCTCTTGCATCCTTAATTCCTTTAAGAGAACCTGCTTCTGACCATGACTGACATGGTGGACCACCTATGATACCATCCACTTCTCCGTCTATATATTGGGCTATATCATCCTTTGTAACTTGCCTGATATCACCCTCAATTAAATGTGTATTAGGATGATTAACCTTGTAGGTTTCCCATATTGTTTTGTCAAATTCATTTGCTACAGGTATATTAAATCCAGCTCTCTCAAAACCTAAATCAAGTCCCCCACATCCACTAAACAAACTAATTACATTCATTAAATTATGCTCCTTCATTCTCGTTCTTTTTTATTATTTTTGCAGCTTCAATAAGTGCTGTTCTCCGCACAAATTCACTATAAGAAGCATATGCCTCTAATCTGGCTGCCTGCTTGAATTTATCTAATTCTTCTTCGCTCACTCGTATGCTTATTGATATTGATTTTTTCACTTTTGAACACCTCCAACTACCTATTATTTTATCTCATGCAGTATGTCAATGTCAATACTTTGTAGCGCAAACAAACGTTCCTTTACATAAGAAAATCTGATGTACTATTCTACACCAGATTTTCTTATCATTTCTTCTATATTCAAACTATCCTAACACATATCTATATCAATCCCAAGTCTACAACCACCTCGACAAAGTTCCGTTTGTCTGCAACTAGAGCATTTTTCTTTTCTTTGTTCCCTGAAAGCAACAAATTTATCTCCCTGCCATATTTCTCTTAATGCTTTCGAATTCATTGATTCGGATATACTTTTGTCCCATATGCCAAATGAACACGGATAACAATTCATTTGACTGTCTATGTACATTGAAAAAGTGGCCGCTTCACAAGCATCTATGCTAACTGCTGGTACTGTATCTCCCCATCGCAATAATGCGGGTGTAAAACATGTATCAAATCCAACTCTGTACGGATGTTTAACCTTTGTTGCAAGAGATATAAATCTTTCAATTCGAGAATCCGTATTTTTTAATACCTTTTCTATAATACCATTCCCCACAGGCTTGTACAAAATAAATATAACTGCATTCACTCCTTTAGGAAATGAATCCATCTCCAATCTTGTGATTGCTTCATTAATAGTATCTTTCGATACCACATAATGAATATTTGTAGTACAACCACTTTTCACCAATCGTTCTACAGCATCTATTGTTTCCTGATTACTTTCTTTTCCATCCATGAAACGTGAATACCAGGACACTGCAACGGCACCACAATATTGCTTTATCAAACCAACTTCATTATCTGTTATAAGAAAACCACTTGTTGTCATATTCGGAATAATTCGATATGCTCTACATGATTTCAGTATATCCTCAATTTGTGGATGTTTATTAGGATCTCCAGCCCCACCTAATGCAATTTGGAAAGTTTTACCTGCTGCTTGTTTTACAATTTCCATAAAATTCTCATATGACATATGTGGAGCATATGTTGTAAAACCTTTTTGGTAACAATCAATCCCAGCGTTCCTACAATATTGTCCACCATTGCAATGTCCCATGATTCCCACCTGTTGCTTTTAATTGTTTTAATTTTTCGATAACGGATTCTCCATCCACATTATATGCCGATATATTATTTAATAAAATTTGCCGTGCTAAACAATAATCTCTCATTTCATCAAAAACAAAATACACGACTTCCTTTTCATTTCTTGCAATTGTACCTTCATGGAAAACCAATTTTTTACTAAGAAGAATGCCACTATTTACTGTCTTCCGTATATCACCGGAGGTAATTCCTGTCTTTTCCAAGTCAGTTATACTGATTTCATCATAATTATCACTGTGTATCATGAAATCAGTCACTGTGTCGAGCACAGTTTCGAGATATTCTCTGTTATTTTGTTTTAGTTTTTCGATATACTGTGCAAATATTTCATGCTTTCGAATGGAATACACATCTGCATTACTATCCTTATTAACTTCGAAAAATATTCGTAGTAAAAGTAATTGCTCACTAAGTACGCTTTTCACCGCAAGGGAGATATTTCCACTATAATTAAAATGATTACTGTATGTCTTAATAATACGATTAATTGCTGTAGACGTATAATGTTGCTCCTTTAAATCAAACTCAAATACTGGTATATTAACTTTTTCTACAAGATATTTTCTAAAACGTTCTTTATAGTATTCGTTTCTACAAGATACAACTATCTTCGCTCTACTATAGTCAGCAATTTTATTGATAAATGCGCTAATCTGGTTTCCAAACCCATCACTGTCATTTTCATTAATAGCATCAACAATTATAAATAGAAACTTATTCTGAACCGTTAACAGTAAGTTTACCAAATAAAGATAAATCTCTTTATGCTTCTTATATAAATCTGGAAGCCCCAATTCATCGAATATAAAATCTAAAATATCACCCTCAATCTCTCTAGCATTCAAAAATATTGTCGTTTGCTTAAGGTTAACTAAAAGTTCACTAATACTACACAACAAATTTGTCTTCCCATTTCCAGCACTTCCAGTAAGTATAAGATACTTTCCATTAGCAACTTTACTATATTTTAGCAAACTTCCAAGTATTTCGTTATACGGATACTGTATTATTTCAAAAAGGATCTGTGATTCTTTATAATCTTGTTTAAATTCTATACCTGAGTTCCGAAAATTATTATGAAATTCGTATGCCGAATTCACTGTCTCCAAAATTTTCTTTGTGGATGCCATTCTGTTAAGACGAAAGCACACATTTTGATTATCACAAGCTTTTTTTAGAATCTCACCATATGAATTATCATATACATAGTTAAAATTTTTAATCAGCCTCTTTCTCCACTTCTTGCCATATACAAAATATCGTAATACTTCTTTACTGTTATTAAGCTCCACAAAAACACCCGGAATATATTTTCCGTCCTGAATCAATTTCTTAACTTGTTCACCAGTATACTTATTTGCTTTTTTTCGTATTGAAAAAAGAGAATTCATAAGTACAAAAATCGCAACCACTAGTGTAATAAGCCACCATATATTTTGTATTATATCACTAAAATTACTAAGTAAATTTATTATCCTTGAAAAAGATGCGCCTTCTGTACACTCATTCTCCGTTGCAGAAGACATATTTTGAGTCGATATAAAATTCTGTTCTTTCTCGTTTTCTATTATATTTTCCCCTTCGGATGAACAAGCTATTTCTTCCGTATCCTGCTCCTCAACATTTTGCTTTTGTATTGTTGCTTTTTCCCGCTTTCCTTCTATACTTGCAGCTTCTGATATTGGAGAAAAACCTATAACAAGCAATGCAACTACTAATCCCAAAAACATCATTGCCTTTATTTTTTTCATAAGTACTTCCTCTCTTACACAACATTATATTTTTTGTACTCTTGAAATTCCAACGCTCCCCCTGTACTCCATGCCCTACTTTATATATATCATTCTCTTGTAGCACCAGAAATAATTTCTACTAATTCCGGATACGACACAATAGGGAAAGTAACTTTTTTATATCTTGAAACCAGTACCTTATTCATACACATATACGGTATTACTTTATAGCCGATATAGTCTGTGCATCCCAATTGTTGGTCTATAATTCGGTCTCTGACTTCTTTATCTTTCTTCTCATCTAAACCAGAATACGAGCCATATCTTTTCCAATTAATATCTATATCATGCAACAATGTTGAATGATAATCCAACAACAAATAATGCAATTCACTCCATGAATATTTTGAAACTTCACCCTCGAAATCTTCAATTATAGCCTTTTGCATGGCACGTATAATTTGATTTGCTTCTTGTCCACGGTAAATTCCTGGTTTTATCATATTACCATAACAAACATTTGCTATTCTTTTTCGAACTTCATGATAGTGATAATCCTCAGGAGAAAAATTCTGTACATTATTGTCCCATTTATACTCTACAGATGTCGAAAAAACTCCCACTTTCTTTTTTTCAAGAGAAACTTTTTTTCTTTTTGATTCAAATAGCTCATTCAAATCAGGCATCCTATCTAGCAATGGAATCAATATTTCGCGCAATATATTGAATTCTGTACTTCTATTTTTTGCCTCTTGAATATCTTCATAAATCCGATTAATATCTTTTACAACATATCTGATAATCCATTTATGACTATAGTATTGAGCATCACTATATACATATATCCTATCTTCATATAAAAAAGATTCATGCCCTGCATGAACAGCATACTCAATAGGCATAAAAGCAATCTGTATTCCGGTGTTACTAATTGCCTTATTGTCCTCAAATACACATTTTATGGAATCAAATCCTTCTGTTATAATCTCTTCCAACAATTGAATCCACTGACGATATTCTCCAAAATCTTTTACATCTTTGTAGAACTCCACATTGTTCGTCAAAAAAACATAATTTTTTTGAGGCAGTGGAAGATATATACCACCAAATCCCATTCCATGTTTTACTGTATATTCATATCTATCAAAATCTCTTTTTTCAATTTTCCACGAAAATGGTTCACGGAAAAGATAATCCCCCATATGGAATGGATAATCTTTCAATTCCTCTTTAAAATAGTCAACAACAGCTTCATTCTCTGTATCATATCCTACATCAACCATATTAAATATAATTGCACCCTTTGCAATATACCGACCTTGATTTTTCCATGTAAAATATAAAGCAGCATCACTTCCAAAACCAAACGAACTTTCATAATCTTTCTCATTTGAATAAGATAGATACTCGAATAATTCATCTATGTCATCCATGAAATTTAGATAATATATAACATCTAGCGCTGTACAAGTTTTTCTCTTCTTCCCTTCCTCGCCCAAAGACATGTGCATTTGATTCGGATTCATAAAACTATCATAAATTAAATATTCTATTGGCATATCGGCAGGAATATGAATCCCCCTTAATCCACTTTTATCAAAACGGTTAAATGTTTCCGCAATATGAAGTGTTCCGCTTTTATGATATTTCTCTATATTAGCAATTTCCTTTTCTAACTGTCCCTCCTCATATTCATCTGCATTAAGCGCGACAACTACTCCACGAGAAGCCTTTGCTATAAATGTATATGTTCTCTGGCTTGAATCATATTTTTGCTCTGGAAATATCATAGCAGGTGCAAATATTGAACAACTTCTTGACCGATCCATTTCAAACAAACTATAAATTCTGTCAATGATTCCCTCATTCGCAACTGAAATCTGTTCTTTGAAATCAATTTTATTTTCCCATATATCATATAAATCAATTAACAAAGAAACATTGTACAAAGGATAAATATTATCTTCCCTGCATACAAAATGGCTTTTTTCAATAGTAGTTCCTTCACTCATCATTAAAGAATCAAGTTCAAGAATATCATATTTCTTTACTTCCTCCTTAAAGAATTTCTGTACTTTATAAAATAATATTTCAGTCGGAAGAACAAACCTTTTTTCTACAACGCCATCATTCTTATTTTCTTCTATAAAATAATCAATCGTTCCAGATACATACTCTAAAGCCAGGCATAATTCCTCTTCCCGCGAAATATTTCTTGCTAAAGTAGGTAAAAAATTGAGACAAGCATAAACATTATTATGACCAGTTCCGATTATTACACGGTAAAACTTATCATTATATCTAAGCTGGACTTCACCAAAATCTTCTACCGTGTAATCGTCTGCTATCCCTGGTTTCATAACATCATATATTTTACCAAAGAACCCTTTGAATTCATCATATGTTCCAATCCTCTTACTGCCTTTTTCTTCATATTCAATCAGACAGGCATTTAATGCCAAACAAGATTCCAAAACTGATCTGTTGTTGATACACAGATTAATACAATATACCGCCTTCACAAGATCATTAAACTGATATTCATTTGTAATTTTTAATAATCTGTCAATTTTCATTCGAATAGTTGGAAACGCTTCTGTTTTTACCATTTTGTCATCACCTAGTATAATAATGATGTAGTCAATCAAGACTACTTGGTTAATAAGTTTCTAAAATCAGATAACAGAAGAAGGAGTTCTTCCTTCATCAGATGTTATCCGTAATAATGATCATGTCTGACGGTTCCTGATAGACACCAGATAAAACATAAGGTATTATCTCTTAGGATAGGACAAAGAATGTTCACCTCCTTGGGAAGTCACTCTTGTGACTGATACCTACAATGAAGTCAATTAGTCCATTCGACAGGGTTTTATGTTTTAGCTGGTTGGGAGCCGGAAGACCATACCCGAATAACGCGCTAGGTTGTGTACCTACCAGATTGGAAATGGATTCCTATCAGAAAGGAGCTATTGCTCATGTCAAACAAAGTTATCTTTAATCTCGATGATTTATTCATCTCTGTTGGTATTGATGTCGGTGCTGATTTCTCCTGGATGTCTATAGCACTTCCAAACCAACAATTCGTAGGAAAACCTTACAAAATCCTACATAACAGTATTGATTCCCTTACAACCGCTGTTTCTAAAATAAAAGAAGCAGAAGAGTTGTATTCTTTGGAAAGTCGCATTTTCCTCGAATCCACGGGAATTTATCATTACCCACTCTTCTGCTATCTTCGTGATAAGGGTTTTAACTGCTCTGTTATTAATCCTATCATCACTAAGAATAGCACAAACATCAACATACGAAAAGTACATAATGATCGTTTTGATTCTAAAAAAGCTGCTTTGGTTGGTTTGAAACCTGATTTAAAGGTTTCACTTATGCCTTCAGACCTTGCTCTAAACTGCCGTAACCTATGCCGTGAATACTACGATTTAATGGATAATCGCGGTGCCTATGTGAATAAGCTTCAGGGTGAATTACGCATGGCGTTTCCACAGTATCTCGGCATCTTTTCCAAGGTTACAATCAACACTTCTCTTACACTGTTGGAGACTTATACATCTCCCTCTGCTTTTCTTGAAGCAGACAAGCAAGAGATTATTGATATCATCAAATCAACAGCTCGCTTTGGTCTTACATATGCTCAAAATAAGTATAATGCCATAATTCAGGCGGCAACTGATGCAAATCAGTTTGGTTACATCATAGACAGCAACATCAAGCGTATTCGCCTTTATATCAGCTTCATACGTAAATATGATGAAGAAATCAACAACATTCTTGAATCGCTCCATGAGCTTGTTGATGCTAATGAAGATGCCGACTTTGTCAAGCAGATTCATTTGATTGAAACATTTAAAGGTGCTGGTTTCTTGTCTGCTGTATCCATCATGGGTGAGATTGGTGACTTTTCAGCCTTTTCAAAACCAAAACAACTTTTCGCTTATTTCGGTCTTGATCCGGCAGTAAAACAATCCGGAAAATTTGAAGGTACCAAAGTTCAAATGTCTAAGCGTGGTTCTGCCATAGCTAGACGTGTTATTCACACGTTAACCTTACAAAGCATTAGTATCTCCCGTAATGGAGAAGCTAAAAATCCAGTTCTTCGTGAGTACTACCTCAAGAAATGTGACTCAAAACCAAAGCTCGTAGCAATGGGAGCTGTTTCACATAAGGTATGCAATATGATATTTGCAATACTCAGAGACAACAAGCCTTTTGAAATCATCACTCCACAGGAGCATATCAAACAATACAATGCTTCCAAATGCGACATGGCTGCATAAAATACTGTACATCCAACGAATCAATATCTTTCAAAAGAACGACATTTTCACCAAGGGGGACGTCTACCCTTTTTAGCCAGAAAATAATAGCAATTTTTTTCATTTAACTATTGACATTTATTAGCTGGACTTCATCAAATAGCAAATTTAGATATTAACTCTTCTTCCAGAATATTATACCATAAAAATGGCGAAGTGCTTATCCTAACACTTCGCCGTTTGTATCAATATTTCCAATATGACAAAATCTGTTCCTGTTGTATTTATCTATTTCTTTATTTTCTCTATTATTCCGATCCAGCCTTCCAAAGGTATAAATAAGGTGTAAATTATTGGTTAATTCCCAAGAAATCCTTTAAAATCAAGGTTTTCACGGCATCCATTAAACATTGCCGTGGCAAATGAATAATATTTTAATCATGCCTTAAAAACTCCTTGAAAATGCTGATTTTCCTTGATTTTACGCCACTTTCTACGATTTGCTGTGATAGAGTATTTTCTTTGTTTTCGTCGCATATCGTGGCATAAATTCGTATATTTTGTCATCCAAATTTAGTAAAAATCTTAGTAAAACAGCTCGATTTTCTCATTTTACTAAAGACTTTTTCCACTTAGGTTTTCTTTTAGTTGTATCATTATTTTAAAATTTTAAGCCATTTTAGCATATTTGCCAAGTTCTTCCTTGGCATCCTCTGCTCCCAGATGCGTATATGTATTCAATGTAACTCCTATATCAGAATGCCCCATTAAATATTGAAGTGTCTTGGGATTCATCCCGCTTTTTGCCATATTGCTGCAGTAGGTATGCCTGCAAACATGCGGCGTGATTTTTGGTAACTGCTCTTTATAGATTCGATTATGCTTAGCCAATGCCCACTCAAAATGCTTTTCCCAATGTAAAGCAACTTCCGGCATATCCTTCTTATCTAAAAACAGAAATCCCTTATATCCATCCATCACAGGTTCTTTCTTGGGCTTTTTACGATTTTCAACAATACGCTTAAAACATTCATACACTTCCTCTGTCATAGGAATGATTCTAGTTCCACTTGACGTTTTGGTATCTTCAATAACATACTTCATATCTCTGGTTCTTTGAAGCTGATGATTTACACTGATTTGCTTTTCCTCAAAATCAATATCGGAAAGTGTCAACCCACAAAACTCTGAAATACGAAGTCCGGTTTTAAAGAGGATAAACATACCATCATAGTATCGTTTGTAATGCTCATCATTCTTAATGAATTCCAAGAACTTTCTCTCTTGTTTTCTGGTTATGGCTTCTCTTGTTACACTATCGTTTACAACTACTGTACATAGTTGAAACTCGAACGGATTTTTACGAATCAAATCATCATCTACAGCCATTTGAAAAGCAGGTCTTACCACTCCACGAACTGAATGAATGGTGCTGTATCCCCTACCATCTGCCTGAAGCTTAATCAACCATGCTTTTGCATCTGATAGTTTTACCTTATCAATCCTTAATGCTCCAAATTCCTCTTTCTTAATAATGTTGATAACAAAGTTATAGTTCGCAGCTGTATTATGGCGAACCCCAGTCTTCTGAGCAATATACTTTTTTACCAACTCAAGAACTGTCAAATTATCACCATAAGGAGTAATGCCATCATTTATATCCCTTAATATGACTTTTTCCTTTTCTCTAAGTGACTGGCAAGGTCTTCTTCCTACCGGAAGAGGATCTGTCGATTCCAACTTCCAACTGTAAAGAAATTTCTGTTTTCCAAAGCAGTCTGTATAAACAAATGCATATCTTCCATCCGCTCGCTGGCTTTCTCCGTTTCGTAAAATACGTCCTTTTTTATCACGTCTTTTCTGATTGCGATTTCTTTCACTCAAACGTCTTTGCTCCTTTCTACGAAGAAGCCCTGGCACGACAACCATATTATATCATACCAGGACAGTATTTGCCACTTTAAAGTAATAAAGTTTTATATTTTTCATTTCCATTACAACGAAGTCGTCTGATTAAGGAATTCCTCGAATTTATGTCGGTTTATCAGTGATTTATTTCCTACCTGAACCGTAAAACAAAAATCAGAATCAACGTTCTCAGAAATTAACATTCTTATCTTCTTTTCTCCAATTCCAAAGTACTGAACAGCCTCATCAACTGATAACATGTACTTCTCCCATATTGGAACTATCTTTTCTTTCAATTTTTTCTCCGTATTATATATCTTCCACACCTCCATCCTTCTCATATTCCAACACGCATTTTATCTGCCAATGACAACCCACAATTCACTTGCCGGCTTTCATAGGCAGATAAAAATGCAATACAGGTGACAGATCATTACTCT
>ERZ857840.3757-NODE-3757-length-12479-cov-2.376207_pt1 | contig 12479 bp, 7 predicted proteins | sample MGYA00519760_ERZ857840 | MGnify/ENA primary metagenome ERZ857840 (study PRJEB31778, sample SAMEA3449371) | human gut metagenome | biome: human gut; feature: human-associated habitat; material: faeces | place: United Kingdom | collected 2010/2012 ... | reverse complement strand
TCTTTTGCAAACCAACTCCAGGTATTCCACCAGTCTTCTGAAAAGATTTTTGGCCTTCCTGATTCTGTTTTTCCAAACAAGCCATACCCGTCTTTCATATTTTCAACATCTACCTTAGGATCCAAATGAATATAACTCACAGCAAAACCATCCGTTGCCGACTCTGACAAAATCTCAAGTTGTTCTTTCATCCGTTCTCTGTTCAGACTATCACCATTCCACCAATAAAAGGGGACATTTCCATAACCTTTCGGAGGGCAGGAAAATCCGGAAAGAATATCTGCATCCTTTTGCGGATATCCTCTAAACTTCTGAGATTGGGAAAAAATCATCTGACAGAAAAAAACAAAGAAACAAACTACTATTATCCTTTTCTTATCAAAAATACCCATGCGTTTCCACCTCCCCATATTTTAGTGCCAATTCAATCCTTTTTACAACAAAACCCTCACCTTCAAAACGAATGTTATTATATCCTTTAATCATTTCATTTACCGGAACAATAAAGGCATATTCACACTCTTTACCTTTCAGTCCGCGTGCTTTATCGTATAAAGCAACATATTCCGAACGCTGTTCTACTAAAAGGATATCATTGACAAATACCTTAAAATCCGTATTCTCATTATTACGGATGAAAAGAATAGCCTCCAATGGCGGATGTTTTTTTACATCATCCCCTATAAAAAATGGAGCTACAGCATTTCCTACTACATTCAATGGCAAAGGAGAACCCGGATCAACACGGTATTCCCTTATGCCATCTGATAAAGCATATATTTTATTCCTGTTTTTTAATGTATTCAACGAGCCGAGTTCCTGCAACAATTCAGGAATCATCGCCCTGCATACCAAACTACCAGGCTCCAAGGTATATTTTTTTCCGGCATTAGCATATTGACCAAAATAGAAATTAAACAAATATAACCCATCGGCTCCCTGAGCTAAAGCATGTGACGCCATCCCCCTATGCATACCATGTGACCATAATTCACGGGCCTTATAACCACCATCATCAATACTTGCATAAACGGGAATTTTCAAACCATTTAAATCCTCTTTAAAACGAGCCACCGGCATAGCTGGATTTCCGCGCCAATGCACTCCTATACTTAAAAAATCAACCAGTCCTTCCCGTATCCATGTTTTTACGTCCAAAGCTTTATCCAAACAATCCCGAACAGTAGGCGGGACACGTGCCGATAATAATATTTTTCTTCCACGCTTTACTGAAATTTGATCTACTTTGCTTCGTATATCCCTTACGAATTGTGTCATAACTTCCACATTTTGTGCATATTCCTCCGTTTTGAAATTTACAATAAAACGCATAAAATCCAGATCAAAACCGTCTATCATCTCATATTTTTCCAGTTGCTCGGCGATGATAGCCAGTTTATGTTCCCGCACTTCCTTATGCGAAAAGTCGAGTGCACCGGCACTATTCCATCCTTGTGAAGGATCGTTAGTCCAATATTGCGGATGGTTCATCCAAAAATCACTATACCATACAGGACAATTTCCCAAAGTATCTGCAAAATGTAGGTCATTCATCCTGTATGTAATAAAAGCTTCTAAGCCATTTTTCTTAGCACGTGTCAATGTTGCCCGAATCAGATCGGTTCCCTCTTTCTCCAGATTCAAATGATTCCGATAATATTTCTTGAAATTTTCATATTCCTTCACATTGTCGCCACAGTTCAATGTTCCATCCCGATCGTCCCCAAAAACCCGTCCGTATTTGGACCTGTAATACAAGAAATCACTTCCGGAACAAATCATATAGGTCGTAACTTGTGAATTGGAAACCATATCCACATATTGATTCAAATCATCCACCGACAAAGGTCGCTGATTAAACCAATAATTACCCAATATTTCAGAACCGTCATTATTATGGATAATACGAAAAGAGCCATTATTTTTTGCTTCCAAGCATGAAGTCAAAGACAATATAATAACTATAGAAGAACAAAGATGTTTTCTTATTTTCATTGATACACATTTAATAAATTATTAAACTATTTCAGTAAACAGATCAAATTAATGGTACATCAACCAGTTATGATGTACCACCATTAAGTTCTTTATAATTTTTTATTCAGTTAATAACCAGGGGTTTGTTCTACCAGTGGATCGCCTGTTATTAATCCGACATTGATCGGCCACAATACTTTATAACTCTCTTTATTATAATCCAGGATAGGCTGTTCCGAACCATAATGAACTATTGGCGAAAAGACTAATGCTCTACCTGATGCATCCTGCATACGACGAATATCATGCCATCTTTTTCCTTCATAAACAAACTCTTTATCCCGTTCGAATAATATAGCCAGTTCATTTTCTTCAAAACTTCCGTTTACATGAGCATGTACAGCTGGATCATAATTTACACTATAAGCACGTTGACGAATCTGATTAATATAAGGAGAAGGATCATTACCCAGTTTATTTTCTATTTCAGCTAACATTAATAATACTTCGGCATAACGATAAATCACAACATCCGATACAAAAACACGATTCCCCGACGAATTGACAATTCCTACACCCTTACGAAGCGCCACACCTTTATTGGTGACATTTCCATCTTTATCTTTCAAATAAAAATCTATGAATGTAGCATTTCGGCGTAAATCCTCCGCATCATAACTTTCAAAAAGTTCATATTTAAAAGCATGAAAATAAAGACCTTTGTTTAACATTTGTAATGTATCTCCCATCAAAACTCCATTCGAACCATACACCCGGTTTATAAAGGTAGGAGGATAGGCAAATTTAGCTGCAGAGTTCGCTGCTTCGCCATCCAAAAAACGCATAGCCATAATAATTTCCTTATTTTCTTTATTGGAATATTCAAACACATCACTAAAATTAGGTAATAAAGTAAATTTGTCAACAAGCTGAAGCAAAGCATCCTTTGCTATCTGTAAGTCGTTTGTTTCTGGTTGTTGATCCCTATCCGGAACCTTTGCCGACCAAAGATAAGTTTCAATGTTGCGGACTTTGACCAAATAGAAGTTCCTTTAAAAGTGAAATCAGATCCGAAATATTCTTCCGATTTAGCAATATCGGATTTAATAAAATCCAGGGTTTCTTTCGGTGTTGATCTTGCAACATACAAATCCTCAGCAGAAGTAACACCTTCAACTACTTTTGCCTGATCTATCACAGGTACCCCACCATAAGCACGATAAAGCATAAAATAATGGTAAGCACGAAGTCCATATGCTTGCCCCAAATAATATCCTCGATCACTAGCAGAAAGGAATGTACATCCTTTTTCTACTTCCGAAATAAAATGATTCACTCGCATAATATGGGGATATAAATTATACCAATCTGATACACCCGTAGCATCTTTTGTGAAGGTATTATCTTTTATCGGTGAAGTGTTTTCTATTGAAGTATTAATAATTGTCGTATTTAATAAAGAGGTTCCCCCTCTAGCTTCACCAAAAAAGTATCTGACTTCGTGTGTGCTGCGCAAGTCATAATGAAGAGCCAACATGTTACTATTAACCAAAGAAGTACTACTCCAATAATTACCAGTAGCAAAATAATCTTCTGGTGACAAATCCAAGCTATCGCATGCTGAAAAAAACAGCGAACACAAACTTATAATAACTAATATACGTTTCATATCTAATTATTTATTGAGGTTATACATTAAAATGTGACTGATGCTCCAAATATAACTGTTCTGGGTAATGAGTATCCGGCACCTACATCAGCTGCTTGATTTTGTTCAGGTGTATATGATTTTGTCTTCGTCAGGTATCCCAGATTCTGTCCAGTTATTGAAAAACTCAATTTGGAAGCACCGATTTTCTGGATCCATTCACTATCGCAAGCATAGCTTAATGATAATTCACGGAAACAAAGATAACTTGCATTATAAACAAACATACTATTACTGGTACGAGCATAGTTTCTCTTCCCATTTTGGTCAGCCCAATAATATTTCGGATATTTTGCATTAGGATTTTCAGGCGTCCAAGTATCCTTCGACGTAGTTAACAGGTTAAAAGAACCTTGTTGGCAACCCATAAACCAAGGTAATTGCGTATCATGTTGATAGTGCCCCAAAGCATAGTCCATTCGTACAGAAAGTGTAATACCTTTCCATGACAGGTTATTACTTATTCCTCCGGTTACTTTAGGCGTATTATTTCCTATATAAACCTTATCATATACATCAATAACTCCGTCATTATTCACATCTTTCCAGATTACATCCCCTGCCTGGATCGGATGAGCATTCGCTTTTTCAGCATCAGTCAATGTATCCCATATTTCCGGTCCATACAGTGGTTTACCAGAACCATACGTATTAACAGATTTATCAACACGTGATCCGGCAATACGTCTAACCTCTTCTTCACTTTTGAAAATGCCTTCCATCTTATAAGCATAAATATCCCCTGGACGTTGTCCTTCCTGATATCCACCAACCCAAATAAGCTCATCACCATTTCCCGAATATACTTGTATCGCATTTTGACGGTTCAATTCCAGTCCGTTATCCGGTAATTTGAGAATTTTGTTTTTGTTGAATCCCATATTTGCACTAAGATCCCATTTCCAATCCGACTGTTGAAGTATCCTGAAATTCAATTCAAGTTCTACTCCTCTATTCTGCATTGAACCATTGTTTGATCGTATGCTACTTACTCCTGAACTAGCCGGAAGTGGTATAGAAGCAAATTTGTCGACTGTTTTCCGGTTATACCAGGTTGTATTGACATTAACTCTGTTTTGAAACAAACTAAAATCCAATCCAGCTTCAAACGTATTAGAGCGTTCCCAACGAAGAGACGGGTTTGATAAAGTGGATAATCTGTAAGCTATTTCACCGTTATATTTGATGTTACTATATGCCCCTTGCAATTCATATTCACCGACCCCCGACACATTTCCATTTACACCATAACTAGCTCTGAGTTTTGCAAAAGAAACAATATCTGACAAGTCGGCCATAAACTGTTCTCTTCCGAAAATCCAACCGACAGAAACCCCTGGAAAGACACCCCAGCGATTGTTGATCAGAGTAGAATACCCGTCACGCCTTAAAGTTGCAGAAAACAAATATTTATCTTGATAATCATAATTCAACCTTCCCATGAATGATAAAATCCTTTGGCAAGAATGCCAAGAGTCAATACTTCTCTTGTTCGCACTAGTCAATGTTAAAGCCAAATCAGCAAAATCATCAGTCGGAGCGCCAGAACCACTGGCTGAAAAACCTTTAACCCGTTGTTCAAAAAATTCCGCACCTGCAAGTACACTAAGTGAATGTTGTCGGAAAGATATATCGTAATTGGCTACTGCATTATACGTCTGACGCCTTAACTCATCGTATTCAGCCTTGGAAGCACGAGTTCTAACCCAAGTATTCGCCGTTGTTTGATAATCTTTTGTGAAAGTTTCATCCATTCGCTTTTCATATTGCCAATAACCATTAATTTTTAAAGACAAACCCTTCATTATATCAAATTTAAACGTTTGTCCAAAAATAAGTTTATCCATATTTAGATCACTCTTATATCTACCACGATTCTGTTGAACATTGGCAGTACCACCGACCCACTCTCCATCGGCATTGACACCTCTTAAGGTGGGAGGTGCACTCAATGCTGATCCAAAATAGGCCGAAACATTTGACCAGCTTGGTAAATTCTGATTATTTCTATGAGAAAAGCTGAAATTAGAATAGGAAGTCAACCAAGGTTTAATCTTATAATCTGCATTAATTACAATCGTCATACGTTTATAATAATTATCTACTGGCAAACTTTCTGCATCATAATAACCTAAACTAGCATAATAATGTCCTTTATCATTTCCTCCGGAAAGAGAAATATTATAATCTTGAGTAACTGCTGGATTTTGAAAAGCTGCAGCTGTATGATCAAATTCCTTATAAATGATTTGATCACCATAAATCGGATCGGTCATCGTTTTCCAGCCTTGCTCTAATAAAAAGCGATTATCATCACTCAATATCATCGGACTCCACATCGCCCTGATATCTAAATTTCCATCCAAAGGCTTACCCGGATTAGCCGGATCCCAATAAAGATTTCCAGTTCCGTAAGCACCATTAGCAGTAAGAGAAGACATATTTGTATATCCTTGCCAAACACCTGCCTTATTTTGCCAAACCTGAGAGGCATTCTTAACAGCCGTTCTCATCCAATGTAGATAATCTCCGCCATTCATAAACTCATACGGATTATTCAAATAACTCAAACTTACTTTAGCATTCACCGTTATCTCTGTCCGTCCACTCTTACCCGACTTTGTAGTAATTAAAATAATACCATTGTTGGCACGTGCACCATAAAGAGCTGTAGCCCCAGCATCTTTTAAAACTTCCATCGATTCGATATCTGCCGGATTGATATCTGTCATATTACTTCTTAACTGTCCGTCAACATAAATCATAGGATTGCCTGTTCCATCCAGGTTTGTTCCTCCTCTAAGGACAACAACCGGTGCAGCACCAGGATCACCTGAATTTTGAATTACTCTTAATCCAGCAACCGCCCCGGATAAAGCCTGAGCCGGATTAGCATATAAACCGATATCGAAAGTCTCTTCCTTTACTGTCGTGATAGAGTTGGTTAATTTCGATCTGGATACAGTACCTCCATAACCGGTAACCACTATCTCATCCAACACTTTCATGTCTTCTTTCAATATAATAGCCAATGTACTTTCATTACCTATTTTCCGTTCACAGGGGAAATAACCTATATAAGAAACTTCCAATATATCTCCTTTTTCTGCACTCAATGAAAATTTTCCGTCTATATCGGTAACAGTCCCATTTGTTGTACCTTTTACCATTACATTGGCTCCAACAACAGGTATACCAGTAACATCGACTACCGTTCCCGTAATTTTTTTCTCCTTTTGTGCAATAACAGGATTTGAAGATTTTATAGACAATACAATTCGATTTTCAACAACTGAATAGCCGACATTGGTCCCCGAAAAAACCGCTTCCAGTATTTTGAATATATCAGTATCATTAACAGACACCGACACTTTACGATTCAAATCAACATGACGATCATTATAAAAGAAAGAAAAATCACTCTCGGCCTCTATCTGCTCCAACACTTCCTGCGCTGTTTGATTTTTAATATCCAAACTAATCCGAGCAGTTTGTGCATAACTATCAGAGGCATGTAAAAAGCTAATTGAACTTAACATAAAGACAAAAAACAGTTTCATAACTAATGGAATCTTTTTTAAGGTTAACCCAAGTGACTTTGTCACCCATAGAAATTGGGTAATAGATAATTTTTGCATAACTTTGTGTACTTTTTTAAGGAAAAAATGATTTGATACGAACCTGTCGCCAAACAGGTTTCTTTCAGTTAACTCATTTCATTCGGATAAATGCGCCAATATTTATCCGAATGTTTTCGTTTCAGGAGGTCCATTTGCCATACGCTTTTGTTTTAATAAATTTCTACTCTATTTTTACTATCCCCGTCTTCTGTCGGAATATGACGCCATTTTATTCCGGAAGAAGCGTTAAATATTTTCAATATCTGTTCTAGTCGATGATCAGTAAACGATCCGGTAAAAGTTTCTTTTACATATTTATTATTTGACACTACAAAATCCACATTAAACCTCTTTGTCAACATACGCAATGCTTCTTCAAAAGGAGTCTTCTTGAAAATAATCATTCCATCCTTCCAGGATATCTCAGCTTCCCCGCTTGTCTGATATATATCCGACCGATTCGTCTGGATATTATAAACCAATTTTTCACCCGGCTTTATATCCACCTGTCCGGACTTGGAAATGAATGCGACTTTCCCGCTTATCAATGTAGTCGAGACAATAGAATCCCATTTAAATGCTTCCATATTAAAAGAAGTACCCAACACTTCCACGCTGGCATTGTAAGGAGTGGTTACAACAAACCGTTTTTCCGGATTCTTTACGACCTCAAAGAAAGCCTCACCTTCCAACCGGACCGAACGGAATTCCCCTTCGAAACTCTCCGGATATACCAGTGAAGATTCGGAATTCAAATTAACCTTTGTACCATCCGGTAATGTCAGGCTGGTCGTCATACCCGGATTTGTCCGGACTTCCAACATACGGATATCCTGTTTTTCAGGAATAAGCACTTGCAACAGATAAGCAACCAGCAACGGGATGAATAATATGGCAGCCACCCGCTGTCCCCATATAAACAACGCCTTTAGTTGGCTTCTGAAAATACGGTTGTCTACTTTGGATAAAGCATTGTCCGTATTTACCCGATCCATGACAGAGATAGTATCCGATGCCAAGTAGATCAGTTGTATCTGCCGGGCTATTTTATAATGCTCTTCAGATTGACGGATCCATTTTTCAACTTTCTCCCTTTCCTCCGCAGACACATTGCCTTCACAATAACGGGGAAGAAGTTCCTCTACAATATCTATATTCTTTTCGCTCATTAAAATCACCTTTTATTATTATGACAGGTGGGATCGGATGAGTTCCTAAACAGAAATCGACTTTTTTCAAAAAAAATTATGATATTTGCTCTTAGATAAGAAAAACATATGAAAGGGAGTATACATAACGAACAATACCAGAATGAGAATTTTCTTTTGTCAGCATTACGTCAGTCAGACAGAGAAGCATATACCTTCTTGTTTCGGAAATATTACCCGATGTTGTGCGCATATTGCCACAAGTTTATTTCATTAGAAGATTCTGAGGAGATTGTCCAGGATGTTCTGTTCTGGTTATGGGAATCCCGCAAAGAGCTGGTTATCGAAAAATCACTCAGCCAATATCTGTTTAAAATAATATATAATAGAGCAATTAACAAAATAGCCAGTCTACAAGCAAAAAGTAAAGCCGACACCGTCTTCTTCGAGCAGATGCAGGAAATGTTACAGGAGACCGATTATTACCAGATTACAGAACTAAGGGAATTGCTCAAAAAAGCTATAAATAAATTACCGGACAGCTACCGCCAGGCATTTGTCATGCACAGGTTCCAGCACATGAGTTACAAGGATATAGCTGAACAGGCAGGAGTCTCGAGCAAAACCATAGATTATCGGATACAGCAGGCTTTAAAGATTTTACGCAAAGAATTAAAAGATTATCTGCCCCTCCTGTATTTTATTCATCTGGTTTAACAGAAAAAATATATATTATTCTTTATCTTGACACATTAATCATTTATGATGAAATAGAATGAAATTATTTATCCAATTGTTTATCTTGCTGTTGTCACTCGGTATACTGTATCCGGCAAATGCTACCGAAGCCGATAAAGCACCTACTATCACATTGAATATCAGCAATCTCCCTCTACCTGATGTTCTTGTGATAATCGAAAAGCAATCGGAGATGTCCTTTTCTTACGAATCTTCGGTTATCAAAGATATTCCGAAAATAACATTGCAGGTAAATCAAGTTCCGTTGCGTACCTGTCTTGATATGCTTTTCAGGGATCTCTCCGTCACCTATACTATAAAAGGAAAATTTATTATCTTACGAAGAAAAAGCAATCTCGTTACGATCAGCGGCTTTATCCGCGATCAATATACAACCGAATACCTTATCGGTGCTTCCGTCTACAATCCCAAAACCCAGGAAGGGACAGCAACCAATAACCATGGTTTTTTCAGTCTGACCGTACAACAAGGTGATATCCAGCTGGAAACATCTTATATTGGTTACCAGCGCTTCGCATATCATTTGAATGATCTGAAAAAAGATACGGTCATGGAAATACTGCTCAAAAGCGGTAAAGAACTTCAGGAAATAGTCGTTACCGGAACAAATGCTTCACAAAATCCGGTATACACTCCCCAGATGGGGACATTGAAGATTTCACAGAAAACAGTAAAATCAATCCCAACCCTTCTCGGAGAATCGGATGTGATCAAGACTTTGCAGACACAGCCGGGTGTTTCGGCAGGAACGGAAGGTTTGGCAGGTATGTACGTCCGGGGTGGCAATGGCGATGAGAACCTCTATATGATAGACGGCATTCCCCTTTACCAGGTAAACCACCTGGGAGGACTCTTTTCCGCTTTTAATGCCGAGGCTCTGAAAGATGTCGATTTTTACAAATCGGCTTTTCCCGCCCGTTACGGAGGAAGACTTTCAAGCGTAGTCGACGTACATACCAAAGATGGAAATATGAAAGAATATCATGGCAGCGCCATGCTGGGCCTCACTTCCGGAAATATTAATTTTGAAGGTCCGCTCGTCAAAGATAAAACATCATTCAATGCATCCCTGCGCCGCTCCTGGTTCGATGTGCTGACAGCTCCGGCACTTGCCATCTGGAACAGAATAGAGAAAAAGGATGGAAAAAAACGAACGGGAAGATATGCGTTCACCGACATCAACATGAAGGTAAACCATCACTTCAATGACCGCAGCCAAGGATATGTCAACCTTTATTTCGGACAAGATTTTCTAAAAGGAGGAAGTACCGATTATAAAACGAGTGATGATAATCTCTACTACGAATCGAAAGATATCGGGAAATTACGCTGGGGAAATACCGTTGCCTCCGCCGGATGGTCTTATGTGATGAATCATAAAATGTTCAGTAATATTTCGGCTTATTACACACGTTATAATTCCTCCATAAGAAGAATAGAGGAAAACCAGACAGGTAAAAAAGACGATGAGGAGTATAAGAAAAGTAAAAGAAATACATCGACTGAAAATGGTATCAACGACCTGGGTTTCCGAATGAATTTCGACTATTTGCCCGCTCCTGCCCATCATGTCCGTTTCGGTAGCAATTACATCTATCATCATTTCCGCCCGGAATATACCCAAAATGAAGTGACCGGCGATTATGAGAAACTGGAAGTCAAAGATGTGAAAGAGACTTTATCGGCAAATGAACTGGCTGTTTATGCAGAAGATGACTGGACAGTCAATCATTTTATCCGCCTGAATGCCGGGATACGTTTCAGTCTTTACAATGTCCGTCAAAAAACGTATACTTCGCTGGAACCCCGCATATCTTCCCGCTTCCTGATCAATCCCCATCTAAGCCTGAAAGCATCCTATGCCCGGATGAGCCAGTACATTCACCAGATAAACGAAAGTTATATGAGTCTGCCGACAGATACCTGGATGCCGGTTAGTAAGAAACTCCGCCCGTTGGTCAGCGACCAAGTATCGGCCGGCGCCTATTACAATCTGCACAACGACTATTCTTTCTCAGTAGAAGGTTATTATAAATGGATGAATCATATTCTCGACTATAAAGACGGATATAATTTCCTCCCGTCATTCATCGGTTGGGAAGATAAACTGGCCCAGGGCAAAGGATGGTCGTACGGGGTAGAACTGATTGCCCGTAAAGAAACCGGACGTGTCACAGGATGGTTAGGATACGGACTGATGTGGGCAGACCGCCAGTTCGCTGAAATAAATGACGGTAAACGTTACCCTGCCAAATTTGACAACCGTCACAAACTGAATGTTGTGGCCAACTGGAAACTAAGCGACAAAGTAGAATTAACCGGCAGCTGGACATTTATGACGGGAAACCGCCTTACCGCTTCTTTCGAAAATTACAAAGACCTCGGACAGGCACATTTTCCATCCGACGTAGCTCCTATTCCTCCGTTTATGAATACACCGGGAGGACTTGAATATTTCACCGAACGCAATAATTTCCGCCTGCCGGCTTATCACCGGCTTGATCTGGGTATCAATATTTATCGTCCTAAAAAGAACGGACGCATGGGAATTTGGAATGTCAGTATATATAATATATATTGCCATATGAATGCGATTACCTTAAAAAAGCGTTTCTGGTATAATTATTATTGTTATTTCGAAACGATGAGTATTCTGCCTATCATACCATCAGTTTCATACACCTATAAATTCTGAACAAGATGAAAACAAAAATACTTCTGTTATCTGCCCTGTCAGGCTTCATATCTATCCTGACTTCCTGTTACCGCGAAATTGACGTGGAGAAATATCGTTCTACCCCTAAAATCGTCATTAACTGCCCTATATCCCCCGATACCGTTATCCGGGCGAGCATTACCCGCACCTATTTTTTCTCAGATCTGGACAATCTCGAACCTGAATACAATGGCTGGAACGGGCAAACAGAAATTTCAAGTATAAAATTAAGAAATGCAAAGGTTGAACTTTACATAAACGGAACTTACAAAGAAGATATGAAATGGCAGGCTTTGGATAGTGTCGAAGAGCATCAAGCACCGGATACCTTTTTCATATCGACGGTCATTCCGCAGGCCGGTGATAAAGTCAAACTAGTGGCTACCACACCCGAGTACGGATCTGCATGGGCAGAAGACGTCGTTCCTCAACGGGTTCCGATCGAAAAGATAGAGGTCAGTTGCCGGAAAGAAACCGGAGATCCTTACAGCATACAAAATAATACCCCTGGCAATATAACTTATAATAATGAATATTATGCCTTTCAGTAT
>ERZ857840.3754-NODE-3754-length-12485-cov-5.218343_pt1 | contig 12485 bp, 17 predicted proteins | sample MGYA00519760_ERZ857840 | MGnify/ENA primary metagenome ERZ857840 (study PRJEB31778, sample SAMEA3449371) | human gut metagenome | biome: human gut; feature: human-associated habitat; material: faeces | place: United Kingdom | collected 2010/2012 ... | reverse complement strand
GTGGACAGCGTGGCCTGCGTCAACGCCTTGGACGTTTCCGTGGACAGCGTGGCCTCCGTCAACGCCTTGGACGTTTCCGTGGCCAGCGTGGCCTCCGTCAACGCCTTGGAAGTCCCCGTTGCGATTCCCGTGACGACCTCCACCGCCTTGCTTTCCGCCGTCACGTCCACCACGACCTCGTAGGACGCACCAGGCACGTCGCCCGTCGGCTCGATCGGGCACATGAAGCGGACGGGGTTCTTCGGCCTGCATTCCTCCGGAAGAACCCACATCCTGCCGTCCGCTCCCGCCGTGCAGTCCCCGAGGAACTGCACGGTGTTCATGGAAGTGAGCATGAAGACGTTCGAGGTGGAGGCGGAACCGACCAGTTCCGCCACGTGGCTTCCGTTGAAAAGCGAGAAGAAGTTGGGGTTTCCTCTGTCTGGAACTTCCGCCATGGCCATTACACGCTTCTAACAGCCTCGAGAAACTTCGCTTCCGGTGCTTTCAACAATGAAGTCAGTTCCACCACCCCCATGTCTCCGAAGTCCTTAAAATAGATAGGAATGGCAAGTATGTCTATATTGACATATTCATCAGTCCACGGTGTGGACAAGGCAGAGAAGCTACACGAACCATCGGGTTCCAGCCACATGTCAGCAATGTTTATGCGGTCTATGTCGTTCTGCCCAACACGCGTGGATGACGTGATGCCTATGAACGTCACCTTCACGGTCGAAGACGGTTTCTTGAACGGTATGCTGCCCGCTTTCAACGTCACGCGCTGCCCGCTTTCGCCGGTCTGCGTGGTCACCTGTATGCGCCCGTATACCTTGCCGTATGTCCCGTCCTGATTGAGGGCGTAACTGATCAGCGAATTCCGAATAGTCAACCCACTGGATGGCGTCATCAGCGACTGTGTTACCTGCCCGAACTTCACCAGTTCGAACCGGCTTTCCAACGAATTTGCCTTTGAAAGCGCCTGATTTGCGTCTGTCTGGGCGTTCGATGCCGCGGATGACGCGGCTGCTGCATCTTGCGTGGCGCTTTCAGCTACGGAAATCGCCGTGTTGGCCGTAACACTTGCATTCTCCGCCATTTTCTGGACGGCAGCGATCTGTGCCGTCTGTTCCGTTATTTTGTTGTTGTTGGACGCAACGCCCGTGTCGATCTTGGACATTGCGCCGTTGAAGTCCCCAAGCCATGTTGGCTTGTCCGTCGCAGCGAATTGCGGCAGCTGCAAGAACGGCGTTGTGTTGGTAGCACTCATGTCGACACTCTCCTTAGTTTCCATCCTGCACAGGCAGGTCGCTGTTGCCGTTCAGAAGAACGGCGTTGTACAGATCGTCGGTGTATGCCGTGGCATCGTATCCGTCGATTTCCTGCGCGGTCTTCTCGAACGAATCCATCTTGCCCGCATTGTAGGCATAATACCTCAAGAAGTCGTATTGCCTGTCCAGTTCTTCCTGCAAAGGGCATATGCCCCCACCTGTCTGGGACTGCACCAAGACCTTTCCCACGGTCGCATTCACTATCAGCGATTCGAGGTACTTTTCCAGGATATCGTTCTTACCGTCCGAATAGTCCTTGGCTCCCTGCACTTCCTTGTCAACGTACACGTACAACGCCGACAGTTCCTTCTCTATGTCCTTTATGACCTGCTGAATCTGCTCGATGGTGGCGCTGTCGCCAACCACGTCTATGAGTTCGTTCAGCTTGTCGACCACCTTCGCCAGGACTTCGTAGTACGAAAGCTCGTCCGTGTACACCGCAGGAAGCACCCTTTGCGTGAAGAACCTCAAAGGCGGTATCCTTACGTCCGTCGCCATGTTCCCTCCTTTCACCATATGGTCATGAAGCATTGGGCCAGTTCACGGTCATGCACCACGTCGTTGTCGATGTTCAGGAACGTTTCGCGGTACAGCTTCAGAAGTTCGGACTGCGGGCGGGAATATCCCGTCTCGTCCCTCTGAACCATGTTGTCGTAGCTTCCCGTGCTTTCGTTGGACGCCTTGCCGCTGGCCGTTTCCGTGTCGAACGTCGCGTTCGTGGCGTATTCCAGGCTCTTCACCTGCTCCGGTATCATCTGGCTTGCCGGCGTGTCCTGGTAGACGTTCTGAGTGTCGGTGGACGATTCCGTGGTTCCCGAGCCCATGTTCTCGGCCGTCCCCCACGCATGTTCTACGTGGGACAGGTTGCGGTCGCCCAAAGGCTCCATTCCAAGCGCAAGCAATTCGGATTCGTACAGCTGATTGTAATACGGCATGATCAGATGCATGGCGTCTCTCACGAACATGCGCCATCTCGCAACCGTCTCGGCACCTATCTCGCGAGTGTAGTAGTGCCGTATGATCTTGTCGTTCAGAACCTTTCTATGGGCTTCTTCGAATATCGGATAGTCTGCAAGCCCCACTTCCGAATACACGCGCTCCCACATGGATTCCTCGTGCGGAGCGCCGATGTCGTCAAGGGCCTGTTCCACCACCCATCTAAGCTGTGTCGTGTACCTGCTCATCTTCCACCCTTCAATGCCGCCTTGAGCGCCTGCCAGAGATTGCCTCCACCATACCCTGTGTTCCCTCCCTTGTCAACCGTTCCGCTCTCCATTCCTGCGACGGGCAGCGTACCCTCCTTGTCCGTCCTGATGTACATGCCGCTTCGGAAGTCAACGTCGATGTCCAGCCCGAACATCTCGTTCACTTCCATGCAGAACTGTTTCCTGCTGTTCAGGCGCGTGAACCTCTGGGCCTCCACGTCGCCCATGTTGCCCATCACCTCGGGGGACACCATGCGTTCCTTCTTGTCCGTGTTCGTGTTCTCGATGCCCAGGTACGTCAGCGCCTCGTTCCAGATCTGGTGCTTGACAACCTGTATCTTGTCGGCCACGTAGGGCGAAACGGTGTTCAGCACCTCCACCCCGGTCAAGTCCAAGTCCTTGTCGGCCCAGCATACAGGCATGAACCCGTCCACCTGCGCGAAAAGGTTCAGCAAGGATAGGCGCTGCTTCTCGGTGCATTTCACGATGCGCGGCGTCTTCTGCTGGGCTATGTTGGTGTACACGCTGCGCTCGCACTGCCACAGCATCTTGGCATACAGGTCGAGTTGAAGGAAGGTCGGCGTGCCTATGTTGTCGTTGAAGCAGATCACCGAATTGGTTATGTCGAACCTCATCGTGGCATGGTTGGGGTCTACCGTGTACGCCCAACGCTCCTTGGGAATGTTGTAGATGTCGAAGGGGCCCGCCATCACCATTCGCAGCATGGCATAGCCCTCTGGAGAGCGCTGTTCGGGGTCTTCCTTGATGGCCTCGTCGTACACGAACAGGCACATGCCGTTCGCCAAAAGCCACCTCTCCACCATCCTCTCGTTTATGCCCTTGGGAAGGTTCTTCCATTCGAACACGGAAACCGCCAGGTCGTAAAGACGCCACATGTAGGACAGGTACGTCTCGTCGTTGAGCCAGTCGTTCTCACGCTGGACGGCGTTTCCAGCGACTTTCTTCGGCACCCTGCCGTCGGGAAGCCTGAATCCCTCGTACATTCCAGGGGTAAGCATTGCATGTCCTCCATCAGACTATCGAATTGTCAAGCGCGTAGTTGCCCACGTCGTTCACGTGCCAGAAGGTGATGCCTCGGTCGAACAGGCGGTTTATCTGAGCCAGCGTTCCGGCTGGAACCTTGCCGACAACGGATGCCCCGTTCGTCTTCACGTAGTTCCAAGACCTGCGGCCCACGACGTTGGGAACCTTTATTTCGCCAACGCTGTAGCCGTACATGGAAAAGTAGTCGTCTATGACCCTTGCTATCTCGGCGCGCGGCCTGTACACCCGAAACCAAGTCTGGTACATTCCCGAGTTCAAGGACTGCGCGGAAGACGATATTGTTCCCTTGAGGGTGTTCGGCGACAACGAAGCCTGTGCCAGACCTGCCTTGGCGTTCCTGTACTGGTTCTCCCATGCGGTTTCCGAATTCGCCAAGGCATTGGCCGAACTTGCCACGCCGCCTATGGCAGAACCCACGGCCCCGACGCCCGCACCGAGGGCAGCACCCCATCCGCCTCCTACGAGCGCTCCGCTCATTGCCCCGCCTACGGCTCCCTGGACTATCGAGGCCATCACCGAATTGGCGTTCGTCTCCAAGTTCGTGGAAAACGAGTTCCGGCTGTTCGCAATGGATGCGCTCAGCTTCTCCCCGTAACCGCCGGAGTACATGTTGGCGAACGTCTGGTAAACCCATGTGACGGTAGGCCATGACGGGAGGGATATGCTCAGATCCTGTCCCTCTCCGCCCATCCCGTTATAGTCCATCGGATACAGGAACGGCGACGTGTCCGGTTCCCATGCCGACACCTCGCTGAAATTCAGGGTGGCGACAGAACCCCTTCCAAGCCCCTTCACGGAGGAAAAGTATTCCAGCGAATACTCCTGTTGCGAAATCGAGGTGGTTGCCACCAGCTTGGAGAACGGGTAGGTGAAAAGCTTGTTGTTCTTGGGAACGTACCCGTCGCAGTCGTCGAACGGCACCGTGAACGAGTGTTCCCGGACGGCAGCCGTGGAATCGACCCTGTTCTTGAGCCAGAACCCGAACCCGTCGTCCTTGTCGTACAGGCGGAACACCCCTCCCCATGAAACCATCCAGAACGGAACCATCCACGCATCGGCCACGGCGTCCTGCTGCCCGTTGTTAGACAGCGCCAGCATGAACGATTGGAAGTCAACCAGCGCGTCATGTCCTGACATGTTCGCGAACACGGAACGGGAAGACCCGGAATTGAGCAACCCATACAAATCTCCCTTGTTGTTCACGTATCCGCTGGAAGTCGGTTCCACCACGCATGAAACCACGGTGACCCAGCTACCCTCATCCAGTATGTCCACGCTCTGCTGCTTGAGCATTCCCGGGTTTATGCCCTCGTCCCTCAGATTCCTTCCTATGGAATCGTCGTCCACATGCTCCCTTTCCACCATGCACGCTTTCACGGTGCAGTCGGGAAACCACGTCTGCATGATGTCAAGGGAAAGGTGCAGCCTTGACGAGTTTGGATTCACGTATTCGACGTCCGTTATGAAGGAGTAGAACCACCTGTCACCGTAGTTCTCGTTCTTGAACATGCAGTAATTGTACCCGTACAAGGTCTCGGCATTGAAAGGCACCACTATGGAATCGTCGACCCGCTGGTATGTGTAGTCCTCTCTCCTTAGCGACATGGGGCAGAGGGCGGCGAAATACTGCTGTTGGGCTTCCCTGTCGGAGAAGTACCTCACATGCCTGTACGACGGGTCGAAAGGAACAGTGCCTATGTAGACGTTGGTTGACGGTTGAAACGGCATGAAGACCTCCCGGATGCGAGGGACTTGGAACAGTCCCTCGCTCTCAGACTATTTGGACACGGTGATCGTCGCGGAAGCCGACTTCGTGGCGTCCGCAATGCTCGTTGCAGTCACGGTAAGCGTCGTGGCCGTCTCGTCCTTGGCGACGTGAACCTTGCCGGCGTCGGAGACGTAGGAACCCGAAGAGGCGTTTCCTGCAAGCGTCCACTGAACGCCCTTGTTGATCACGCCGGTTCCCGTCACGGTCGCCTCGATGGCCAGGTCTGCTCCCCTGGGAAGGGTCGCAGCCGTGGGCGAAACTGTGACGGCGGTGATGGACGATTCCACGTCGGAAAACGCGACGGCCTGGTTGAACGGGCTGATGGAGAACGTCTTCCACACATGGTAGTTGTAGTTCCAGTACAGGCCCTTGCCGTTGTAGTTCTCCGTCATCTTCTCGAAGTTGTCCCAAACCTGCCAGAAGTCGCGGGAAGTGGTGATTGCCGGGACGCCTTGAAGAACCGTCACCTCGTCTTCCGTCCAGGGGGCGAACGACGGGTCGGTGACGCCGTTCTCGTCGGTGAACAGGTCTTGCAAGCGCTGCCAATCCATGTCCACGAAGGAATCCACGGCAACCACGCGCCCGATGAACTGCGCGTAATCCAGATTGTACGCCCTTGCCAGGACGTTCAAGTCCATAACGGCCTCGAACGATGCGGTGACGATGATGTACTGGTCTTCGATGTTCGTGTGCGTGGTCACGCCGGACATGGTGTATTTGTTGCTCTGGAACTCGAGCAGGCGCGCCGTCTGGCGGAAAACCGTGGCCACGTCAACGGCGTTCTCCTTGGTGGCGCTGGGAATGGGCACCGACTGGACGTACCCGTTGAGAATGGCACGCGCCAGCATGTACTTCATGACCAGGTACTCGTCGGTCTGGGCCGAGGTGTACACGCTGTCCACGATGGCCGCGATGAGGTCTGAGATTCCCTGCCAGGACAGGAACGCCTGACGAAGCTGGTCGTCGGTGATGGTGATGGGGTAGTACTTCTGGAAGTTCATCGTGTGGAACGCCGCGCGCACGTCCGGGATGGTGCGCTTGAACACGTCCTGTTCGGCCTTGGAAGGGCTGAACTGGTACGGACGCGCCAGGTTCACGAAGATCTCTTCCACCGTCTCTCCGAACTCGAGGCGTCCCTTCTTGAACGCCGACCACGGATTGGTGTACATCTTGGACGAGATGATGACGAACCCGATACGGTTGACGAGCGCGCCCAGGTACGCGTTCGCGGCCGGCGTGTAGTTGAGGATGTAGTCCCCGATCTTGTGGATGGTCTCGGTGGTTCCCGAAATGCTGATGGTTCCGTCCCCGGCCTTCTCGATCACTCCGCGTGCAAGAAGCGGTTGTGCCAGTTCCGGGGTTTCCTCCATCAGCGCGGTGGTCACCGCCACCGGGTCGATCTTCGTTTTCGCCGGCACGGTGCTTGTCTTGGTAGGCATGTGTGTCCTCCTTTAGTTGATTCTGTCGTCCCACAGCGCCGCGAAGCCTCGCGGGCGGGATTCCTTCCGAATGTCGGCCGCATGGCGGTCGATGACGTCCTGGCGGTCGGTGATTCCCTCGCTGGAATCGAAGAACCTGTCCGCGTAGCGCTCCTTCCAGGAATCGCGGTCGGCAATCGCGTCGTCGCGCTCCGCCGCAAGACGGTCGCGCTCGGCCTCGAGGCCCGCATATGCGTCCCGGTTGTCCCACCTTTCGTCCAACTCCGCAGCGTCGCGGTCGATCTCGGCCGCCATTTCGAGGCGGTGTTCCTCGTCCGGCTCCATAGCCAGTGCGCGCAGGGTAGGCTCGTACCTGCTTGCCATTTCGTCCTCCTATTCGTGAATCGTGAAAACGTCCTCCACGAGTATTGTACCACCTTTCACGTCCTTCGGGCGCAACTTCCCCGCAAACTGTGTGCCGAACGCGAAATTCTCCATCGTGACCCCTGAATGGCAACGCGACGGCATCCCGGCGCAATGCACGACCAGTTCCCCGCCTTCCTCGAAGCAGTAGGACTTGGCGCGCAGCGCCTTGAACCTGTCGAACCGGTGCTCAAGCTTCCACATCCCAAGTTCCACGTCGTCCACTTCCATGCCCTCTGGCATTTCTGTGCCCAGGAAGTAGTTGGAATCCGTGTCCGAGTAGAGCCATCGATGCCTGTTCGCCTGCGCCGCACGCACGGTGAACGCGCGTGCATACGCGGTTATGAACGCACCGACGGGAAGGTAGACGGCCTCTTTTCGTTCCTCGTCCAGCAGCGCGTACTTCACCACCCCTTCGTCCAGATACGGCATGCGGGACTGCTTGACCGGATTGGTCGCCATCTTTCCGTAAAGGGAGTTCAACTGAAGCTTCGCAATGGTTCGCATTCCAGGGTTTCCCTCTACCGTCGCCCTCTGCTTGACCTCCGTCCACTCCCTCACGTAATCCTTGAAAAGCAGCGTGGAACCCTTGAACTTGTAGCCCCTCACGTAGCGCACGTCATGAACGTCGTACTGCTCGAAAAGCATTTCCAAGTCCACCGACGTGAGGCACAGGGGCTGCAGCCCGCCCGAATCCCTTATGTACTCCGTCTCTCCGAAAAGCCTGTTCCCCTTGAGTTGCATGCAGGGGATGTGACCTTCCTTCACCGTGAAGTCGGCTTCCAGAAACTGTATGTAAAGCGGCATTTCTGGGTCTTCTACGTAAGAACCCTCATAGGCTTCAGGCTCCCCATACGGAAGCACTTCGCCATGCACCGAAGCCATCACGGAAGGATACAGCGAGTTCACGTCGAAAGACAGGCCTGGGCCGACGATCTTTCCCGCGAACTCTGGATTCGCCATCACGAACCCTCCCTTGTAGCACCCTCCCTTCCTCAGATCGAGGTCGTAGTCAGGCTCGGGGTACCAGTCCCGGAACCGCTTCTTCCCACCTATCGACTTCACGTAATGGTGGAACGCGTTCGACCCTGCGGTTATGCGCTTCATGTCCCTTTCGTACATTTCCTGCAAGGCCAAAGCCACTATCTTCACGTCGTTGGCTACGTACGCCCTTTCCTTGTCGGTCAGGACGTGTCCCGGTTCCCGGTCTTCCAGGTAGTCTATGTCCAATTTCTCGATTGACAGGCCGAACGCCTTTGGAATGGATGCGACCGGAAGGGGTATCACCTTGAGGGAATCCAGGAACTCCACTGCAGCTACGGGGGTGAAGTAAAGCTTTATGCTGTAGAACTGGCCCATGTCGCTTATAAGGGTCGTGAACGTCTTGTGTCTGGCATCGTCCTTTCCTGCAACCCACGTCCACCCGTTGGACAGAAGGTGGTGCAGCACGAACTTTCCGTCGAACTTGAGGTTATGGAAATACACCCTCGAGCCCTCCACCGCCCTGCACCACGAAACGAACGATTCGATGTCGTTTCCGAAACTCACGTTCTCGGCGTCTCCGACCTCGCTTGCAGCCCATGCCCATACCCTGCAGTCGTCCGGATCTGCCGTGGTTTCGAAGTCAGCCGCATACGTCGGCACATTGCAAACCTCGCTTCCATCCCATAATCCACCGTCCCAAGTCAAGGCCCATATGTCTTTGTACTCCATCACACGGCCCCAACGTTCGTCCAGTAACCCAGTATTTTCTTCATCTTTGCTTCCCTTTCCTCCGGCCCGTAGATGTACGAGATGCTTGGGGAATCCTCGATGGCCTTGACGAGGGCCTCCCAATCGTCCTTCGCCATCGCCAGTATGGTTTCCTGGATACGTTCGATATCGGCATCATGCTCGGGAAAGCCTCCGAAAACGCTCCACAGGGCTTCCATGTAATTGGTATAGTAACGTCTAACCTGTTCCTCGTTGCTCATGTTGAGTAGACGCGATTGCGTCTCTATGAAACGCCTTATCGCCCCGGCTCCCAACGTTGACACCGGGCGTGTGTCCCTGGAAAGGGCAGCCTGCTTCAGATTTCCGGCACCCGCCGTTGGCTGAACAACTCCCTCTGCCTTGGCCCTCATGCTCTTTTTCCTCTCCCGCACGCTTCGCAGCACGGCGTATTCGTGCCTCTCGTAACGGGTGACGATGGAGCCGTCCTTCTGCTGCACCGGCTCCAAGGCCTTGGGCCTCGTCACCCTTGTCAACCTGTTGACAGTGTTCTTCAAGGAACGAGCAGTGGTGATGGACGACTTCAGTTCCTTGTACGAGACTTCCTGCGGAAGGTAGATGTGCGCAAGAGGGTCGGCTTTCGCAGCCCTGCGAAGGGCGTTGTTGTACCTTCGCACAGCAGAGTTAAGCCTCCTTAATTGACTTTCATTCCATGAAATTCTATACTCTCGGGACATTCGTACGCAACCCCCGTCGATTCGTTGATTATCAGGAATCCCCGCGTCTCTATCTTCCTGTACAGGCTAAAGTCGGCAAGCAAGTCCATGTCCATATCGAATTTGAAACGCCTCTTCATGGAATCGTTCAGCCACTCCCTGTTAGCTTCCAACCCTCTTCTGAACTTGACAAGATGCGCAGGGCTTGAAAAGAAGAACTTGTAAAATCCCACGAAACAGAAATACGGGGATTCCTTGAGGTCATAGCATATACCGTTCTTGGTGAGCGTCATTCCGCACCTCCTTTCAATATGGAAAAGCCCTGTGCTTGGAAACCACGGGAACCATGCAGGAGTTAAGGTAGTAGACCAGGCCTCCCGCACGCACGTTCCCATAAGCTTCCAGCAAGGGAAGAACCTCGTCAATGTCGTCTCGTCTTACCGGGTATTTCGTGTCCTTGGTGAACATGTACTCGAACGTTCCCGTCTCGGGATGCGCGACGAAAACGCTCACCCCTTGCGGAACCGCCCCGTCCCAAAAGGACGCGTTGACGTTCAGAACACGGCACATGGAACGGTAAAGAAACTCGCTCAGCAAGTCCTTGTCGGCCATCGACAGCATGTTTACTTCGTACATCGGCGCTCCTTACAACTGGAGCCGCCGAAAGTGGCGGCTCCTAGTCTGCTTGATATGCGGGTAAGCCCTAGAACTGGACGGAAAGCGTAAGCATAGAGCCGTTCGCTACCTTCTCCTGCTTGACAACCACAGGAATGGGCTGCTCCCAAGTGGGTTCGCCGAAAGTGGCAATCAACTTCTTCAAAGCGGAGAACATACCGACGGAAACGCACTCATAGGCTTCGCCCTTATCGTCAATGAGGACGATTCGCGGTGCCTTGTCAACTTCGCCAGTCTCCTTGTTGACCAATTCAAGGGTTTCGGCGTACACGTCGCGCAGCATGATTTTCTTGTTGATGAAGTCCGCGATTTTATGCTGCGGGTTGTTGGCGGCGTTGAACACAAGCGCCTTGTCCTTCATCGACTCCGCTTTTACGGAACAGAAAGCAGCAAGGTTGCCGCCTTCCAACTCGCGCACGTCGTATTCGCGCATATCGCTGGTAACGTCTGCGGTGGAGATTGCAACGATTTCGTTAGACATGATGAAAAAACACCTTTCTTTTCTGGTTACTGAACGTCACCGGTCGGGACTTCGGGTGCAATGCCCTCGCGTTTGATGATGATAGCGCCTTCCAAGAACTTGTCAAGCGGCATAGCGTAGGTGATGGCGCCGATGGGCTTCCACTTGATAGCAAGACCCTTCGGCATAGCCTGACCCTCGTTCATTCTAGATCTCCTTTTCCTCGACCACGATGCTTTCGGCCAAGAACTTGTCAAGGGGCATGGCATACTTCATTCTCTTTACCGGCTTCCAGACCACCGTGCATCCTCGGGGGACGGCCGTTCCCGTGGCCTCCATCAGGGCCGCACGGGCCTCCCCCTTGTTCATTGCGGTGGAATGGACGGTGCATTTCGCAATGGCGCTCAATCCCACCTCTCCGTCGGATTCGCACACCGAATACGCAGTGACCTCGTATTCGGTCATGGTGCGGGTAACGTTTTGCATTTTCATTGATCCTTTCTATTGGGTACGTCCTACGGTTAACACTTTAACATAAATGAGAATATGGATGTTCGGAAAATTCAACTTTTCATAAAATCTTCACAACACGAACGAACCGATGAACATGGCCGTGAATTATCCTTAAATCGCACACAAGACTATGACAACCGCAACCATCAACATTCCCATGAACCTTATCAAAGCTTTGAGAGGTTTAGGCATGTAAAGCCATGCCTCCTCAATAGTCAGTTCAAAAACTTTCATATCCATCGCCCCAATAGTCCACGCCAAACCATTCATCGAAAATCGATATCAGATGATAATACGTATCCCAATACCCGTGCTTACCGGGCACAAGCCTGTCGGCATCATGGCAAAAATGCTTGCATTGCCTGATGTAGTCCTCGAACTTGGCCATGTAGTAGGCCTCTGTCTTGTCTTGGATAGTCATTGCATGCCTCCTACACATAAAAGACATTTACATCGACATCAGGATAAACCTCATGGCAATAATCACGCCAATAAAAATCCGCAATGCCGTCATACTTGTCAAAATCCCTTACACCGGGCCATCGTGCATACCGTTCATCCACTGCCTCGCGGTTGATGATTTTAGTTACAATTTCAGCATCTTCGCTGTTTCTGAGGGGCACGATTACCATGCCCATAACGCTATTTCCGTGTTCCTCGTTTGCATACCTAGTTCCAGCGCCACCTTTGGCAGCAAAGAAATACTCCCCGTTTCTCTTAAGATAAACGCCCTCCTGGATAGACCAAATATCTCTCGGAGAAAAGCATTCGTCCTCAGTGATCGACTTTGCCGTGTCGGTATTGTATTTCCGTCCGAAAATTCGCTTTTCCATGGTTAATACCTTTCACTAAAATTGTCCAAAACCTCACTAACAAACTCGCTGTAAACCTCGTTACGAGTGGCGAACATCGTAAATGTAGACCTTATGCGATTCCGAGGCCGCTCACACTCAAGGATGCATGCCGCGCGCGTTGCAGTCCCAAACGAAACTACAATAATCTTGGATGAACGCGTGAACGTGCTTCCACGTGGTGACGCTGTAATCATAGCGAGGGAGCAGATAAACGCGCATCTTGCAATACACAGCGACGCGGCTAGAATAGCTGTGAAGAACAAGCGCGTTTTCAAGGTTCAGAACCTCACCGTTTGCAAGCTCAATGGTGATGTTCTTTTCCTCGGACAATTTTGTCACGGTTTCCAGCATATATTCCCGCGCCAACA
>ERZ857840.3746-NODE-3746-length-12507-cov-12.652586_pt1 | contig 12507 bp, 8 predicted proteins | sample MGYA00519760_ERZ857840 | MGnify/ENA primary metagenome ERZ857840 (study PRJEB31778, sample SAMEA3449371) | human gut metagenome | biome: human gut; feature: human-associated habitat; material: faeces | place: United Kingdom | collected 2010/2012 ... | reverse complement strand
CGCCCAGCGCGAAGGCGGCAAGCATGCCCCGGCCGTCCACGATGCCGCCGGCGGCGATGACCGGGATCTTCATGTCCGCGGCGCAGCGGCGCGCGATGACGAATGTGCCCACGCCGTCAGCCGACGGATGGCCGCCGACCTCGTAGCCGGCGATGATGACGCCGTCGAGTCCCTTGCGCTCCATGCTCATGGAGACCTTGTAGTTCGGGCACTTGTGGAAATGACGCATGCCGGCGGACTTGATGTCGGCGATGAATTCGCGCGGATCCTCGGCGCTCGTCTCGATGGCGGCAACGTGCTTTTCGCCGCACAGACGGATGGTCTTGCGGATCTCCTCGTTGTCCAGACGCTGGGTCGGGGCGAGGGAGATGTTGACGATGTAGGGCTTGTTGGTCAGGCTGTTCATCTCGTCGAGCGCGTCGGCAAACTCGTCGAGCGTCGGCCAGCAGGTGACGTTGATGGTGCCGATACCGCCGGCGTTGCACACGGCGGCCGCGAGCTGCGGCACGGCCAGCCACTGCATGCCGCTCTGGACGATCGGGTACTCAATGCCAAACATTTCAGTCAGTTTTGTTTTCATGTATGCTACCTCCTAATGATGTTTAATGGTTTGAAAAAATGCGTCTGTCGCCTTGCTAATCAAAAATATATCAAAGCGGGGCGGGGGTCTCAACAGTATTCAGACCAAAGTTGCGGCCGGGCGCAGCGACGTGTTTTGGAGGAAATGTACAAAGCGCGTACGGCTTGCAAAAAACGGATAACCCAGCGCAATGCGCACCCGTTTTTGTACAATTCGGGCGGAAAGTGTGCAGAGAATACCTAATTTAATACTTGAAAATCAGCAGTATGTGTGTTTTCCGGCCGCTTGGTTATGGAGTACAAAAAAATGATTTTTCTCTCTGCGGATTTCGTAGTCTTTGTTGGTGAAAAAGCGCTGAATTCGGTGTAACCTAAAACCAACTTGACAGATAATTAACTAACGAAAGCGCAAGTTGAGAACCATTCATTAAGGAGGAGTGAAACTCATGAGCAAGCAAATGAAAAAGACGATTTTCGGCATTCTGGGCGGTATTGTCCTGATGCTGCTGATCGCCTACCTGCCGCCGGAAACGGAAATGATGAGCCGTCAGGGCTGGCAGTATCTCGGGTGCTTCGGCTTCCTGCTGACGTGCCTGATCTCCGGCGCCCTGCCGGACTGGGTCGCAACCCTTGCGACCATGGTCATGCTGCTGGTATTCAAACTCGGCAAGGTGGCGGACGTCACGGTCGAGTTCTCCGGCACGACCGTCTGGCTGTGCATCGGCGTGTTCATCATGTCGGTCGGCATCAACAACAGCGGCTTCATGAAGCGCCTGGCGCTGTGGGTCCTCACGAAGTTCCCCGGCACCTATCGTGGCCAGGTCACGGCCATGATGCTCGCGGGCATCATCACCACCCCGATGATCCCCAGCTCCTATGCCAAGACCTCCATCATGGCGCCCCTGATCGGCCAGGTCTGTGAGGCTGTCGGCGCGGAGCCGAACAGCAAAGCGGCCCGCGGCCTGTGGTTTGCCAACTTCATGGGCACGTACATCCTCGGCATTGCCTTCATGTCCGGCTCGGCGTTCGTTGCGCTGATGATCGGCTTCATGCAGGGCCTCGCCTTCACCTGGGGCTCCTGGCTCAAGTGCACGATCGTCTGGTATCTCGTGCTCATCGTTCTGACCTATCTGTACTGCACGATCATCTGCAAACCGAAAGAAAAGCTCGCCGGCGACGTGACCTTCCTCAAGGAGCAGTACAAGGCGCTCGGCGCCATCTCCAAGAAGGAGAAGCAGGGCATCATCATCGTTGCCATCGCCATTATCCTCTGGATCACCCAGAAGCTGCACGGCGTGGACGCCGGCTTCGTGGCCATCGCGGCTGACGTGGCGTTCTTCGCCGCCGGCCTGCTGACGGCGCCGGAGGCCAACGCCAAAGGCCAGTGGACGCTTGTCGTCTTCATCGGCGGCATCCTCAGCATCGCCAAGTTCATGAACACCACCGGCGTCAGCGCATGGCTGGCCAGCCTGCTCGGCCCCATCTTCGCGCCCATCATGAGCAGCCCGTATATCTTCGTTCCCTGCCTGTGCATCATCACGTTTGCCCTGCGTTACGTGATCGTGTCCCAGACCTGCATGCTCACGATGATGATCGCCATCTTCGGACCGCTCATGGAGGCACACGGCATGAGCATGTTCATCCTCGTCTTTGTCGAGTGGCTGTGCGGCACGTACTGGAACACCGCTTACGGCAACCCGTCCGTGGTCGGCTTCATCAAGATGACCGGCGACAAGTGCGTCGACTATCCCTGCGCGCAGAAGGCTTCTTACGCCTACATGGTCATAACGATCATCGCCATGCTGGCCAGCGTCCCGCTCTGGCAGGCGATCGGTCTCTGCTGATCCGAATATCCCCGTCAGATCCACCGTCCCCTGTGCAGACATTCTCTGCACGGGGGACACTTTCCAGATGCGCCGCTGGTCAAGGTGCCTAATTTCGCCGCTGCGATCGGCGGTCACTTTCGTAGCCGGTGCTCTGGGATGCGGTGTGCAGAGTTGATATAGTAGTCATAGTCAGAAAGGTAACATTCCGGCACATTGCCGGTCATACACAGCGTTTGAAAGGAGAAAAACATCATGATCAAAACCAGACTTACCGAGCTTGTCGGGCTCAAATACCCCATCATCCAGGCCGGCATGGGTCCGTATCCGGTCACCAGCCTGTGCATCGCGGCGGCCAACGCTGGCTGTCTCGGCCTGTGCAGCACATTTGCCACCACGTCCCGCGAGACCAACCCCATCGTCTTTGAAGACTTCTGCAAGCAGGCACACGCCGAGACCACCGATGACGATGTGACCATCTTCAAGAAAATGTTCACCCGCGTGTTTGAAGAGACCAAGGAGTCCGACGGTATCTTCGGCGCGAACGTCATGGTCTCTGCGGAGGTCAAGGCCAATGCCATGAAGGTCATGCAGGCCATCAAGGAGCTGCGCGAGGCCGATCCCGAGATGAAGCGCCGCTTCCGCGTGCTCGTCACTACGGCCGGCGACCCGATGCCCTGGGCAAACTTCGTCAAGGAGCAGGGCATGATCTGGATGCACGTGTTCCCGGGTGTGCGCACCGCGGCCCGCTGCAAGAAGGCCGGCGTGCAGGTGCTCATCGCCTCTGGCCACGAGGGCGGTATGCACACGGCGTGGCAGCCGGTGCACAGCATGACGCTGTTGCCGGACATCATCGAGAAGTTCTCTGACGAGAACACGCTCGTGTGCGGCACCGGCGGCTTCTGCGACGGCAAGTCGATCGCGGCGGCCTTCGCCATGGGCGCTGACGGCGTGCAGATGGGCACCCGCTTCCTCGCCACCGAAGAGAGCGATTTCTGCGAACTGTGGAAGAAGATGGTCGTCGACTGCGCCGACGGCGGCACGATCATTGCCCGCGGCTTTGTCGGCCCGGCGCGCTGGCTGCGCAGCGACGTGTCCCTGCAGCATGCTTACAACACCGCCAAGGAAGCCCCCGGCTCCTACGTCGGTGTGCCGGATGACTTCTCGAGCATCCCGATGGAGCTGCTGACCTTCGAGCGTTACGGTATTGCCGCGACCTATAAGGGCGACGTGGAGCACGCCATGGCCGGCGCCGGCGAGTGCGCGCAGCGCATCACCGATCTGCCCAAGACCAAGGACATGGTCGAGAAGGTCATGGGCGACGCCGAGACCATCATCCGCGGCCTGGCGGCAAAGTATGTCGCCGACTGAGCTCTGCGCAAGAGAAAGGAGCCAGACATGGCGGAAATGAACGCAGCCTTTTTTGAAGAGGCGAAATACAATCTCCAGCACGGGAAGATCAACTTCCTGAACGTGGCCGGGCTCATCCCGGAAGTCGCCGAGGAGCGCCATGTGGTCGTGCGTCTGCCTGCTAACAGCATGCACCTTAACCACGTGAACATCGTCTATGCCGGCAGCTATTTCGTGCTGGCCGAGTCCTCGGGCGCCACGCTGATCAAGTGCACCTATGCCGGCAAGTATGTGCCGATCATCAAGAGCGTGAACATTGATTACCGCAAGCCGACCAAGCGCGACCTGATCGTGGATATCTCCATGACGGAGGAAGAAGCCAAAGAGCGCATTGCCTATGTCGAAGAGCACGGCAAGGGGCAGTACCCGCTCGATGTGCCCGTCATGGACGCCGACGGCGTGCATTGCGCCGATGTGCACATCGTGTTCTACCTGATGCCGAAACCGTAAAGAGCGATTTTTCCCTTTGTTTCCCGCGCCGCATCCGCCCGTTCGGATGCGGCGCTTTTTTCGTGCCGGAAGCGCCCGAAAAACTATGGCAACACAGCACAAAAATGCATGTCCGCAGGGGCAAAAGAATTGTAAGAAATACAGGTAACAAGCGCCGAAACAATCGTTATAATATAGACAAAGCATCGGATCCATTTCATTTCAACAAACTGAAAACCGTTGCAATTTCAGAAAAAATCTGCATCAACAAGGAGGCTATATCCATGAGAAAACCACTCGAGGGACTGTTCGTGGTCGAGATGACCAGCTACTGGTCCGCGACGACGACGGCGCGGTTCCTGCGCGACATGGGCGCGCGTGTCGTGCGCGTTGAGACCCCGCCTATCGGCGACTTCTGCCGTTACTACGGCCGCTCTATGGGCATGCCCATCACGGCGGAAGAGAACCCCATCCACGATATTTTCAACGGCGGCAAAGAGTGCGTCGCGCTGGATCTGAAAGATCCCAAGAACCTCAAGCTCATGCAAAACATGCTCGCCAAGGCGGACGTATTCATCACTAGCACCCGCACGGCCGGCCTGAAAAAGCTCGGTCTGGACTGGGAGACGCTGCACGCCAAGTACCCGAAGCTCGTCATGGGTCAGGTCACCGGCTACGGCATCAACGGCCCGCTGGTCAACCGCCCCGGCATTGACGCGATCGCTTATTTCGGCGCCAACGGCGTCATCCTTGACACCCGCACCGATCCCGACAGCCCGCCGATCTACCCGCCTGCCGGCATGGGCGACACGACGACCGGCATCACGCTGCTCAGCGGCGTGCTGGCAGCCCTGCTCGCAGCGCGCGAGACGGGCGTGGGCGACTACGTCATGACGTCCCTGTACGGCACCGGCAACTTCGTCACCGCCGGCTTTGCCACGAACTGCAACTACGGCTATGAGTGGCCGCGGGAAGCGCACACCATGAGCCCGCTCGGCCAGGGCTACAAGTGCCGTGACGGCCGCTACATCTACGTGTTCGTCAACGACTATACGAGTGTCTGGCCGAAGTTTGCCAAGGCGCTGCGTCTGCCGGAAGAGGTCGTGACCGACCCGCGCTTCACGACCAAGGAGTCGACGACGATCATTGCCAACCGCTCCGCGCTCGTGGACATCATCCGTGAGTACGCGCTCCAGCGCGACGCGCAGGATATCCTCGACGAGCTCGTCGCCTACGATGTGCCGAGCTGCATCCTTAACCAGTACAAGGATCGCTTTTCCGGCGAGTGGCTCGAGCAGTCGGTCTCCAACGGCTACCTGATCGAGCACACCTATCCGTCGGGCAACAAGGCGTATCTGGCGCAGATGCCGATCTATTTTGACAGCCTCGGCGTGCAGGATTTCTATGCACAGCACAGAGCGCTGGGCGCGGACAACGAAGCCATCGAGAAGGAATTCGGCGACGGCGAATAAAAGCGCATCTCCCGATCAAAAGCAGGGCCGCAACAGCGGCCCTGCTTTTTTGCGTCTCCGTGGTCAGAACGGCAAAAAGCGTCCCCATCTGCCGGGCAGACGGGGACGCGCCAGTGTGCTGTATTTTCGCGTGCTCAGCGGTTTTTCAGCGCCTGGATGAGCACCTTGCCGGTGGCGTTCTTCGGCAGCTCCGGCAAGAATTCCACCTCACGCGGCATGCGGAACGACGGCATGTTGGCGCGGCAGAATGTCTGCACCTGCTCGACCGTCAGTGACCGGCCGGGCTTGCAGACGATGCTCGCCTTCACGTGCTCGCCCCACTTCGGGTCGGGCATGCCGTAGACGGCGGCTTCGGCGATCTCGGGCATTTTCAGCAGCACGTCGATGACTTCCTCGGGGTAGATATTCTCGCCGCCGGAGATGATGAGCGAATCCTTGCGGCCGCGCAGGTAGAGATAGCCGTCCTCGTCGAGATAGCCCACGTCGTGCGTGAAATACCAGCCGTCGCGGATCACGTCCGCGGTCTTTTCCGGCATCTGATAGTAGCCGAGCATCATGCCCTGCCCGCGCACGCAGATCTCGCCCTCCTCACCGGCATCGCACAGCGAGCCGTCCGGCCGCACGATGCGCACGGCGGCGCCGGGCAGCGCCCGTCCGACCGAGGTGAGATACCGTCCGCCGAGGATCAGGTGATCCTCCGGGAGCAGCGCCGTGACGGTGCTGGCCATCTCCGTCATGCCGTAGGACTGATAAAAGCGGCAGTTGAGCCGGTCGAGCGCGCGCCGCAGCAGATCCGGGGAAATGGGGCAGGTGGAGTAGTTGATGACCTTCAGGTGCGACAGGTCATAGTTTTTGCGGTCCATCTCATCGAGGATGCCCTGCAGGATCAGCGGGATGACGCCGATGGCGCGCACCTTTTCCCGCACGAGACTCTCCACATAGTCGCTCACGGTGAAGTTCGGGATCATGATGAGCTTACCGCCGGTCGCCAGCGTGAGATAGGCGCCGGTGCACGCGGAGTGGAATAGCTGCGAGATGTACTGATAGACCTGCCCGTCCGGGAACTCCAGCGTTTCAAGCATGCTCTCAAGCTGGTTGAGATAGCGCGCGTGGGAGTAGACCACGCACTTCGGCCGCCCGGTCGTGCCACTCGTGTGCATGTGGTAGGCGGGGGCGTCGGGCGCAACGACGGTCTCCACCGGCGTGTCCGGCATACCTGCGAGCAGGGAATAGAGGGCGGAGCGGCCGTCGGCTTCCGGTGTCAGGGACAGGAACGTGATGCGTCCGGCATAGTGCTGCCGCAGGGCGTCGCCCCAGTCCTCGCGCTCCGGCTTGAAGAAGGCGCACCGGACCTCGTTGAGATCGAGCAGGTAGATCATTTCTTCCGGCGCGAGCCGCCAGTTGAACTTGACCACGGTGCCGCCCAGCTTCAGGATCGCAATTTCCGCGATCATGACCTCCGGGCAGTTGCGCGAGATGATGGCGACGCGGTCGCCCGGCGCAATGCCGAGACTGCGCAGGCAGTGCGCCGTCCGGTAGATGAGTGCCTGCAGCTCCCGGTAGGTGATGCGCCAGTCGCCGAATACAATGGCCTCACGCTCCGGGCAGCGTGCAAAGCTCTCGTCGAGGATCTGACCGACGCCGGTCGTTTTTTGAAATCTGCTGATGTTATCCATATCTGGCTCGCTCCTATACAAAATCATTCGAACGCTCCGACGGCTTGTTAATTTATTATCTTATTCGCATTATATCGAACCACCGCGGACAGGTCTTCATAGGAGACTACGAATTTATGCGCCGCCCGGGTGTCTGCTTTTAGGCAAAATGAAAGCAGCAGCGGCCTTTACGCGCACGCAATCGTAGAAAATGCACAGTGCGCGGCGGCGAGAAAAACCGCATTTCGTAACAAATGCCCTGAACAATTCGCCGTGATATTGTTACAATAAAGACAAAGATGAGGCGAAAAAGCCGCAAAAACACGGAGAATGCGGACAAAAGCGCGAAAGTTACGCCAATAGCTTCCAATTTCATCGTAGGAGTCTCCAAAAATTCGGATCTCCGGTGTTTTTGCGGAAAGGAACTTTTTTCCTCAAAATTTGTGTGGGAATATGCACTTGTGACTGCCGTTTTGCGCAGCACGGAAAGGAGAGAATCATGACGCTGTCCGTGGAAATGATCGCCGAGAGCATGCAGCCGTTCGGCGCGCGGGTCGTAATGCAGCAGGAGCGGACATTTGCCTTCCGCCGGGTCCAGATGCTCACGCCCGAGTCCGAGAACACGCTCGAGGAAGACGTGCTCTACGTCAGCGAGCCAAAGGTGATCCGCCGCTTACCGAAGGGGCTGCTGCACGACCACTTTTTCGTTGTCCGGGCGCGCCCGGAGGATGCGGAGCCCGTTCGCCCCGGTGTCAATGCGCTGCTGTATGACGAGCAGTATTCTCTCGGCGCGGTGACGAACCACCTGCTCACACTGTTTGACCGCCTACAGACACTGGAGTATCAGATGCGTCTGGCCGTGCGCGCGCACGCCGGGCTGGAGCCGCTGATGGAGGTCGGGCGGAAGATGATCCCGGACGCGACGATCGTCGTCGTCGACTCGGCGTATAACATCATCGGCGCCACGCGCGAGCGCGGGTCGGGCAATATCTATGTCGATCAGATGCTCGAGCAGGGCTATTACGACAAGGACTCGCTGCAGCTCATGGCGGAGGCCGGCTATTTTGAAGTCAGTGACCGGTACCTGCGTCCGGTGCTGTCGGTGCCGCCGAATATCTGCAACGACCCCGTGATCCTGCGCTCCTACATTGCCAACGGGATGTTTTATTCCTTTGCCGGCTGCTATTTCCCTGGCCGGCTGCCGACGATGGTGGATCAGGAGCTGTTCCGCTGCTTTACCGAGCAGCTCGACCATTACTTCCGCGAGACGGGCTTTTACAGCCAGAGCATGCCGCAGCGCCAGCAGATGATCCATGATCTCTTGCGCTATGGGGAGGAGAATCCGGAGCTGGTGCGCGACCGTGCGCGCGGCCTGCGCCTGCCGGAGACAGGCGACTTCCGCCTCGGCTATGTCGAGTTCGACGAGCAGGCGTCCACCTCGAAGGCAGGGTACATGGTGCTGCAGCTGCGCGCGTGGAGCAACGTGGCCAATTATGGCGTGATGCAGTATCAAAACAGCGTGCTCATCCTCTTTCAGGACTGGCACGATTACCCGGTCGGGGAGCAGCTTTTGTTCCGCGAGCGGTGGGACGAGCTGCTGACGCTGCTGGGCAAGAACCATGCGCATATCGGCGTGAGCCTGCTGTTCACGGAGCTGGGACGCCTGCGCATGGGCTACGATCAGGCGCGGACCGCCATCGAGATCGGCCGCAAGCTGGATCTCGATGCGCTGGAGTATCACTATTCCAAGTATTATCTCAACGACATGCTCGAATGCTACCGGGAAAAATTCGCGCTCGATGACGTCATTGTGCGCTATCTGGATCAGCTTGCCGGGGAGCGCGGCTACAGCAACAGCAACCTCCTGCTGCTGTACCACTACCTGAACACGGAGCGCAACATTTCCCTGACCGCTAAGCGCGTGCACATGCACCGCAACAGCGTTATTTACCGCCTGCAGCGCATTCAGGACGTGCTCAATCTCGACCTGGACGACCCGGATGTGCGTCTGCGGCTGATGATCACGTTCAAGATCCTGCGGATGGAGGGCAAGCTCCCGGAGATCACGGACGAGCCGCCGGAGCCGGACAACGGCGGAAGCGACCGCCTGACGCTTGTGGAATGAGCCCGCGAAAAGAGAAGAACAGCACACGGCAGCGCCTCCCGGGGCGCTGCCGTGTGCTGCTTCCGATCGGGGTCAGGTCTGCTGCTCGGCCTGTGCCTGCAGCGCGCGCTCGCGGGCCTTGCGCTCGCAGTGCGCGTAGTAGCTGTTGCCCATCTCCTCAAATTTCTCTTTCGGCAGCAGCAGCTCTTCGAGCGGCTTGCGCGTCTTCGGCAGGATCGTGCCGTAGCTGCCGTAGTCCTCGCCGGCCTGGCGGACATAGCCGAGGTATTCTTCCACACGCTCCTGCAGCGGCGGCACCGGCATCATCTCGCCCTCGCCGCAAAAGAGCGTCGTGTAGTTGCCCACGCCGAGCATGAGGTCAAACTGCGCGAGCACGGCGTCGTAGTTGCCCTTGGGGGAGAAAAAGCCGCAGGTCGAGATCAGCACATGCCGCTGGTGCGACTGGTCGTAGCGCGTGACGTGCTTACCGTTGCCCTTGCCGTCGGTGCGGTCGCACATGACGGGACGGTTGATCGGCACCGTGCGGTCGAGAAAGCACTTGAGCTGGCCGGGCAGGGCGTAGTAGTAGAGCGGGAAGCTCCACACGACGAGGTCGGCCGTGACGTAGCTTTCGATCGCGGCGGCCATGTCGTCGTCGCGGAAGCACTTGCCCGGCGTGCGCTTCCAGCAGTTGAGGCAGCCGAGGCACGGCTCAATGTGCATTTTGGCCACGGTCAGTTCTTCGACCTGCGTGTCGCAGGTCTTGGCGAGCCCTTCGAGAAAGGCGCGCGTCATGCGCAGCGAGTTGCTGCGCTCCATGCGGGGACTTCCGTTGATGACAAGAATGTTCATGGACGTTTCCTCCTGGTTTATTCGCACGTGTAGCGGACGGGGCGCTTTTCGAGCATGGCGGCGGCCGCCTCGGCCTTGTCCTTGGTCGATACGGTGTAGATGCCCTGAATCTCCTCGGCCAGCAGGCCCACGGAGGTGCCGGCGTCGGTAGCGATGTTGATGCACTTTTTGCACATCTGCACGGCGATCGGCGGCTTGGCCGCAAGCTTTTCGGCATAGGCCAGCGTCGTCTGCTCCAGCTCGCCGAGCGGCACCACGCGCTCCACGAGCCGGATGCGCGCGGCCTCCTGCGCGTCGATATCCTCGCATGTCATGGCCAGCAGCTTTGTCATGCCGGGGCCGATGAGCTTGGTCAGGCGGGTCGTGCCGCCGAGATCGGTGCTGATGCCGACGTCGACCTCCCGCAGGGAAAACTTTGCGTTGTCGGCGGCAATGCGGATATCGCACGCCGTGATGAGCTCGATGGCGGTGCCCATGCACGCGCCCTGGATGCCGACCACGACCGGCAGGTTGCACTCGCTCCAGAAGCGGTAGGCCTGCTGCCAGTGATAGACGCCGTAGAGGCTGCGCCCCGGCTTGCCGATCACCGCTTTGGCGTAATTGAGGTCGATGCCGGCGGAGAAGTGCCGGCCGTCTGCCAGCAGCGCAATGGCGCGCAGGTCGTGATCGCCGACGATCTCGGTCTGCTGCAGCTCGATCATGGCCTCGTAAAACGGGGCGCTGATGGTGTTGAGCTTTTCCGGCCGCGCGAGCCGCACGATGCCGACGGCGCCGCGCCGCTCAAAGCTTAGAAATTCCTGATAGGACATGGTCTGGCTCCTTTCTTTATGCCTTTATGCCTGCTCCGGTTTCCGGCGCTGACGCAGCGCTTTTGTCAGAGCGGGTACGATCTGGAACAGGTCGCCGACGATGGCGTAGTCCGCCACCTGAAAGATCGGCGCGTTCGGGTCGCGGTTGATGGCGATGATGGTGTCGGATGCGCTCATGCCGATCAGGTGCTGGATCGCGCCCGAAATGCCGCAGGCAATGTAGACGCGCGGACAGACGGTCTTGCCCGTCTGGCCGACCTGATGGATGGGGGAGATCCAGCCGGCGTCGACTGCTGCGCGAGATGCGCCCACGCAGCCGCCGACGGTGTCGGCCAGCTCCTGCAGCAGCGCGAAATTTTCCGGTCCCTTCATGCCGCGTCCGCCGGAGACGATGATCTGCGCCTCGGTCAGATTCGCGGTCGCGGCGTCGAGCACCGGGATCAGCTCCAGCAGCTCCGTGCTGCTCCGCCGGGCGTCCTCCGGCAGCGATTCCACAAAGACCGCGCCGGTGCGCGCGGGGTCAAATGCCGGCGCGCGGAACACGTTCGGCCGCACGGTGCCCATCTGTGGCTTCGTGTCGGGGCAGATATTGGTCGCCATCAGATTGCCGCCGAAGGCCGGCCGCGTCCAGAGCACGCAGCGGTGCGCGTCCACGTCGAGATGCGTGCAGTCGGCCGTCAGCCCCGTGTGCAGCCGGCAGGAGATGCGCGGCCCGAGGTCGCGCCCCACGTTCGTCGCACCGATCATGAGCACTTCGGGCGCGTATTTGCGCACGAGGTGGCACATGGCGGCGGTGAAAATGTCCGTATTGTAGTGCGCCAGGGCGGGATCTTCCATGGTGATGACTGTGTCGGCGCCGCAGCCGATCGCCTGCGCGGCGAGCGTGCCGGCGTGCGGGTCGAGAATGACGCCGACGAGCTGTTCACCCATCTTGTCGGCGAGCAGGCGCCCCTGTCCCAGCAGCTCCAGCCCGACGCTGCGCAGCTGCCCGTCCTCCGTCTCGAGGAAGACCCAGACGTGTTTGCTCTCAGACATGATCCCCGCCTCCTTCCAGCGAGATGTGCGCCGCGTCGAGCTGCGCCAGCAGGGACACCACGGCGGCCTCCGGCTGCGCGCCGTCGATGCGCACGGTCTGCTTGGTGCGCACGGGCACGAATGTTCTTGATACCTTTGTCGGTGAGCCGTGCAGGCCGATGCAGTCGGGATCGAGTGCCGGCAGATCGTCCGCCGTCAGCGTCTGCGGCTGCATGCGGTTGGCCTGCAGCTTGCGCATGACGTTCGGCAGCCGCGGCTCGTTGATGGCCTTCACGACCGTGACCACGGCCGGCAGCGGCGCGCGCAGCACGCGGTAGGCGCGCTCGCCCTCCTGCCGGA
>ERZ857840.3741-NODE-3741-length-12526-cov-7.890947_pt1 | contig 12526 bp, 14 predicted proteins | sample MGYA00519760_ERZ857840 | MGnify/ENA primary metagenome ERZ857840 (study PRJEB31778, sample SAMEA3449371) | human gut metagenome | biome: human gut; feature: human-associated habitat; material: faeces | place: United Kingdom | collected 2010/2012 ... | reverse complement strand
AAGAGCATGATCCCCAGAATGCTCGCAACGTAGAAGCCAAACAGCGTCAGCGCGCTGTCCGCGCCCGCCTCGACCGCGTCGATGGTATTCTGGAGATAGATCGGTTTGACCGAGGTACAAACCGCCAGAAGAATGGACGAGAGAATGACGATAAAAACCATGGTTTTTCCTCCTAAAGTGACACATCACAAGTCCGGTTCCCTGATATTAGGACATATGTTTTTCAACTGGGATAGCGGTCGCGATATTAGTTCATTATTAAAAACATCATATTGTGATTGATATATTATCCTATTAACAGTATCCGGTTTTATAATAATATTTCCCATACTCAAGGATTCTTCTTGGCAGTATGGACATGGGAATACACTCCCATTTTCATCTACGTATAAGTGGGCTCTGCCACCAATGCAATGAAAAACGTATTTGCTGCACTGTTTTGAAAGCGCATGATCCTCATCCAGTACAATGTCTATTTGAGGATAGTATTCTTGTGCGCTCTTTAGAAACGTCGTTATTTTGGCATACTCACTATTTGTAGTTATGCATCCAGTTTGGACAGCACGTCCGACTGGAAGTATAATACCAAAGATAACGTGCCTTACACCAAGATCAATACACAGCTTGATAAAGTCATTTAGTTCATTTGCATCATACGATTGTATACACCGTGAGACAACTACATTTACTCCATTCCTACATAACCAGCGGATGTTATTTGTTACCATGCAGAAGCTTCCTCTTCTGCCGACAAAGGAATCATGAATGGTCGGTGCACTTCCATGTAGTGATATCTGAATCAATTCGAAATTTTCCAAGTCTGAGAGAGAAAAAGTGTGAAGTGCGTATCCAGATGTGGTGATATGCATATGAAATTGATTGCGGAATAGTCTTACGATGTCCATGATGTGAGGATAAAGCAAGGGTTCTCCGCCAGTGAACTCGACAAAGGAACTTTCCCCCTTGATCTGATTTAACAAACCAACAAGGCTGTCAAATGGAAAATCGTTTCCTTGCACGATGTTGCACTTCTTAAAACAATGTTTGCATTGATGAACGCATCTACTAGTCAATGAGATTTGAAGCATAGAAGGAAATCTTGCTTCAAATCGTCCAGTAATTTTTACTATATTGGGATTGCTTGAAATGGTTAAAAACCGATGATTTGCTTGGATGATATCTTCAACCAGCTCCCGTGCACTATGATAATCTAGTTCCATCTGCTTTTCTGTTTGGGATACCACATAATCAAAAGACGAATCAGATTTAAGAATTGATATAAGCCGCGTAGATACTGAATCAAGCTCGTAGATGCCATCTGCAGCGTATACAAAAGTTGTTTCATCAAAAATATGTACGTGATCACAATTGATTAGCCTAATATTCATAGTCTGCTTCCTCAACTGAATTTACAAATGGGTATTATGTGTACTAATATAAAGCGCACCCAAATCCATAGGTGCGCTTTATGCTAATTAGAAAATGGTCTTTGTCTGTCCGGTTCTGTTGGTCCCGCAATGGCCTGCTTCCACAGGAGCTGCAACCGTAATATTGGCTTTCTTGAACAAGGTTTTTATTTTTTCACTTCCTTATATAATAATATTTGGATAGAAGCGTAGCATTTGGCTAGCTTCTTTTCCATCTCATCGATAAGCGGCATTAAGGGCAACTATCTGACTATCGCCTTCTTGGGATTCCGCTTTTGCGCAAAAGGAGACAGTCGCTCCCCTTATCGCAACGTTCGATTTGAGTGAGTTGAGTCTTGGAGTTTGCGTCATTCAATAGGTTGTATTGGTACTAAGAGAAAGATGGCATCCGACTGCAATTCGCAGATTGGATGAGTGCAAGCAAACTCAGTTGGCACTGACATTTTCCAAAGCAAAATCAGATGGGACATTCTCTGAGGAGGCCTTCATCTCTCCTGCCACCGTCCGTCACACCGACAGTGAGCTGAGCAAGATAGCAGAGCAAGTTCACAAAGGTCTAAGCGGCAACCCTCTCTTTGTTATAGTGGCTACCGAAGTCCAACATGCGCTGGTAAGAAAACCGCTTCATGCCACAGACTAACGAGCGCTCATCTCAACAGTTCTCACCGGCACTTCATCTACATTCTTCTCTTTCACTCTAGCCCATTTGAATTAGTCATTTCTGTTATTCTTTATAGTCATTTAGCGAGAGCCATATTATCTCGATGTTCTCAGCGATTGGAAGTATGCAAAATACTACGATGGTAATAACTGCAGGTTTGGTAAGTTGTTAATTTGTCGAACCCGGACAAGATTTTACGCTTCAAATTAGGCAAGCATTTTGACTATGAGTTTTAGGTGTGGTTAAGATATCGATTGAAGCAAAATGTACCCTCCAAACAAAGCAAGAATAATATATGGAAGATATGCCAATAGTTTCCGCTCTTGAAGGGTTACTATAATAAGAATAGATATTATAGTAAGAGATGCTCCAAAAAGGCTTGAAAAAATGCTTAACTTTTCAAAAAGGATTGAAGCAATACAAAGAGGAATGCTTATAAAAGTGTACAATTTTTTCATGGGTCAACAATAAAAGTAGTCGAATTGGGGTCCGTTGCGTGCTTATGCTCTGGGTCGGTATACATATACACAACATGTTTATATGCAGGTCTCAATGTTGGACTATTCAAGTCTTTGTACACATACATGGTATAGTAAATGGTTGAAACTAACTTGTCAAATAAATACGCAGCAACGGCAAGAAACGCACCAGCAGTACCGCCAATTGCACCTGCAAGAAAAACGGCAATGACAGCTACAGAAGTGATTTCAAATGAAGTGTCGCCGGTGTACTTGTGATAAAACGACCAGTTATAATCATTTGAAAACACATCGTAAGAGTCTTGACCAGAAGAAAGGTATGTAGCAGAATAGCCGTCCTTTAGTGAAATACTTTCTACTAAAGAATCTGTAATAGTATAATAAGTTGTATCATAATACACAAAAGATTTGCCAGCAAGTTTGTATTTGTTCGTTTTTACACTGTTCTCGCTTAAAATGCTGTCAACATATTTGAATGTTTCGCCATTTCTTTCGAAAGTGTATACAATCTCATCTGCTGAAATATTAAGAAACTGGATACTTGTTCCTTGAAGCGAAGAGTTTAAGCGGGCAAGCTCGTTCTGCTCGAATGAAGGGGTCTCTTTGGCAAATGATGGAATACACAGCATAACACAGAGATGAATCGATAAAAATAACGAAAGAATCTTCTTCATATTTTCCTCCATTTTTGTCATAAAACTTTACTCTGCCATTTCACAAAATTCGGTTCGAGATTTTCCCAATGTCAAATTTGCATAGTAAAAGTGCTCTAAAGAATTATTCTGAATCAAAATGATTGAGTGAATGCCGCAATGTTGCTTTAGAAATTTTTCCCGCCTATGGACAGGTATTGACGACTGATACAGGCGATTTCGCGATTCCATCAACGGCATATGTAAGAGTGAGGGTATATTCTTTTCCGCTTACAAGACGATGAGCGAACACATTAAAAGCAATAACATTTTTTGCTTTTATCATGAAAAATTATCATTTATTGCCACCGCACTTCCTTTCATATTGATATTTTTGATGAGGAACAGAGCGCAACTTCTTTTTTTGCACAGGGTTGATTATTAGACGGTGTCATGGCATAAATCATGTGCGATCTATAGACTTCTATCAAATCCCTCCCGTCTTTCAAGTATATTTGGTTTATGCCTTTCGTAAATATAAGACGGTATAGATTTGAAACTGCAACACAATCTGATATACAGGACAAAATATAAATCGCAGAATAAGCGTAACCCCTCGTTGTTATTTTACAACGAGGGGTTACGCTTATTGTTGCAAATGGAAAGATAGTGTATCATTTAGGTATGGCTCCCCGCTCATGGTTCTCTGCTCATTATACGTAATTGATGAAGTTTTAGCACTTATCCTTTTCTACAAACCCGAGATGGCCGCCGAGGACGAGAATGAGATTGATAGATAGTAGTTCTATATTATACGGGTGATAAGACGGAACCTGAGCAATCTACGACTTGAAAAATATAAGGAAAGGCTTATCAAGAAACCGCGCTACCTAATAGTTTCTTGACAGATAAAGCTATATTGTTTTCGGATTAGATATTCTTAAAAGAAGAATACTTTGTTGCAAAATGTCAAGGAAATTGTCTTTATATTATGAAAGTAGAGAAGTTGTGATTTTATGAAGTGAAGGTGAGACCGATGGGTTACAATTAAATCTCCGCTGCATAGAAACATTGAATTGCTATAAAACCGACTATTATGGTTAAAGACCATTTGTCCCTAACAGAAACCGATATATCAATCATGAATATCTGAAAGGGAGAATATAATGAAAAAGCGTTTTTTGAGTATGTGCTTGTTTGTAGTCATGTGTCTGACAATCTCGTCTCCGGTGTTGGCTGTCTATAACGATGATAGCGTCGTCACGCCCAATAATAATCGCTATTATTATGTGTATGAATACACTAACTACAAAGGGCCAAAGTGCTTCACCGTTAGCGCTTCCGATGCCGCTGAGGAAGCAGCGTTTCGCGCAGTAGTTACCACAGGCATAGGTGCACTTGCAGGATATTACGCTGGGGCAATATGACCGTTACAAAATTTACAGCGGACATGCTTGATAGATTACTTCCTCAATCGCCGACTTATCGAGCAGGTTATTACAAAGTTTATGCTCGAGATAAAATTAAATATCAGGTGGATAGCCTTGATCCTTCCAAACGCGTCGTTGTTGACCGATGGTCTTGCTTAAAGTATGAGCTGTACGAATCTGAGAACTCGACAACTTTAAAGGATAGTTCCGAATTCATCCTTCATGAAAAATAACTCAGGTGGCATTATGAACACAATTCTTCAACTACATTCCAAAGTGGTAACTTCGGTTATCCTTATAACATCAATTGTAGGACTCCTGATATCAATCTATGATCCATTACCAGAATACTACGGAACGGCAGTCTCAGTTGCTATTTGGGTATTCTCCTTGTGGGTGCTAAAGAGGATTCGCAACTTTTATATCGCCGGCAAGGAAACAACGACAATTGAAAAGAAATTCGATTTTGTCGCTTTCTTTGTGTGCTTTCCGGTTGTTACTTACCTTGCACCCCAAATTAGCAGTTATCAGATCGATGGAGTTACTTCAGGGTGTTTTGGCATTCAGTTGGTTTGGTGCCTCAAATTGCTCTATATTCAATTCCATGATCCTGAAGGCAATACACCTGAGTAATGTTAAATGTTTGTAGGAGTCACTGATGTGATAGAGCAATGATGCACCGAACTTGATGGCATATAAAATCGCCCTGTCAGCGTAAATACTGGCAGGGCGATTGTCATTACTGCGGCGTTATTAGCATTCCATAAAAGTTTTGAGAGGAGCACTTTCCAAGCTCGGATTTTGCCAATTTCAATCAGAAAAGGCATGTTGGAATATCAACAAAAAATTATGTATGGCTTTTTTTAGAAAGTGTCAGAGCGGCTCGCCTTGCGCGGGTCAGCGCCATACGCGCGCTTTCCGGCTTTACATTGAGATCGCTGGCAATTTCAACATAGCTCTTTTCTAAAATATATCGGCTACTAAGCAAAAACTTAGTCTTATCGTCAAGCTCATCCCAGACTTTTACGAAAGAGTTGATTTCCTCGGATTTTAGCAGGATGAATTCAGGATCGGTGTCGTGATCGGCATCAACGTAGTTATTATCAAATTCGTCGGCGAGGACTTCTTTCCGTCGGCTGATATTTCGAATATAAGTCAGAGCTGCATTTCTTGCGGATGTTGCAATGTAGGAGGTAAGCACTTTGGCTGGCATAGGGCGCAGCGTATTAATGTTATTAATAAGCTGAACGATGACAGTCTGAAAAATGTCATCCTTAGACCAGGGATCGTTTAGTATTGAACCGATTTCGTGATATATGAGCCGCTGATAGGAGAAGAAAATATTCTCCATAAAATCTCGATCACTTTCGTTTTCGATTGCGAGGATACTTGCTGGGATTGGAATCATTTGCTGTCACCTGTTTTGCTATATGTGTCGATCATTTGTCGGACTTCCATGTCAGAGATGATTAGGCTAAGTGCAACCTGACGGTTAGCCGGTAATTTAGCAAACGATGCCATCACGTCACCAAGAGTCTTTTCGTTGGTGATAGTTCGCTGCAACACCTCGACAGGGAGATTAGATGAAGTGCGACCGAGCAGGTAGTCGGTTGTGACATGAAAGTAGTTTGCAAGAGCAATGACCTTATCAACATCCGGGAGGTGCACACCGTTTTCATAGTTTGAAATTGTTCCAGAGGAAACACAGAGGATATCTCCTAGTTCCTTTTGAGTTAGCCCTCTATCTTGCCGCAATTCGGCAATGAGTTCTCCCAAATGAGCCATATAAGCCACTCCTCTAAGAAATTGCACTTGATGTTTGAATTATATATTTTCTGATTTCTTATCTGCTTATATTTTAGGAAAAGAATTGAAATTATAATATTTACGTGTTATAAATTAGATTTACCATAGTTTTTGAAACGAAAAGTTAAATGGGGGGAGCAGCGCGGGGCTGAGTGCCTGTTGCGGCTATTGATAGATATTGTCTTATCAATAATAGAGAGAACGGTTGAGGCTCAAAGGAGCAAATAGGGGTGAGTCGCACGATGAATCACAGCTTGAGTGATAGGGCAGCACCAACGAGTCAGGAGTTTATCATACAGATATACAAGAAGTATGATCGACTGATGCTTTTCACAGCAAAGAAGTACCTGATGGATTTACAGGAATGTGAGGATGCTGTTCAAGAGAGCTTATTGAAACTTATGAGTCGGATCGAACTGCTTCGCACGTTAGAAGAACCAGTATTGACCAGCTATGTTGTAACTACTGTACGCAATACGGCCATCAATATACTGCGGCGGCAGAAGAGAGATGCTCAGAATATAACATCATTTACAGAATCGGTCGAAGAGAGTATTATAGAGCCTGATTCTATAATTGATATTATTATGGATCAAGAAGCCAAGAGAAGTTTGCGCGAGGCGATTGATGAGTTGGAACCGAATGAAAGGTTACTGCTAGAGGGGAAGTATTTTCTTGGATATGATGACAGGCAGTTGTCGGAGTTGCTATCTTGTGCGCCGGGGAGTATTCGAATGAAATTAACTCGAGTCAGAAGAAAGGTATTATATTCGATGCAAGAGAAAGGGGCTGTTTAGAATGACCCATCATGAAAAGCTGGTAGAACGATACGAAGATGCTTTATTCGCATTGATGATGGAAGATGTAGCTGAGACGAAAGGCGAAAAACTGCAGGAGCTTAATGAACAGCTTAAACGTGATCCGGCGGCAGAAATACCCAAAGAGCTGGATGAGCGCTGTATTCGCACAATTAGGACTGAATTCGGAAAGAAAAGCTTTAGATCTGCGGGACGTGGAGCGGTGCGAGTTTTTAGAGTGGTCTCGGCGGCCACTTTGATCATGATGCTGCTATTTACCACGGTGTTTGCGGCATCTCCGTCATTCCGCGCTCAGACGCTAACTGTTCTTGTGGAAATGTTTGATGACCATGGTGAGATCCGCTTTAATGGCATTACTAATGGTGCAGAAACCCGCGAGATGAGTATTTTGTGGATGCCAGATGGGTACCAAACTGAGTTTGAAGAGTTTGATGAGAGCAGAATGATTATTAGGGCAGAGGGAGAAAACGGCGAAAACCTTGATGTTACGGCTACGGTCATATCTAAGAATCGTTCATACAGCTTTGATACCGAGGGGGCAATTGAAGAATCAGCAATGGTTCAGAGTAATGAGGCTGGCGTTTATCAAATGAAAACCGAGAAAGGTGATAAGATAACCGTGCTTTGGACAGATATAGAAAAAGGTTGGATCGTTAAAGTTACGGGATATAACATTTCAAAAGAAGATATGCTTCGCATTTCGGAGAGTGTCGAGATTCGATAAAAAGGAAGAGATTTTTCTCTTCCTTTTTATTTTTTACGTTGCACTTGCTGTATGGCGGCGTCTGTTGTTCTGGGCGCTGCAAAACAGATAAAATATGGAGGTCAAAATGAAATTTAAAAGATTAGTGACTATTATGCTAACACTGAGTGTGGCTGTGTCGTTGGTGGCCTTTCCTGTGGCTGCGGTTGATTATTCGGATGTGGTTGCTCCGCTATACATTGGATTGGAAGATGTCACCGCTGATCTTGCTATTAGCAGTAATGGCTATGCGAATTGCAGCGGATCAGCTTATGTCGCGAACGGCTATAACGCAACTGTTGTAATGGAATTACAGCAAAAGAATGGTACATGGAAACCCATCAAAAGATGGTCTAAGAGCGGAGGATACGTATCTATGAATGAATCGTACCGGGTCTCAAGCAAGTATTACTATCGTGTAGCTGTTACCGCAAAAGTTTATAATTCGAGCGGAAGCCTTGTGGAAAGTAAGACTTCGTATTCTGGCGAAGTCTACTATTAATAATAAGTCCCTATAAGTAAGTGGATTTAGAGCGATTCTAAATTACAAAATGCTGCGCTCAATTTAATTAGTAAAAAGGCCTTGGGGTAACCAAGGCCTTTTTGCTAATTGGAATCTTTTAGGTATGAGGCCTGTGTCGTTTTACCTTGCGAAAAATCCTATAGGCACTCTTTCCGACGGCTAATTTTGCCGTTGGAAAATTTTTTTGAAAATTTTTGCCGAAACTTTGCCAAAACCGCACCTTCCATTCGGGATAGAAGCGAAAGGGGAAGAAAGCCGACCTCTCGGTGCATGAGAGGAGGTGAACGACTCTTGGAGCTGACACCATCCCAAAAGAAAACCGTTAGACATCAGTTCGACAGCTTTTGCAGGAAGGTTCTGCGCGAAGAAGCCCGCGATTATGAGCGTCATATCGCGTGGCGTTCCAACCATGAGGTATCCCTTTCGGAGCTGTCAGATGAGCAGGAGCGCCAAATGTATGTGCTGGACGAGTATCCGTCCGAGCAGACGCATTTTCATGTGCAGGGCTATGATGTGGCAATCGAAAACGAAGATCTCGCCAACGCCCTGACGGTGCTGCCGGATGATAAGCGTGACATTGTTCTGCTTGCGTATTTCCTTGATATGAACGATCAGGAAATTGCGGACAAGCTGGACATGGTACGCCGTACCGTGCAATACAAGCGCGCTCAGTCCCTCAAGGAATTGAAAAAAGAAATGGAGGTTAATGAAGATGGCACGCAATCTGAGTAATGCCGCTGCATCTCTGCTACCTTACTCGACCATCGAAGCGGCAGCGTCCGGCAATGTGGACGCGATCAATGCTGTGCTGAAGCACTATGAGCGTTATATTGCGGCTCTGGCAACCAGAACCCTGTATGACGAAAACGGTGTTCCGCACCTTTGCCTCGATGAAGAAAAGGTATGCAGGATGCGAACCAAGCTGATTACCAAGATTCTTGACTTCAAGGTAAACAAAACAGCCTAAAAACCCATAGCAGCCCGTGCAGGAGCGTGTCCCCCCTTTCCACGCTTCTGCAACGGGCCATTCGTGCATCCGCGAGGAAAGGTTCTTATCGCCTGATGGGAGCCTTTCCCGGCTGATCCACAGCCAAATATCACACGCGCCTGAAAGCGCGGATATGCTGCACCTTGAAAATTCATAGGCAACCGGATAACGAACCCGAATGAAGCACAGCCCGGCAAATGGCGCGCCATGATCCACACAGAAAGGAAACTTTGGGTGAGCGATACAGCCAGTTTGCAGATGTGAGTGGCACCGCATTTGGCAACGACCTTCATTCGGATAATGATACTCCCGCGTTGAACGCCCTCAAAGCATTGCGCGGCGCACCCATCAGCATGGGCCGGGGTGAGACTCCCGTGGGCGGCTGCCAGCCACCGTCCGGTTTTGTCGCTTTCATTAAATCAAAAGTAATTATAGGAGGTAGTCATGCGAAAAAATGCAATTCGTTTTATGCTAAATGATTACCCTGATGTAATATCTATTGATGAGATGTGCAGGGCTTTGTCAATTGGCAAAAAGACTGGATACAAGCTATTACAGACTGGCCAGATTCGTTTCTTGAAAATAGGCCGCGCATATCGCATTCCCAAAATCAATTTGTTGGAATATCTGCAAGTAATCCGGCCGGAATGAAACGGGTCTTTCTTATCTAAGGCTGTGTTTTTTGCATTGCTGGGTGACAGGTGATACTATAAGGAGGCCGACAGCAGAAATCCTATGGCCTCCGATTTGTGTGAAAGGAGGATTAACATGGTAGCGGGCCATCTGCACGAGAAAAATGGCTATTATTACATCATTCTAAACCTGACAGATTCAGCAGGAAAAAGAAAGCCCAAATGGATCTCGACAGGCTTAACGATCAAGGGCAATAAAAAACGCGCAGAACAGATGCTCATGGAAGAACGGAGAAAATATGCCAATGCCAAGACTGGTGACGATGTGCTATTTGCAGACTTCATGGAACAATGGCTTGAGATTGTAAAATCAACCGTCAGCATACCGACTTATTCTTCGTATGTAAATGCTGTGAAGTCAATTATTGCACCATACTTCCGAAAGAAGAAAATACTCTTACGGGATTTGCAGGCACATGACATTCAAATGTTTTATCAGGAGCAATTACAGCGGGTAAAGGCGTCGTCTGTGATTCATTATCACGCAAATATCCATAAGGCACTCAAATACGCCGTCAAGAACGATATGATTCCGAGCAATCCCGCCGACAAGGTTGAGCGGCCAAAGCAGGACAAATTTTACGGCAACTTTTACGATAGGGATGAGTTGAACAAACTCTTTGAAGCCGTTACAGGCACAAAATTGGAATTGCCGGTTCTTCTCGGTGCATTTTATGGCTTGCGTCGAAGTGAAATCGTTGGCTTAAAATGGAGCGCCATTGATTTTGAGCAAAACACCATTACAATCAGCCATACCGTAACTTCTTGCAATTTGGATGGTAAATGTGTAATCGTTGCAAAGGATACGACAAAAACAAAGTCCAGCCGTAGAACGCTCCCGCTTGTACCGTACTTTCATGAAAAGCTGCTTGCGGTAAAGGATCAACAGGAAAGAAATCAAAAGCTATGTGGACGTTCCTATAACAGAGAATTCCTTGAATATATTTGCGTAGATGATATTGGGGATCGGTTCAAGCCGAACTATATTACATCACAGTTTCCTAAACTGCTGGAACGGAACGGCTTCCGCAAAATCCGCTTTCATGATCTCAGACATAGCTGTGCGAGCCTCCTGCTGGCCAGCGGTGTCCCCATGAAACATATTCAAGAATGGTTAGGACATAGCGATTTTTCAACCACAGCAAATATCTACGCGCACCTTGATTACTCATCAAAGCTCACATCTGCAAGCGCAATGGAAAGCAATTTCCATCTCGGGGTATAAAAAAGAAGCTACCAACCGAGGTTGATAGCTTCTATGGCGGAGGGCGTGGGATTCGAACCCACGGGTCGGCTCAACACCGGCCAAACGATTTCGAGTCGTTCTCGTTATGACCTCTTCGATAGCCCTCCGAATATGTCGACCCCTATTCTATCCTAAATCCTTGAAAAAAACAAGGTCAGGAATAGGATAGAAAAACAGGATAGAACAAGCAAAAATATGAACTTCAATAAAAGCCGTTGAGTGCTTGAAACACAAGGGATTGGAGATTCTGTGGTGGCTCTAACGGGAGTAGATTTCGAGTCAGCCCCGTTATGACCACTTCGATACCGCTGCATTTTTTGCGCTGTTATCAGCCAAACCATTATGCCATAACTTTTGGCGTCTTGCAAGGTATTTTTTCGTATTTGCGGCATATTCTGCTCCCATGAAGCGTGTTTATCTATCGGTACGCCTGAAAAATTACGAAAATGCGCTCTCGCTCATCGGCGCACGATGCGCGGAAACGCCCCGGGAGGCGGATCTCCTTCTGCTGCCCGGCGGGGGCGACGTTCACCCGCGCTTTTATGGCCAGCAGATCAACGGCTCGACCGATATCGATGAAGCGCGTGACGGGCGCGAGCTTGCGCTTGTTGACAAATTTCTGCGCGCGGGAAAGCCCATCGTCGGCATCTGCCGCGGCTTGCAGCTCCTCAACGTCTATTTTGGCGGCACGCTGCGTCAGCACATCGAGGGCCACAGTCAAATTGACGGCGTTGATCGGCTGCATGCCATCAACACCGCACCGGGACTGCTGCGTGCGCTGTACGGCGCGCGCTTCACGGTCAACAGCGCCCACCATCAGGCCGTCGAAACCTTGGGTGAGGGGCTGCAAGTTCTTGCCTGCGCTCCCGACGGCACAGCCGAGGCGATCGCGCATAAGGCGCTTCCTGTCTTTGCTGTCCAGTGGCATCCCGAGCGTCTTTGCGGCGCATTTTCCCGGCCGGAAGCCGTCGACGGAGCGGCGCTCCTGTCCGCTTTGCTCCGGTAACACAAAAAGCCGAAGGAATTTGGTCCCATAGTAAATTAAATGCAGAAAAAAGTTTAACGCTTTTTTCTGCATTATT
>ERZ857840.3732-NODE-3732-length-12549-cov-9.280855_pt1 | contig 12549 bp, 9 predicted proteins | sample MGYA00519760_ERZ857840 | MGnify/ENA primary metagenome ERZ857840 (study PRJEB31778, sample SAMEA3449371) | human gut metagenome | biome: human gut; feature: human-associated habitat; material: faeces | place: United Kingdom | collected 2010/2012 ... | reverse complement strand
GAACCGGTAAAGGAGACTGTCTTGAGAACATACAGGGATAAAGAGGATCTCAAAAGCGAGATCCGTCAGAGCTTTGAAAAGTACATTTCTGAGTTTGATACGGTCCCGGAAGCCCTGAAGGATAAAAGAGTACCCGGTGTGGACAGGACACCCGCAGAGAATCTTGCGTATCAGGTGGGATGGACAACGCCGCTTTTGAGCTGGGAGGCTGACGAGAAGCGCGGAATGGACGCGAAAACACCGTCGGAGCAGTTCAAGTGGAACCAGCTGGGCGGCCTGTACTAATGGTTCACGGACACCTACGCCCATTTGTCCTTGGCGGAATTGAAGGGCAAATTAAATGAAAATATCGCCGCGATCCAGATCATGATCGATTCCATGAGCGAGGATGAGCTGTTCCAGCCGCACATGAGAAGGTGGGCGGATGACGCCACCAAAACAGCGGTATGGGAGGCTTACAAATTTATCCATGTCAATACTGTTGCTCCTTTCGGAACGTTTCGGACAAAGATCAGGAAGTGGAAAAAGGCCGCGCTGTAGGTTCTGATTTGTTTTATAGGCCATAGCAGAGGATGGGCCGTGCTCAAGCCCGGAATGAAAGCCCTGGCTTTGCCTAATATGATACAAACGGCGATGCTGTCAGTCTGCACGACTTTGCCGGCAAGAAGGTCGTTCTATATTTTCATTCAAATGATACCACCCCCGGCTGTACCCTGCAGGTCGGTGCCTTTGCCGTAGCCTACGTGGGATTTGAAAAGCTGAACGCCGTTTCATCGGCATCAGCAAGGACTTGAAGGCCTCCCGCGCAAGATTTACGCAAAACACAATCTGCCCGGTCTTCTGCTCCCCGACCCAGAGCTGCAGGCGATCCAATCCTATGGGGTCTGGCAGGAGAAGCAGCTCTATGAGGAGGTTTCCATAGGCGTCGCCCGCAGCAGCTTTCTCATCGACGAGCAGGGCGTCATAGAAAAGGCTTCGTTTAAGGTCAAGCCGATACTAACGCAGCGGAGCTGCTGGGTATCTAAAAAGTGTGTCTCAGTAGTGATATCAGGAGACGAAAGAACCTCTCCCGATATGCATCAGGAATCCCTACATGCTGGCAAATGAGGCTGCGGCAAATGCCGCAGCCTCAGGCTTCATTTGGGATCGTTTGTGATGGCGCTCAGTATTCTTTTGGAAGAAAACATATTCACCATTGTTCCTGCTTTTTTAGGCAGTATGCTCGTTAATCCAGGCGATCATCGTGATCAAAGGGCAAGATTGACATTCTGTTTTTTATAGTTTTTACCTCATGTGTGTTTTATGATTGGATTACCGTCTTCATCAAGAAAGGGAGTCATACCGCTTATCCCTATGCCGCTTGATACCAGATAATGAACTCCTGATTCTTGATCGACAACGATCTTTAATATCCCGCCATACCGTATGTTTTCTTCACAAGCAACGCGCTAGTTTCTCCATGTATAGACTTCTGTATCCACAACGCCACAGGGGTTAGACGAGGATGTTACGGTTCGGTTGCTCCCGCTTTCCCAAGTGATATTTCCTAAGGCATCTTTTTTGATAAACTTAAATTCTATCGTTGTTCCAGAGGGAACGCTTACAGGAAGAAACCACTCCGGATAATTGGGGTTGAGCATGGATTCCGTACAGTTATCAGGATTCCAATTTCCGAGTTCCGGAATGTTCCCAACTATATAGATGTTCTCACCAAGTTGAGTTTCAGCGGATACATGGAAAACTATCTGATTTTGATCTCCAGACAGAACATTATAGTAAATTGCATTACTAGTTGCCGTTCCCTTTCGCACGGTGATAGGTTGGAGTCCGGCATTAACCCCCTCGGGTACAGTTGCCACAATCTTATTGGCAGTTGTACTTTGAACAGTTGCAGCGGTAGTCCCGAAATATACCGAGATATTCCCGCTAAAACCATCTCCATAAATGTGAACGGTATTTCCGGGACGTCCAGTAGTAGAGATTACATCTCCAATCTGGGGCGTGGAAGGCACTTCGGATGCTTGGTATTGCCATACGCAAACGCCGCCGCCAGAAATAGTAAACGAAGGTATGAGATTGTTCTGCACAGTCGTGGCAGTACCAAACAAGGATCCGTCCAAATAATCCGAATACTGTCCGGTGGGGAGATTTGTTTGAATTGCAGGAATAACGCTTGCACTATCGGGTTGTCGGTTGACTGCAACGACAACTACGTCATCGTAGAATTGTCGTTCAAAAACCATCACATTATCATCACTATAGCGAACGGTTGTAGTGCCGTATGCAATTGCATCGTTTGAGCGCCGCAGGGTAGATAGGGTTGCTATAAGCTGATATGCTGTTGTTGTTGTACTAAAGCCACATTCGGTGGGCATGTATACTCTTCCTGCAACATCACTTGCATCACCGGGTATAACATACTGTTCCGTTCCGTAGTAGATTGTTGGAATGCCCCTTGATGTCAGCAGAACTGCAAGCGCCGCATTGTAGACTTTCTGACTCCTTTGGGTATATCCAAAGCGGGTAACATCGTGATTATCTAGGAAGGTTACAGTCTGATTAGGATGGTCGTAATCCTCCTGAGTATATACCAACATATTGGCAAAGTTGCTCATTGGAGTAGAGAATGAGCCAAATGTTGTACTTGCTGCTCGGTAGAACTCAAAATCAAGGTTGTTTACACCAGTTTGCTTGGGAAAATAAACGTATTCATCATATTTGGGATCTGGTCTGCCAATAAAGAATTCACCAAAGTGAGTAACTGTTTTTCTGGAATCCACAACATCTTTTAGACCCTTTACAAAAGACGGATCCATATGAAGAGTAGCATCATGGCGAATACCATTTACGCCCAAATCACTCCAAAACAGCATGGCGGCTTCCAAATACGCAACAACATCACTATGTTGCTGCGAGAAGTCCGCAAGCGAACCTAAATCCTTATGCCGGTATCCAAATCGGCTAGAGTCATTGCCTCTGTCCCCAAGACCATGGAACCAGCCATTTATATTGTTGTTGGGATCAGCGATCAAGTTTTCAATCAGTCCGTCATTGTTGTAGTCATATGGTTCTCCATTTGCATCAAAAGCAAATTCTCCATTTTCCTTGCGGTCTGGCTCATACAGTTTTCCATCTTCTGGAGCATTGTTGTTTGTTGGGTTCATTTCACGGCTTGTATGATTGGTAACAAAATCGATTACCAATTTAATGCCGTTTTCATGAAGAGCATCCCGCAAATCCTTGAACTCATTAAGAGTACCAAAATGCTTGTTTGTTGCAAAATAATTACGCACATGATATCCATGAAAGCTGGTCCAAGTGTCGTAACTCCCGTCATTTTGATAATCAATTATCGCTGTATCTCGATTTTCATAGGGCGCGGAAATCCAAACAGCGGTTACGCCCATCCCTTTCAGATAAGGAATTTTCTGAACAATGCCATCCCAATCCCCACCTTGATATAGTTTCAAGTCTGCCCCAGTTCCGTCATATAAGTTGGAACTAAAACCAACCGGAATATTATTTGTACTGTCGCCATCATAGAAGCGGTCAGTAATAATCTGATAGATGACATCTTTGGACGAAACTGGACCAAGGTCATTGACAGTTTCTTGAGCAAATACAGTCGCGCCAGGTATGGATAGCAACAAAACTATTACCAGCACGAACACTAAAACTCCTCTAGCACGCTTCATGCCATATTTCCTCCTTCTGCATCAAATGGCCTTAATATCTCGTGTAAAAACCCTAAAACTTATGCTCTACGGCTCCTGACTCCATTCCATTCATCGTTTTAAGTTTGATTTGTGCGTCTGGTTGACTTTCTCTCCACAATGTTTGAAGTCGTTACATACGTCTGAATTTGCTTATTGGGATGCTTGATTATGTCTATTATCAACTTACCAGCTTGCCTGCCTAAGTCCCTTACATTGATATCCACAATGGTGAGCTGAGGTTCTATTACTTGAGAGAGCGGGTAGTCATCAAACGCAACAATGCCGATATCCTGTGGGATTCTTATGTTTTTCCTGCAAAGAGCGTCAACACACCCCATGGCAATATAGTTGTTGGCGCAGATAATGGCGTCCGGCAGGATTTTATGATCCAGGAGCTTCATCGTCATAAGGAAGCTGTCTGCGCGGGTGGATTCTCCCAACCAGATATACTGATCTTCCAATTGCAGGCCGGCATTTTCGAGTTCCTGCTTTACACCTTGCAGTCGATGCAGCGACCCAAAGTCGTAATACTGTCCGCCGATAAATGCAATTTTCCGGTATCCCCGTGAAAGAAGATACGCCGCTGCGACGGTTCCGGAGTACACATTGTTGTTGTCAATCCAACACACCTGGCTTTCAAAATTCGGCGCGCCCAACACGATGTGAGGAAAGTGCGATTTTGTAAGCAATCCGGACAAGGGATATGCTATTACGGAAACGTGGATGGCTAGTGCGTCGGCACTTTGCCGATAAATCACTTCCTTGGCTACTTCGTATGCAGTTGCCTGGTCTACTCCGCGAAGCTGAAGCCGATACCCTCTGGCGCTCAAAGACTCCTCCAAGCCCGCAATCATCTCAAACATATGCGGATTCTGAAAGGCTGTGTTCGGAGCTAAATTTGCTAAAACCGCAATCGTTTTGGTCGTGCCTCTGGCAAAGCTCTGTGCGCTGGCGTTTGGGTAATAGTTGAGTTCCTGCATAACCCTGCGCACCCGCGCCGCTGTTTCCTCTGAAATACTGTAGTGCCCATTGATCACTTTGGACACGGTAGAAACAGAGGTGCCGGCCGCTGCCGCAACATCCTTAATCGTAATACCCATGACACAGCCCTCCATGCAGAATAATCATACAACTATTTTAAGTATAATTTATTCAGCATTGACCGTCAACAAATACTGCAAAGCCGTGATCGCAGAGTTTCCTGTGGTCAAGTCCTTCGCTCCAATGCAGTTTACCGTATTCCTCGTCCAAATCAACGGCTTTGCCGCCGCGATTGATACAGATGGTAACACGCTGATTGCAGTATTCCCTTGCGTAGATGATTAGTCCGCTTCCGCGCTCTGCAGATACCACGCGGAAATCGCCACAGCGAAGCGGTTCCAGTTTTTTGCGCATGGCGATGGCTTCCTTGAAAAAAGTACACAGAGTCGAATTTTCGTTATCCCACGGCATCGGACAACGGTATTCTTCTTCTGAAAGACCTTGAACACCCAGTTCATCACCATAGAAAACCGTGGGCATTCCGACAAAAGTCATCATAAAAAGAATGGCCAATCGATACCGCCTCATGTCTCCGCCGCACAAAGACAGAAACCGGCTCACATCATGGCTGTCCAGCAGATTCATCTGCGCCGGAGTCATCTGCATCCGATAGCGCATGAGCATATCCGTGATACGTCCCGCAAAATCCGATGCATCAATGGATTGCTCCGCAAAAAACAGATTGCAGTGCTTTCGGAAATCGTAATTCATGGTGGAGTCAAACATGTCGCCCTGGAGCCAGTGCCCTGCGCTTTCCCATACTTCGCCGATGAGCAGCACATCCGGGTCAATCTCCTTCACCGCTTTTCTGAATGCCCGCCAGAAGCCATCGTCCACTTCACTGGCAACATCCAGCCGCCAGCCGTCGATGTGGAAATTCTTCACCCAATAGCGTCCTACCTCGCAAAAGTACTCTCGCACAGCAGGGTTCGCTGTATCCAGCTTTGGCATCATCCGCTCATAGGCGAAGCATTCGTATTCCGGATAATCCTCCGGATCGTCCGGACACACCACGGGGAATTTCAAACCGTAGAACCAGTCTCTGTAAGAGGATGCCTCTCCTTTTTCCACCACATCTTCAAAGGCGAAAAAATGCCAGCCGCAATGATTGAACACGCCGTCGATCAAAATGCGGATTCCCCGTGCATGAAGCACACGTACCAGATGATGCAGGGCCTCGTCGCCGCCAAAGCACGGGTCAACGTGAAAATAATCCAAAAGATCGTATTTGTGGTACTCTCCTGCCACAAAGATGGGATTCAGGTATACGCAGTTCACGCCCAGCTCTTCCAGATAGTCAACATTGTCGGCAATACCCCACAATGTGCCGCCCAATTTGCCGCGTACGGGCTGACCATGATAGTCAATGGCTCGATCCTGAATGGAAATGCGTTTGACCCCTGAGGCAAAGCTGTCGGGGAAAATATTGTACACCACAGCGTCATTGACCCAGTCAGGCACAACCGCAATGTCTGCCCGGTGGTTGAACGGCAGCTTGAAATACTGCGAACGGTCATCCACCAGATGATCGGTAAATACATCGCCGTAATACAGGACCCGCTCGGTACCGTCATTCAGATGGAAGTAATAATACAGTCGCTTATAGGGACTATCCAGCACTACCTGCCAGTAATCATGATACAAATCGCTCGCTGCCACCTTCATGGCGACAGGAGTAAAAACGATGGGAGTAACACGGCAGGCGGTATCTCCATAGTAGAGCGTGCAGCTCTTCAGATCGCCTTTGGCGCAGCGCAGGCGAAAAACGATGTGCTTTTCGTCAAGTCCATGTGCGTACTGCGACATGGGGATGTGTAAAACAGCTTCTTTTTTCATGCTTATCCTTTCACTCCGCCGGCCGTTAAGCCGGAAGTCATGTGCTTCTGGCATAAGAAGAAGATGATCAGCACCGGAATTGATACGGTAATGGACGCGGCGGCAAAAACCGGCCAGCTGCCGCTCATTTCCGTTGCTTGCAACGCATACAGTCCGGCAGCCAGTGTGTAGTTCTCCTCGCCGGTCATAAAGGTTGTAGCATAGATATACTCGTTCCACACATAAATCAGGACCATCAGAGCTGTGACAACGATACTGGGCTTCGCCAAAGGCAAAACAATTCGCGTGACCACCTGAAGAGGATTCGCACCGTCCATCCGGGCAGCTTCTTCGATTTCCACGGGTACCGTGTCAAAATAGCCCTTGATATTCCAAAGGCTGAAGACCGCCATGGTCCCGGTATAGATCAGGATAAGGCCGGTTCGGTGATTGATAAGTCCCATCGGGCGGAGCAGGCGGTATACGGCAAACATCGACAGGACAGCCGGAAACGAATTGAGCAGCACAAGGCACTTCAAAATCGGTCTGCGACCGGGAAACCGCCGCCGTGAAAAACAGTAGGCAGCCGGAATTGCCACACAGAGTGACAGGGATACAGTAACGACCGCCAGATAAACGCTGTTGCCAAGCCATGTGAGAATATCTTCACCAAAAAGGACACGGCGGTAGTTTTCCAGTGAGAAGTTCTTGGGGATAAAGGAAAAATCCGAACTCAGCAATGTGTTTTGTCCGTTGAGGGAAACACTAAGCGAATAGAGAATAGGAATCAGTGTAATAAAACACAGGACAATAAAGAAAATATTCAGTGCCGTAAGGCGAACGCGTTCTTTTTGTTTGCGGCTCATCTGGAACCCTCCTCTTGCAGCCGATACCGGGCGGAGAATGCAATCAGCAACGCAAAGATAATGATGGATATGGCAGAGCTGTATCCATAGTTATTGCTGATGAATGCATTTTCGTAGGCATAGGTCAAAATAGTATGCACATGTGCGCCGGTTTTGGCTCCAGCCTGCTGTGTCAGAAGATAGATCACATCGAACTGCTTGAAGGTTGTGAAGATGGTGATAATAACAGCCGGCGCAATGATGGGACGAATGGCTGGAACCGTAATATAACGGGTGCGCTGCACCCATCCGGCACCATCAAGCAAAGCGCTTTCAAAGTAACTTTTGTCTATGCTCTGCATAGCGCCATCCATAATCATAATCATAAACGGCAGCGCCAGCCAAAGATTGACAGCCGTGCAGCAGATAAACGCCGACACATCCGAGGATAGCCACCGCATAGTCTCCAGCCCCAGCTTTTCCATCCACTGGTTCAGCAAGCCGAACTGTGTGTTGAACATGCCGGTTTTCCACAGAAGAATGGAGACATAGCCGGGCATGGCCCACGGAAACATCAGCAGTGTTTTATACAGCTTCCGAAACCGCAAGTTCTGTATATTCAAAAGGCTTGCCAGCACAAAGGCAATCACCAGCTGCAACATCATATTGACCACCGTCCACAAAACGGTTACGAGAAGCGCCGATAAAAACCCGGAATCGAAAACGAACAGCGCACGGATGTAATTCTCCAAGCCGATAATGGTAAAGTCAAACCAGTGGTACACGTTCATGTTGGTCAGAGAGATATAGAACGTATAGAGGATGGGAAAGACTACTACCAAAGCAATCAGCAGGAGGGACGGTCCGGACCATAAATAGGAGCGGAGCCACTCCTTTTGTAGCTTACGTTTCATAGAAAGTTCCTCAATGCATGGCGTCAATCAAGCTGTTCGCTTGCGTCAATGCGTCAGCAAAGGCTTTGTCTATCCCCGATTTGGAGAGGTTTACATCTGTCAGCAAATTACCGACTACTGTCCACATAACATCCATTTCGGGGATATTGGGCATGGGAACGGCAATTTCAGCGGTAGTGCGCATTGCCTGCACCAGTGTATCATCACATGCACGGCTGTCATCATAGCATGCGCTGTTTGCCGGAGCACAGCCGCTTGCCTGCGCCAGCACAACACCCACTTCCGGATCCAGCAATGCATGCAGCAGCCTTTGGACGGCGTCCGTTTTGTTCTGTGCCGCGAAGGTCAGCACATGAATCCCCTGCACGCCGGAGTAGGGAGCAAGAGCCCTGCCTGTTTTATCTACGGTAGGCATCGAAGCAATGCCGAGGTCTATATTCGCTTCACGGGCAGAGGGAACCATCCACGGACCGCCGATTGTTGCGTCCGCTTTCCCCTCCAAAAACAGGGTATTCACCGTAGAATACTCCGTTTCCCCAGGCATCAGATCTACAAATTTCAAATGATACTCCAACGCGTCCTTGACTGCCTGCTGATCGGGGAACGGTGTGCCGTCTGCATCGATAATGCTGCCGCCAAAGCCGTGAATCCATGCAGCGCTGTAATAGGCGGTGCTGTGCTGCTCCACAAAGCCGTAGCGACCGCGCCCGGTGTTTTCTTTCATATACGCCAGCAATTCTTCTGTGGTGGTCGGCACCTCTTCATCCTGCATATAGCGTCGATTATACATAAACAGCAGCGTTTCAAAATACAGAGGAAGCTGGTACAAGCTGCCGTTGTAGGTCGCAGCCTCCAGCGTCATGGGGAGATAACCGGACAGTTCACTTTGTGATATCAGCTCTGTAACAGGCGTAAGTATTCCCATTTCGGCAAAAACGCCTATTTTGTCATGGGCAAATACAAACAGATCGGGAGCGGAGGAAGGATCATTGCCTACCAGCTTCAGCGAGTCTGTCAGGCTGGTTTTCTTTTCAAACCGTACCGTGATATCAGGCAGTGCCTTATCCAGATAAGCCTGTAAGGCTTCAATGACTGCGGCCTCCTTGTCGTGCCACACAACAAGAGTATTCGGATCGGCAGCTTTGCCGCCAGATCCGCCGCACGCCGCCATGGTCATTACTATCAGCAGCGCCAGCGTCAAGGCGAGAAATCGTTTCATAATATCCCCTTTCTAATACATAGTGCGGGGATGCAAAAACGCATACCCGCACTATTGTTATCAACCGTTACTTCGCTTTTTTCTTCTTTACCACAACAACGACCGCAACCGCTGCCGCAGCAGCAACAGCCAAAGCAACGCAAACAATCAGAACGGTATTGTCCTTTTCAGCGGCAACGATTTTGCTGCCGGCAGGTTCCTCATAGCTGACGGTTGCATTTTCCGCATCAGACACAACAATCCATACATCCTTTCCGACTTCAACAGACAGATCAGCGGTCTGGACAGAGCCTTCATTGGCGTTAATGATTACGGAGTTAATCCAACCGGGAACCTCGATGGTATACCAGTCGCCATCCATTGTCAGAGCCTCACCGGGCCACGAAGAAAATACATTTGTGCCGTCCGGCGCAGACCATGCCCAGCAGCACGGAGCAGACCAGTCGGAGGGAACCTGAACGCGGACGGTAATATTTTCAGCCGTTTTGTTCGGATCTGTGTCGGAGAGCTCATAGCTCAGATCCTCATAAACGGTAATCCAAAGCTCCTTGCCATCAATGCTGATATCGGCTGTCTGAACAGTGCCCTCGTTGCCGTTAACGATGACAGAATTCACCCATGTAGGGGCTTTGGCGGTGAACCAGCCGTCTTCACCCTCGTCCATAGCCTGACCGGGCCACGCCGCAAATGCATTGGTACCATCGGGGGCGGACCATGCCCAAAGATTTACGCTTTTCCATGTCAGCGGCACATAAGCATGTACTGTAAACTTCTCCACATACTCGGGGATCTCTGCCATACTCTGCGCTTCATAGCTTACAGAAGCGGTCGCGTCATCGGCAACCGTGATCCAAACGGCTTTGCCGGCCTCTACCGCAATGCCTTCCGTCTGGACAGAGGCCTCACTGGCATTGACAATGATGTTCTGCACAAAGCGTGGAACATAAGTGTAATACCAGCCATCATCCAAAGGCTCAAGCTGCTCGCCAGGCCATGCCTCAAAAGCGTTTGTGCCATCATCCGCCCAGGCCCAACAGCAGGGAGCGTCCCAGCCTTCAGGTACGGATACGCAAACAGGAATCATCTCGTTGCTCTTCTCTTCTTCCGCAAAGGCAACCGTATAAAGCGAGGAAATGCACAAAGAAACAGCAAAAAGAATGGCCAATACCTTTTTCATCTTACTTTCCTCCATATTTTTTTGTCCCAATATCACTATAGGGCATTTTTATTATAATTCACGCCAAAAATGCTGTAAATCGTTTTCTGTGAAACTGCTTTCCGTCCTTAAAATCGCCTGTCTCCCTCGATATTGCCGATTTTCTTTGTGAAAATAGCCAATTATTGCGGCTGCATTGTGGCAGTTTGCCCAGCAAAACGACATAAGTCTGTTAGCTGCATAGGAAAGTAGTTTCTCATTTTCTTTGCTTCTCACCCGTTCCCTCTGTACAAAAAAGCAAGGAGGATTACCATCTCCGGCACTCCTCCATAACCTTTCAAGTGAACAATTTTGAGTTTTGAACCCAGGACAGCTTTTTTTCAACAGACACCGCCGTAGTCGCAAAGCAACCCATCAGCCTTCAGGCTGGTGTTTACGGAAGCTCTTGCAGTATTCCTCATCGCCGCCGCTTAGTACATGGCCGGTGAATGCCCCTCCTTCAGTATTTGGGCGCCAGCCGTCCATGAGCTCGTCGTTCTCCATGATAAAGGGGCTCGCCGTATCCTGCCCCCATGAGGTGTCATATTTCCCCATAAGGTAATCGCTCAGCGCCGTTCGGTCGGCAAAGCGCAGCATCCGGTACGGCTCCTGGAAGGCGACCTTTTCTACAAAGTACAGCGTCCCGTCCTCCGCCGTCAAAAGTACGCCGACATGCCCGACAAACAGCAGAGATTCCTCCTCGGTCGGCTTATCATGGAAGAATACCGTGATGAGGCGGATCCTTTCATTCTCCCGAAAGGTAACGCCGCGGGAGGCCCATTCCTCTTGTACGGTTTGTACATGACGCTTGATCTCCGTGGTATCCTCCGCCTTCATGGAGGAATACAGTGCGCGGAAATCTGCAAGGCTGCTTCCGCCCAGCGCATCGGGATCTGTTTTCAGCGTTTCCTCGTCCACAAACAGCACATCTTCACCGGCATTGATTTGAGAGTCTGCGCTCACGGAGAGGAAGTCCCCAAACAGGCTCATGGCGGTGATCCGGCAGTTATAGCCCGGAAACGTCCCGTTCTTCGCCGTCCATTCGTCCTGCATCGCGTAAGGGTCATATTTCGTATACAGCAGCTCCGCTTCCTCAAAGCCATCCGTAAGCCATTCCTGCTTCACGCTGTCATGAAAGCGGTCCACACGGCGGAAAAAGCTCTGAATACGCCCGTCCGACACGCCTGTGTCGGAGAGCAGCTCCTTCAAAAGTTCCCTTGATCCGCTGTCGTTCAGGTTTGTGTACTCGATTTTATTTACTGCCGGCTGCAGTTCAGAAAAATCTCCACTTCTTCCACAGCCTGCAAGTACAGAGACGCCAAGAAGCGTGCATAACGCAAGTGCTGCTGTCTGCTGGTTCAATTTCATCTATTTTGATCTTCCTTTCTTCGTCTGCAAAACTCTTCATGCTGCTTAGGATACCTCTTAGCGCATAATATCTTTGTTAAGAGCGCGCAGTTTACGGAGAAGCCTTCACAACTGGCATGCTGTTAATTTCGTAATGACGAAGCAGGATATCTGCCCTCGGCCGTACTTGTCATCACACACATCGCAGAGATCTTCTATCATTGCCACCGCATTGAGGGCAGCGACATAGCGAAGGGATTCTTAACGCATCCGCGAATTTGTTCTCAATGGTCTTCAACCATCGGTGCGGCGCAGTCGCTGTAACGGGCGCAGATGGCGCATTCGTGCAGACCTCTTTCGCCATGACTTTGACATCTCGCTTTTCCCGCAGGAGCATCTGTGTATAGCCTTTCCCGACATTCGTCCGTCCCATACCTTCGTACTCCATAAATAATTC
>ERZ857840.3727-NODE-3727-length-12568-cov-5.728043_pt1 | contig 12568 bp, 8 predicted proteins | sample MGYA00519760_ERZ857840 | MGnify/ENA primary metagenome ERZ857840 (study PRJEB31778, sample SAMEA3449371) | human gut metagenome | biome: human gut; feature: human-associated habitat; material: faeces | place: United Kingdom | collected 2010/2012 ... | reverse complement strand
CGCGGCGGCTTTGGCGGCGGACGGGGCGGCTTCGGCGGCGGACGGCGGTAAGGTCCGTTCTGAAAAATTTTCCAGAATAGCGGCTTTGCTTGCGGACATACTAATTCCGAACCTTATGAAGGAGGAATATTTCGTATGAGTTTCGCAAACGAAAAAGCCAACCACGCCATCGAATGCCACGTGACCCAGTGCAACAACCACTGCGGCTGCGAGGATTACTGTACCCTCGATAAAGTCTGCATCGGCACCCACGAATGCGACCCGACAGTCGATCAGTGCACCGATTGTCTGTCCTTCGTCAAGAAGTAAATCCAAGAAAAGACCACGCCGCAGCAAATCGCTGCGGCGTGGCTCAAATCGGCAGAGAACCACCATTTTCGGCAGACGAAAACGGTGGTTCTCTGCTGACTTGGCAAAAAGAAGCGCCCTCCGCCGGGAGGGCGCTTTGGTGTTTAAATCAGCCGTTCGTTGGCGTTGTGGACACGGCGCTGCTGATGGATTTAACGTATTTGGCGTTCAGGTACGCGCAGGCCTCGTTGTACCAGATCTCGTACCAGGCGCCGTCCTCCGTCTCCTCCGAGACACCGATGACGGCGACAACCGTATCGGTCGGCATAGTCATGAGAACCTCGCTGTTGGTCGAAGGGGCGGAGCGGACGTTCACATCATTCGTCGTAGCCATGCTTTCGGCCTTCGGCGTGATGACAAGTTCCTGCACGTCGGTGGGCCACTTGGCCGTGTCGCGCTCCGGCGTGCCGCCAAGATGGTTGGACGCAAAGATAGACGCCACGGTGCAGCTGCTCTTGGTGACAAGCATGGCGACCTGTCCGTTATAGCGCACGGAGCCGTTCCATGTGTTGTCCTTCCAGTCGAGCGCGACCTCGTAAATCTGGCCGCTCAGATCGACGGTGTACTGATAATCCGCTGTCTTGCCGGTCTTTTTATAGTTGGCCTGCATCAGCACGGTGGACAGGTCCACCGCATCGCTTTCGGGCAGCGTCACGGGATCGTCATTGCCATAGGTCACGACGGCGGCAGTAACGGGCTGCGGCTCGGCAGCCTGCGGGACAGTGATCATGAACTGGCCGTTCGTGTCCTGCTCGTCAAACTGGAACATCAGTTCCTGCGAACCGCCGCGCGGGACGAGCGTAAAGCCCTTGTCGCTGGTCGTGACGGTATAGAGACCGGAATCTTCGTAGAATGTGCGGAACATGCCGGAGAGCGTCTGCCCGTCGGGCAGCTTGTCGGTGCCGCAGGTATACGGCGTACCCGGCTGGACGGTGGCAAACATCGTGTCGCGCAGCGATGCGTCTGTGATGAGGTGCAGCGGCAGGAGCATATCAAGCGTGCCGGAATCCAGCGCGATCTCGCGGTGCTCCCCCATGAAGAAATACCATTTTTCATTGGTGTTCTTCGGGTCCTTGACATACAGGCACCAGCTGTCCGTGCCGCCAGACTCGTTCGGCTTCGTATAGACGCCGCACTCGCCGTAGCTGTTGGTATACGTCGCGGCCGTGATGCCGTCGTTATTCTTGACAATCAGCTTGTTCAGCGCGCTGAGTTTTTTCTTGGTCGTGAACTGATAGCCGCCGTAGGAGACGAAATCCGACTCGTTAAGTTCGGCGGACAGGGGCAGATCGATGGTCGTGCCGGTGGAAAATGCCTTGGCCTTGATCACCGTGTCGCTGCTCTTCGAGCAGCCGCGCGCGACCAGCACAATGATGAGCACCAGCAGCACCAGCGCCGCGACCGCGATCAGCAGCGGCAGATTTCTGCGCAGCCAGATGCTTTGCTTTCTTCTTCTGTTCATAGCCGTACCTCCATGATGTGTTTGGGGCTGCGAAGCGTAGATAGACTCCACGCAGTATATTCATTGTTATGATAGCACAGCTTTTTGAAAATAGCAATTCTTCATAAAAAAATAAGATTTGGCGATTTTTCTTGCGAAGCGCCGCTTCAGCTGGTATGATGTCAGAAAAGACTGACAGGAGGGATCTGCCTTGCGCTTCAAATGCCTGGTCATGGATCACGACGACACTACGGTCAACAGTACCGCCACCATCCACTTTCCGTCGTTTCTCGCCTATTTAAAGCTTGTACGTCCGGAGGCATCGTATACGCTGGAGGAGTACTTCCGCAAGAATTTTGACCCCGGCATCATGGCGCTGTTTACCGGCGAGCTCGGCTTTTCGGAGGAAGAGATCGAAGGCGAGTTCCGCTTCTGGCAGGACTGGGTGCGCACGCGCATACCAGTGGCCTATCCCGGCATCCGTGAGATTTTGCAGCGGCACAAAGAAGCGGGCGGACGAATTGCCGTCGTCTCGCACTCCATGCGCGAAAACATCGAACGCGACTACAGGGAAAACGATCTGCCGGAGCCGGATGTCATCTTCGGCTGGGAGCAGCCGCCCGAGCAGCGCAAGCCGCATACATGGCCGCTGGAGCAGATTATGGAGCGCTTCAGCCTTGCGCCGCAGGAACTTCTTGTCGTTGACGATCTGAAGCCCGGCTATGACATGGCAAAAGCCGCTGGTGTTCCCTTTTCCGCTGCCGGATGGGCGAACGATATCCCGGAAATCGAGCAGTTCATGCGGAAAAACTGCGATTTTTACTGCAAAACTGTCGCCGATCTCGACCGGCTTCTGGAAAAATAAGCGCAGCCGCCCGCTTTTTGAACGCGGGCGGCTGTTTGTTACAGTCTCTGATTTTTTGCCAGCTGGCGGTTTTTATAGGCGGGGTCGCCTGTGACCTCGCGCAGCACGGTGATCTCGGGCGGCGCGGTGAGCACGGGGGCATTTTCCGGCAATGCGGCACGCATGATGGCCCGGTCCTGCGAGAACGGGTAGACATCGATCTCGAACCGGCAGCCGTTATACACAAAGCGGTATTTCGTCTTGTGGACGGTGTGCAGGCTCGTGTCGCCCTCCATGAGATAGCGGATGTATTCCTTTTCGGAGATTGGCTTTTCCGTCTCCCACTGGCCGGAGCCGGTCGTGCGCTTTTCCGTATAAAAATAGAGATAATCCCCGCCGTTTTTCTGCTGGCGGACGCGGCGCACGACGTTGGGGTTGGCGCGGGTCAGATAGGTCTGCATCATGTCGATGCTGGCGGCGTGATACGTTTGCTCAAGTGTCTGGAGCGTGGGCAGCGCGATGAGATATTTGTGCCAGACTTCCTGCTGCGTGGGCCGTCCGAGCGCTTCGTAGACGGCGCGCAGGCCGCGCGCGATCTTGTCCTCAAAATCGACGGAGTTGTCGATCACATGCAGATTCGGGTGTGCGCGCCATGCGCGCAGCGTCAGGTCGTCCTTTTCCCGCGCAAGTTCCAGCGGCTCATAGCGCGCCTCGTTGCCGAAATTATAGGCAAACTCCGCGCCCTTGGCGCAGGAAACGAGGTGCAGGACGGTATCATAGTGGGAGAGCGCCTGCTGCTCAGTCAGACCGAAGCGCGCAAGCACCTGCCGGAACTCCTCATCGGAGATATAGGCCTTATCGTCGAAAAGCGCGCGGTCATACAGCACGATGACGTGCTCCTCCGGCACCATCTGCGCCGCCTTGAGCGCCAGCTGCTCCTTGTGCAGCTGGTCGGAAACGACAAAATCCTGAAAATCCAGCATGGACACGCATCCGCCGAAGGGCTTGATGCCGAAGCCGGAGATCAACTCCGTCGCGGTTTCGGGGATGGTAATGACCTTCCAGCCCTCGTCCTGCTTAAATTCCTTGAGAATGCGGCTGATAAGCGTCGTCTTGCCTGCGGCAGGCCCGCCGGTCAACACGATCCGCGTGATCTGTTTTGCCAAAAGGACCGCTCCTTTTCTTGTAAGGGGACCTCTGCCTCAATGCCCTTTCACCGGATCTTTTGTCCCAATCCTGCGGTATGAAAACTTGAAATACACAAAGTATTCCTGCGGTTTCATACCTTGTCTTGGGTCAAATTCTCTCGCCGAATGCTCTCGGTCATTGTATCAGCGTTTCCCTATCGTTTTTTATAATTTAATAGTAACATTGATGCGCGGCAAATGCAAGAAAAAGTATTTTCAGGCCCGGCGTTCATGGATTATTCAAGCAAAACAGGAAACGGTGTGCCATAATATATTATTCGTATATTATTCAGAAAAAACACAGGGGGGTTATGGGTGTGCAGGATTTTGTTGTGTTCGATCATGTCTGCAAGAGCTACCGGATGGGCGACGTGCGCATTGATGCGCTGAAGGACGCCTCGTTTGCGATTGCGGAGGGGGAGATCTGCGTGATTGTCGGGCAGTCCGGCGCGGGCAAGACGACGCTTTTAAACATTCTCGGAGGCATGGACCGGCTGACGAGCGGCCATGTGCTGCTGGCGGGCGAGGATGTGTCGGGGTTTGACCGCAAACGGCTGACGACCTACCGCCGGCACGAGGTCGGCTTTGTGTTCCAGTTTTATAATCTGCTTCCCAACATGACAGCGCTGGAAAACGTGCAGATCGCGGGTCAGCTTTGTAAAAATCCCATCCCGGCAGACGAAGTTCTGCGTCAGGTCGGCCTTGGTGAGCGTATGCAGAATTTTCCTGCTCAGCTTTCCGGCGGTGAGCAGCAGCGCGTGGCCATCGCGCGGGCGCTGGCCAAAAGGCCGCGGCTTCTGCTGTGCGACGAGCCGACCGGTGCGCTTGATTATCAGACCGGCAAGCAGATTCTTGCGCTTTTGCAGAAGCAGAGCCGGGAAAACGGCATGACCGTCGTGATTATTACGCACAATTCCGCCCTGACTGCCATGGCCGACCGCGTCATCCGCGTCAGAAGCGGCCAGATCACCGACGTGCGGCGCAATGAAGCGCCCGTGCCGGTGGAAAGCATTGAATGGTGACGAAGATGCTGAAACTGACAATGCGCCAGATCCGCAGCAGTCTCACCCGGTTTCTGGCGATCGCGGCGATCGTCGCGCTGGGCGTGGGATTTTTCTGCGGCCTGCGGCTGACAAAGACCGCAATGGTACATACGCTGGACGACTATGCCGAGGCGCACCGGATGTACGATTTCCGCCTCGTCAGCACGGTCGGCTTTGATGAGACGGACGCAGACGTCCTCGCCGCTGACGCGCGTATCGCGTCCTGCGAGGGAGAAAAGAGCGCGGACGCACTGGCCTCCGTCGCGGACGGGGCGGCGAAGCCGTGCCGGTTCTTGTCTCTGCCCGTGCAGATCAATTTTCCGGGACTCAAGTGCGGAAGGCTGCCGCAGACGGCGGAGGAATGTCTGGCCGACGGGCTGCTGTATTCCGAAAAGGATCTCGGCAAAACGGTCGTTTTGACGGAAGAGAACGACGAAGACACGCTGGACAGCTTCAACCGGCGGGAATTTACCATCGTCGGAATCGCCAAGAGCGTTTTATACATCAATTATGAACGCGGCGGCACCTCCATCGGCAGCGGAACGCTTTCGTCATTCGTGTACATCCTGCCGGAGGCGTTTGCGCTGGATTATGAGACGTCGCTCTATCTGCGGCTGGCTGACCGGCAGGGTGAGGTCTATTCCGACGAGTATACCGCTTGCATTGACGCTGCAGAGCCGTGGGTCACGCAGCTTGCCGAGAGCGCGGCTTATGGGCGCAGCGATCGCCTCTATGAAGAGGCCGAGCAGACGCTCTCCGACGCGCGTGAAACGCTGGATGAAAAGCAGCAGGAGTTGGCCGATGCAAAGCAGGAGCTTGCCGACGCGAAGCAGGAGCTGAAAGACGCGCATCAGACGTATGCTGACGGCGTTGTTTCTCTGGCCGACGCAAAGCAGGAGGCGGAGCAGGAACTGGCCGACGCATACCAGAAGCTGGTGGATGGGCAGCGGACGATCGAGGAAAATGAACAGAAGCTGGCCGATGGCGAACAGGAGCTGGCAGACGGCGAAAAAAAGCTGGCCGACGCGAAGCAGACCTATGAGGAAAACGCCGCCAAATTTGAAAAAGAAAAGAAACAGGCCGAGAACGAGATGAGCTTCGCTTTCGCGAAGCTCCAGAAAGCACGCGAAACGCTTGCCGAGCAGCAGCAGCAGTTAGACGCGCAGAAAGCCGCGCTCGACAAACAGGAGGCGCAGATAGACGCTGCGGTTTCCGCAGGAGCGATGTCGCCGGAGGCGGCGGAGGCGGCCAAAGCGCAGATCGCGGCGGCGCGTGGGCAGCTTGCAGCGGCGCAGGCGCAGCTGGACGAGGGCAAGAACGCTCTGGCCGACAATGAGAATCAGCTGGATCTGGCGGCAGACGCGGCGAACGAGGCGTTCGCGGAAAACCAGAAAAAGCTGGACGAGGCGAAAAAAACGCTGGAAGAAAAGCAGCAGGAACTGGAAGATGCGAAGCAGGAGCTGGAAGATGGCCGGCAGGAGCTGGAAGACGCAAAACAGGACCTCAAAGACGGCTGGGCGGATTATTACACAGGTAAGGCCGAAGCAGAACAGAAGATCTCCGATGCCGAGCAGGAGCTGGCTGACGCAAAGCAGGAGATCACAGACGGCGATCAGAAGCTGGCCGACGCCGAGCAGGAGCTGGCCGACGGTGAACAGAAGCTGGCAGACGCCGAACAGGACTACCGCGACGGCGAAGACGAACTTGCAAAGCTGGAAAACCCGGATGTATTCATATTGAACCGCAGCAGCAACGTCGGCTACGCCTGCTTTGAGAGCGATTCTGATATTGTGCGCGGCGTGTCAAAGGTGTTCCCGCTGTTTTTCTTTGCTGTGGCTGCGCTGGTCTGCATCACGACCATGACCCGCATGGTTGACGAGCAGCGGACGCAGGCAGGCGTTCTGAAGGCGTTGGGATACTCAAACAGCGCGATTTTGTCTCAATATTTCCTCTATGCCGGAACCGCTTCGCTTCTCGGCTGCGTGCTTGGCATTGCGGCAGGCTCGTATTTCCTGCCGAAGATGATCTGGCATGCCTATAACATCATGTACGGCTTTACCGGCATCCTGTATGCCTTTGACTGGCCGCTTGCGCTCGTCTCGTCGGGCGCGTATCTGCTGTGTGCGCTCGGCACAACGTGGTACGTCGTACACGCCGAACTGCAGAAGCCGGCAGCGGAGTTGATCCGCCCCAAAGCGCCGAAGGCGGGCAAGCGCATTTTGCTTGAACGCCTCCCGCTGATCTGGGACCGACTCCCCTTCCTGCACAAAGTCTCCATCCGAAACATCCTGCGCTTTAAAAAGCGCATGGTCATGATGATGATTGGTATCGGCGGCTGTACGGCGCTGCTCATCACGGGCTTCGGCATTCAGGACTCCATCAGCAGCGTCGTCGATTACCAGTACGACGAGATTACCCGCTACGACGCCGCCGTGACCTTCCAGCATGCGCTGAGCGGCAGTGAACGTGAGGACTTCCTTGCCGTCTGCGAAGAAAGCAGCGCGGAGGGCTGTCTGTTTGTCGCGGAAAAAAGTCTGGACGCTTCTGCCGGCGGCACGGTCAAGACCACAAACGTCGTCTGCCCGGAATCGGGCAGCGTGGACGGCTTTATCGACCTGCACACGCAGGAGAAAACGCCGATCCCCTACCCGCAGGACGGCGGCTGCATCATCAGCCGGGGGCTTGCGCAGGCGCTGCGCCTGTCGGCGGGCGACACCATCACCTTACAGACAGGCGACATGCGCCGGACGGAACTGACCGTCGAGGCTGTGTTTGAAAACTATGTTTATAATTACGTCTATCTGACGCAGACTACCTGGCAGGACGTCTTCGGCGAAGCGCCCGGATACGAGGCCGCATGGGTCAACTATCAGACGGACGAGGATGCGCAGGCGGCGTCCGCAGCGCTCGCGGGCGCGAAAAACGCGGCAGCTGTCACCCTCAGCCGCGATTTCCGCAGCCGCGTGGCGACGATGATGCAAAGCCTGCAATATATCGTGCTGGTCGTCGTGCTGGGCGCGGCGGCGCTGGCGTTCATCGTGCTGTATAACCTCACGAACATCAACATCACCGAACGCGAACGCGAGATCGCAACCATCAAAGTGCTCGGCTTCTACGACGGCGAGACGAACCGCTACGTTTTCCGCGAGAACATCATCCTGACCGTACTGGGCGCGCTTCTGGGGCTTCCGATGGGAACGCTGCTGCATGCGTATGTCATGGGGCAGATCAAGATCGATCTCATGTGCTTCGACGTGCGTGTTGCGCCGCTGAGTTATCTCATTTCGGCTGCGTTGACGCTGGTGTTCGGTCTGCTTGTCAACCTCGCTCTGCGGCGGAAAATCCGCGCAATCGATATGTCGCAGGCCCTGAAATCTATTGAGTGACAGAAAGAAGAGCAGAAATCGTTCATGAAAAAATTGCTTGTTTACCTGCGGCCGTACCGCCTGCAGGCGACCCTGGCCCCGTGCTTCAAGCTGCTCGAGGCCGCGTTTGAGCTGCTCGTGCCGCTCATCATGGCGGATATCATCGACGTCGGCATTTCGTCCGGCGATACGGCGTATATCCTGAAAAAATGTCTGGTTCTGGTCGGCCTCGGCCTGTGCGGCTTTGCCAGCGCCACCTGCGCGCAGTATTTTTCTGCCAAGGCTGCGACCGGTGCGACGGGCCGCCTGCGCCATGCGCTCTTTGCGCACATTCAGTCGCTGTCCTATGCCGAACTTGACCGGCTCGGCACAGCGACGCTCGTCACGCGCATGACGAGCGACATGAATCAGGTGCAGACGGGCCTTAATCTGACGCTCCGGCTGCTGCTGCGCTCCCCCATCGTGGTTTTCGGCGCGATGATCATGGCCTTTACCATTGATGTGAAATCTGCACTCATCTTCGCCGTGGCGATTCCGGTGCTCTTTGCCGTCGTGTTTGCCATCATGCTCAGCTGCATTCCGCTCTACCGGCGTGTGCAGACAAGGCTTGACGGCGTAACCGGCGCAGCGCAGGAGAATCTGTCCGGCGTGCGCGTTATCCGCGCCTTTACCCGTGAACAGACAGAAACGGAAAGCTTCGCAGAAAAGACCGGAAATCTGTTTTCTGCACAGCAGTTCGTCGGAAAGCTTTCCGCACTTCTCAATCCGCTGACGTATGTGATCATCAATCTGGCTATCGTTGCGATTTTGCGCGTGGGCGGCGTCCGGGTAAACGAGGGCGTGATCACGCAGGGCCAGCTGATCGCGCTTTATAACTACATGTCGCAGATTCTGGTTGAACTCATCAAGTTTGCCAATCTGATTCTGAACATCACAAAATCCGTGGCCTGTGCGGGCCGCATTTCGCAGGTGCTGGATACAAAGTCCAGCATGGTGAGTGGCGCGGACGCACTGCCGGACAGCGCGGAGGCGCCGGAACTGGAATTCCGGCACGTCAGCTTCCGCTACCCGCAGGCAGGCGCGGATGCGCTGACCGATATCAGCTTCTGCGCCGCGCCCGGTGAAACGATCGGTGTGATCGGCGGCACAGGCTCCGGCAAATCGACGCTTGCAAATCTGATTCCCCGCTTCTATGACGCAACAGCGGGCTGCGTTCTTGTGCGCGGCGAGGATGTCAAGTCGCTTCGCCTGCAGGCGCTTCGGACGCGCATCGGTATCGTGCCGCAGAAGGCGCTGCTCTTTTCCGGCACCATCCGGGAAAATCTGCGCTGGGGCAGCGCGGATGCGTCTGATGAGGCGCTCTGGGACGCGCTGCGCGCGGCGCAGGCCGACGGAGTCGTGCGGGATAAAAAGGGACAGCTGGACGCCGAGGTCGAACCCGGCGGGCGCAACTTCTCCGGCGGCCAGCGTCAGCGGCTGACCATCGCCCGCGCGCTTGTGCGCAAGCCCGAACTTCTCATTCTGGACGACAGCGCCTCCGCGCTGGACTTTGCGACGGACGCAGCGCTGCGCAAGGCGCTTGCCCGGCTTCCGTGGAAGCCCACGGTCGTGCTGATCTCGCAGCGCGTGTCGTCCATCCGGCACGCGGACAAGATCGTCGTGCTCGACGACGGCCGCATGGCTGGACTCGGCACGCATGCAGAGCTGAAAAACACCTGCCCGGTCTATCAGGAGATCTGCCAGTCGCAGGAGAAGGGGAAGGCGAGCGCATCGTGAAGCATACATCCTCCTGGGCGCTGCGGCGCGTGATAAAAAGCCTCGGACGGTATCTGCCGCTGCTGTTTGTGTCCTTGCTGCTGGCCGCGGCCAGCGTGGCGGGCACGCTCTATATCCCCATTCTGGTCGGCGACGCAATCGACCAGATCGTCGGCCCCGGACAGGTCAATTTTGCTGCCGTGGGCAATCTGGCAGTCAAAATTGCGGTGCTTGCCGGACTGACGGCGGTCTTGCAGTGGGTCATGACGGCCATCCACAACCGCGTCTGTTTCTGCGTGACGCGCGACGTGCGCCGCCAGGCGTTTTCCCATCTACAGCGGCTGCCGCTTGCGTATCTGGACAGCCATCCCTCCGGCGACACGCTCAGCCGCATGATCGCTGACGTTGACCAGTTTGCCGACGGCCTGCTCATGGGCTTCACGCAGCTGTTTACCGGCGTTCTGACCATCGTGGGAACACTCGGCTTCATGCTTTCGATCAGCTGGAAGATCACGCTGGTCGTCGTGCTGCTGACGCCGCTTTCTCTGCTAGTGGCAAAGTTCATCGCGGGTCATACCTATTCCATGTTCCAGCTGCAGTCAAAGGCACGCGGGGAGCAGACCGCCCTGATTAACGAGCAGCTGAATGGCCAGCGCGTCGTGCAGGCGTTCTCGCATGAGGACGAGAGTCTGCGCCAGTTTGACGCGATCAACGACCGTCTGACGGCGGCGACCATGCGCGCAACCTTCTTCTCGTCCATGACGAACCCGTCTACGCGCATCATTTACAACATCATCTATGCCTGCGTCGGCTTTACCGGCGCGCTCAGCGCCGTGGCAGGGGCGATCACGGTCGGCGGGCTGTCGTGTTTCCTCAGCTACGCGAACCAGTATGCCAAGCCCTTCAACGATATTTCCGGCGTTGTGACCGAGCTTCAGAACGCGATGGCCTGCGCGGGGCGTGTGCTTGAGCTCATCGACGAGCCGTCGGAGACAGCGGACGCGGAGAGTGCTGTTACGTTGGAGCATGCCGACGGACGCGTGGAGCTCAAGAACGTCAGCTTCCGGTATGTAGCCGACCGGCCGCTCATTGAAGACCTCAACGTTTCAGTGCGCCCGGGCGAGCGTGTGGCAATCGTCGGCCCGACGGGCTGCGGTAAGACGACGCTTATTAACCTTCTTATGCGCTTTTACGATGTGAACGGCGGAGAAATCCGCGTCTCGGGCGAGAGAATTACCGATCTCACACGCCGGAGCCTGCGGCAGAATTTCGGTATGGTTTTGCAGGATACATGGATCAAAACCGGAACGGTGCGCGAGAATATCGCGCTCGGAAAGCCCGATGCGGCGGAAGACGAGATTGTTGCGGCGGCCAAGGCGTGCCACGCGGACGGCTTTATAAGACGCCTTCCCGAAGGATACGACACCGTGATTACCGACGGCGGCGGCCTTCTTTCACAGGGACAGCGGCAGCTTCTTTGCATTGCGCGCGTGATGCTGGCGCTGCCGCCGATGCTGATTTTAGACGAGGCGACGAGCTCCATTGATACGAGAACCGAGCTCAAGATCCAGCACGCGTTCTCGCAGATGATGACCGGACGGACGAGCTTCATTGTGGCGCACCGGCTCTCGACCATCCGCGAGGCGGACGTGATCCTCGTTATGTAGGAAGGGCACGTCATCGAGCAGGGCAAGCACGAGGAGCTTCTGGCGAGAAACGGCTTCTATGCAAAGCTTTATAACAGCCAGTTTGAGCAGTAACAGACAGAAAACAGGGGCAGCGCGGAGCATTTTTCCGCGCCGCCCTTGCATTTTTGCCTGAGAATGGTACAATATGGGCAGAACATGGAGAGGAGCCAGCACTATGGCAAAGCGCATCACAAGAATCGTCCTGACCGGAGGCCCCGCAGCCGGCAAAACGACGCTCATCAGCCGCATTCTCAAGGAGTTCAAGCAGGACGACGGCTGGAAGGTGATTACGATTCCGGAGACGGCGACGGAGCTGATTTCCGGCTTCGGCATCCGCCCGTTCGGCAACTGCGTGTCGATGCTGGATTTTCAGTATTTTGTGATCGCAGACCAGCTGCACAAGGAAAAGCTGGCGCTCAAGGGCGCGCAGATGGTGCCGGAGGAAAACGTACTGATCATCTACGACCGGGCGCTGTTTGACGACAAGGCGTATATCACGGACGAGCAGTTCCGGGAGATTCTGGCGTACTTCGGCAAAACCGAGCAGGAGGTGCTTGCGGGCTACGACGCGGTTTTGCATCTGGTTTCGTGCGCCAAGGGCGCGGAGTTTGCCTATAACTTCGGAAACGAGGCGCGCTATGAGCCGCTGGAGACCGCGCGGGAGAAGGACGATCTGACGCTGCGGGCGTGGAAGGACCATCCGAACCTCAAAGTGATCGACAATGCGGTCGATTTTGAAGACAAGCTCCGCCGCGGCATCCGCGCCATTTACGACTGCCTCGGATTGACCGCGCCGCAGGAGGTCTGGCACAAGTATCTGATCGCCATGCCGGATGTGCTGGCGCTTGAGAAGACGTATGCCGCCAGCGCGATCGATATGATGCAGACCTATCTCGT
>ERZ857840.3724-NODE-3724-length-12571-cov-5.137025_pt1 | contig 12571 bp, 9 predicted proteins | sample MGYA00519760_ERZ857840 | MGnify/ENA primary metagenome ERZ857840 (study PRJEB31778, sample SAMEA3449371) | human gut metagenome | biome: human gut; feature: human-associated habitat; material: faeces | place: United Kingdom | collected 2010/2012 ... | reverse complement strand
ACATGCGCCGGGAAAAGACACCCTGAGAGCCGCGAACGCGGCGACAGAAAGGGGGCTAACGGGGGAAAACGTGAGCGTGAGCGTCAGCGAACAGGCGAATGTTGTCACCCGTCAAAAAAATTTTCGTCCACGTCTCAAACGTCAGTATCGACCATATCTGATGATAGAGATCGGCTTTGCCGGCGCGGTGAGCGTCAAGCAGCTTCAGCGCCTCATTTGCATCGATATATTCCTCGGCGGGATTTTCAAGAATTATGCTTCTCGCCCAGTCGTAAAGCTCATTTTTCAGCCACACGCGCACAGGCACGGGATAGCCGAGCTTGGGGCGCATAACCGTTTCGCTGTTCAGCAGGTCGGCAAAGGTGTCCCGCAAAATATACTTTGTCGTGCCTTTTTTCAGCTTGTCGCCGTCACACAAGAGCGACGCGACCTTGAAAACTTCTTTGTCAAGGTAGGGAACCCGCGCCTCCAGCGAATTTGCCATTGTCAGGCGGTCGCCCTTGACGAGAATATCACTTGCCAGCCAGGTATGCAGGTCGCAATGCTGCATTTTGAGAAGCGGGGTATAGTCGCCGCCGGCGGCGTATATATCGCGTGTGCGGTCGGTGAAGCGCACGCCGTCGTTCCGCGTTTTCAGGAAGGTTTTTTCGCTTTCGTCAAACAGGAAGCTGTTGCCCACAAAGCGGTCCTCAATGGGAATACAGCCGCGCCTGATGTAATTTTTGCCCTTTACGCCGTCGGGCAGGCAGTTTGCAAACGCAAGCAGAGCCTTCTTTATGCCCTGCGGCAGATGCGCCAGACGGGAAGCCGAAAGCACCGTTGCATACTGCCGGTAGCCGCCGAAGAGCTCGTCGCTGCCTTCACCGGTCAGCACTACCTTGACGTGCTTTGCCGCCTCGCGGGCAACGAGATATATCGCAACAACGGACGGGTCGGCAACAGGCGAATCAAGATGATATATCACCTTTTCGTAGTTGTCGGTGAAATCGTCAAGCGTACACTGCACCTTGATATGCTCGACATTCAGATGCGCTGCAATTTCCGCCGCATCGTCCAGCTCGCTGTATCCGTTGACGTCAAAGCCGACTGTGAACGCCTTGATGCCCGGCTGCAGCTTTGACGCAAGCGCGACAACTACGGCGGAATCTATTCCGCTTGAAAGGAACGCGCCGACAGGCACGTCCGACATCATATGATGCTCCACTGATTTTTCGACCGCCTCGCGGAGCATACGCTTCTTTTCGTCGTATTTTATGCTCTTGTTGGGCGCGAAAACCGGCTTGTAATACGTTGTGATACGGTCGCCGTCGGCATCGCACACCATAAAAGAGCCCTGCGGCACAATTTTAATGTCGCCGCATATCGTGTCCGGCTCGGTGACGTACTGAAAGGTAAAATAGTGCTGCAAAAGCTCACTGTCCACCTTGAAGCCGTCATAGCTGCCGTCGGCGGCATACGCCTTCATCTCGCTGGCAAACACACAGCCGTCCGCGGTTTCGCGGTAATACAGCGGCTTTATTCCGAACGGGTCGCGGGCTGCAAGCAGGACAGCCGTTTCGTTGTCGTATATCAGGAACGCGAACATACCGCGCAGCATTGCGACAAAACCCTCGCCGTAGGCGCGGTAAAGCTCGCACATCGTTTCCACCTCGGAGTTGGTGGTGAACACGACGCCCTTTTCTTCAAGCGGTTTTCTCAGCTCAAGATAATTGTAAATTTCGCCGTTATAGACCACGGTATATCTTCCGTCCGCCGACGTGTACGGCTGGGAGCCGTGTTCAAGGTCAACGATGGAAAGACGGCGAAATGCAAACGAAATGCGTCCCTTTGTCAGAATCCCGTCCTGATCGGGTCCGCGGTGCGCGATGAGCTTTGACATCGCAGCCGCATAGCCCGCCTGCGCGGGGGTTATATTGTCGTTACGGTTGAAAAATCCTATAAATCCACACATTTAAGGTAAAAAGCAACAATGGCTGTTTATGAGCCGAGAAGGTCGGCTGTATTGTCAAAATAATTGATTTTCATTGCCTCACGGACGTCGTGAAGTGTCGCGGCAGCAGTCTTTTCGGCTTTTTCGCTGCCGACTTTGAGGATTTCCAGCACGTCGGGCAGACGGCTTTCCCACATTTTGCGGCGTTCGCGGATAGGCGAAAGCTCGGACTGAATGACATTGTTCAGAAATTTCTTTACCTTTACGTCGCCGAGACCGCCGCGGGTGTAATGCGCCTTCAGCTCGTCAAGATTTGCATATTCGGGCAGATATTCGGCAAAATGCGCGTCGTTACAGAACGCATCAAGATAAATGAACACGGGGTTGCCCTCAACCTTTCCGGGGTCCTGCACCCTCAGATGGTCGGGGTCGGTGAACATTGACATTATTTTCGCGCGCACATCCTCCTCGCTGTCGGAAAGATAGATGCAGTTGCCCAGTGATTTGCTCATTTTCGCCTTGCCGTCAATACCGGGCAGGCGCAGACAAGCCTGATTCGACGGCAGACGTATCTGCGGTTCGGTCAGTGTTTCGCCGTAAACGGCGTTGAATTTATGAACGATCTCCTTGCACTGCTCCAGCATGGGCATCTGGTCCTCGCCGACAGGGACGGTCGTCGCACGGAACGCGGTGATATCCGCCGCCTGACTTATCGGATAACAGAAAAAGCCGACGGGAATGCTTGCCTCAAAATTACGCATCTGTATTTCCGCCTTGACGGTGGGATTGCGCTGAACACGACTCACGGTGACAAGGTTCATGTAATAAAAGGTCAGCTCGGTCAGTTCGGGCACCATCGACTGAATAAATACGGTCGATTTTTCGGGGTCGATGCCGCAGGCAAGATAATCGAGCGCGACCTGAAGTATATTCTGGCGCACCTTTTCGGGATGCTCCGCATTATCGGTAAGCGCCTGCGCATCGGCAATCATGATGTATATTTCGTCGAATTCACCCGAATTCTGCAATTTGACACGCTCCTTGAGCGAACCGACGTAGTGACCGACATGAAGCCGCCCGGTCGGGCGGTCACCGGTGAGGATTATTTTTTTCATATTATTTTGCTCCTGAATGGAATGAATTATTCATCGACACGGATCGCTTTGTTCCAAGCCGAAATACTTCCCGCGATGAATGTGATTTCTGCCGCGAGCTTGACCCAGAGAAGCCAGCCGTTGATAACGGGGATAATGAACGAAAGAGTGTATGCCGCGATGAAGATATAGTAAGCTATTCTGAACTTTTTCCAGTTCTCAAGCGGCGAAAGCTCCGTCGTCGCCATACGGCAGGCGGCAAGCTGTTTTTCGGCTCTGATAAGAAACAGCACCGACGACGCTGCATATGCAATCGAAAGAGCGATGAGAATAAGCGTGCGGGAAAACGGCACCTCGTTCATCGAAACGACCGAGGGCACGACGTTGTACGCCGCGTACTGCTCCAACGCCGTCTGACATACGGCTGCCGCGATCGCATACCACCGGAGCGTACGCGAATACGAATACTTTTTCATAAGCAGGCACGCGAGACAGAAAAACAGTACCGAAACGCCCGAAGGAAGCACGGGATGCATATTGAGCGTGAAATCGAAGCAGAACAGAAAGCCCGTAACGACAAAGTAATCCGCAATACGCAGAACGGTTTCGTTCGTCTTTTTTTCGCCCCATATTTCAAGATACCGCTCGCTTGCGCAGACCATGAAATCCGCGTCGGCACGTATCGCACGGATATATCTGACCGAATTGACGTACCAGTACACGCCCATGATAAGCACTATGAGCGAAAACAGCGCTATTTCATAGGGCTTGTAGCTTGCAAGCGCTTTCCACACCGGAGATTTGTCGATATCGAAATACGCCCTCAGTTCGAATATCGCCGAAAGCTCGGGAAGAAAACCAAACGCAATGCGCGAATAGAAGAATATTCCCGTTATGAAGCGGGTATTTGTCTGATTTTTCAGCGCCGAAAACGCGCCGAAGCGCTGCATGATGTAGTCAAATCCGTCAAACCAGTCGGTTATGAAGGTCGCAACGAGAAGCGCCTCGCAGATCGAAAAGGCGAAGCACAGCATCATGATCGTGCTCGAATCGGCTCCCGACGTCGTAAACGCGCCTATCAGGCGCAGACCGGACAGCAGTGCAAGGTAAAGCAGCTTTTTTGCCGCCATGGTAAGTCTGTCGTCCATTGCGGCAAGTTCATATACCCCCGCGAACATCATCAGATATCCGATGAAATCGGGAAGCGGGTCGAACAACGAAAACGTCGGATTTATGAGAAAGAACATACCGACGGTTATCAGCGGCGAGCGGAATAGTCGGAGAGAAGTGTTTTTCATAAAAATCAAATGCGGAAAGTAATCATTTTCCGGAGCTGTTTTTGGAAAGCGACGCTTTTTTGTCTCGCTTTTCCTTCTTTTTTCGTTCCTCGTCGTCAATACGCTTCAGCGCAAGGCGATCTTTCGTCATCTGCTCACGGGTCGTTATCTTCGAAGCACAGTCCCAAAGGAACAGGATGTTGATAACTCCCGCGACAACATACGCGATATTGATGAAAAGCTGCATACCCGAAAGGTCGGCAAACGCGGAAATAATCATGAAGCCGAATGCGGCACAGTTGAAATACAGCCTGAGCATCGCGCCCTTTTCAAGCTTTTCCGCCTTGCCCTCACGGGCAATTTCAACGACGCAGGTATAGAACGTGAATATCAGCGCCAGCTTCACAAAATACGAAACGAGATGCGCCGTCGAAAACGCGGTCGATTCGCTGTTTATGACCTTGAATATCGCCATGACCTGCAAAACCGGCTCATAAAGCGAGATCAGTGAAATGATCGAACATATCCCGAAACGGGTGTTGACTCTGCTTGCCCTGTAAAAGCCGTAAGCCATCAGCGGACAGCCCACGATACCGCCGCCGAATGTATCAAGCAGCGTCAGGATATATCCGAGTATAATTATACCGAAGCCCATTTCAGACGATCAATAGTCGCCGGCAATCACGAAAAGATATTCATTGCTGCCGGGGAATGTGACATTCAGCTTTTTGATCGGAACGCCGTTTACCTTGCCGTAGAAGCGTTCTCCGTCGTTTACCGAAAAGTTCGCAAAATCGACAAGACCCTTTCCGGTGAATTTGCAGAATGCCTCTTTGCGTATCCACACCTTGATGAAACGGGTGCCGTCGTTTTCGCCGTCGCGGACATAATCCGCCTCCTCTTCTGTGAAGAAGCGTTCGGCAATGGCAACGTAATCGTGCTGTTCCTGTTCGGTGAAGCGTGCGAGATTTTCGCCGTCAATGCCGATATTCGTATCGGCAATGGCACAGACCATGACGTCTCCCGTCGTAGTCACCGAAATATGCTTGTTTGAACCGACAAGCAGCGGCTTTCCCTTGTTGGAATATTTGATTGCGACATTCGGATTGTCAAGCTGCTTGCGGACTGCCTCAAGAAGCGTCGCATGCCGTTCGTCGCGGTTTTTACTGTTTTTAAGTACAAGAGTCGTAACAGCCATGGCTATTCTCCTATATCCTCTGTTTTTTCACCGGTTTCGCCTGCGGCGTCGGCATTTTCGGGCTGTCCGGGCTGCTCCGCGGGCACATTTTCTCCGCTCTCGGCAGGCTCTTCCTCGCTCTGCTTTATCTTTGCAAAGCTCATGACCCTGTCATCGTCCTTGAGACGCATGACAATAACGCCGCTCGTATTTCTGCCGATGATATTGATATCCGAAGAGCGGGTACGGATGATCATACCGCTCTCGGTGATTATCATGATGTCGTCGGTGGGGTTCACGATATCGATACCGGCAAGCATACCCGTCTTTTCGGAGAGCTTGTGGCAGATTATGCCCGAGCCGCCGCGGTTTTGCAGCGTGAATTCGTCAATATCCGTCTTCTTGCCGTAGCCCTGTTCGGTCACGGTGATGATATGCGGTCCGTTATCGTAGGAATGCTCCTCGGGAATGACCGCCGCACCGACAACATAATCACCGTCGGCAAGCTTCATAGCTCTCACACCGCGGGCGTGTCTGCCCATACAGCGGATGTCGTTTTCATCGAAGCGAATGGATTTACCCTCGCGTGTCGCGGCAATGATCTGTTCACTGCCCGTCGTTTTCATGACATAAAGCAGTGAGTCGCCTTCGTCAAGCGTAATCGCATAAAGACCGTTCGTGCGGCGCGTGCGGTAATCCATGAGATTGACGCGCTTTGCGATACCCATGCGGGTTATCATCGTGAGATAATAATCCTCGGTGAACTCTGTGACGCTGACTCCTGCGGTAATCATCTCACCCTCAGACAGTGACAGCACGTTCACGAGATTCGTGCCCTTTGCGGTACGTCCCGCTTCGGGAATCTCATAGCATTTCTTGATATACATTCTGCCGAGGTTGGAGAACAGCAGGAGATAATCGTGGCTGTGAACGACGAAAACGTCCTTGACGAAGTCCTCCTCCTTGGTCGCCATTGCGGTGATGCCCTTTCCGCCGCGGTTTTGCGCGGAATACGTATCAGCCGAAAGACGCTTGATATATCCGGCGTTTGTGACGGTGATAACGCAGTCCTCGCGGTCGATGAGATCCTCATCGAGAATTTCGTTTTCGACAACCTCAATGGAAGTACGTCTCGGGTCGCCGAATTTTTCTTTGATATCGTTCAGATCGTTTTTGATTATCGCGGTGATCTTTGTTTCGTCGGAAAGGATATCCTTCAGCTTTGCAATGAGCTCATACAGATATTTCAGTCTGTCCTCGATCTTCTGTCGCTCCATACCGGAAAGTCTGCCCAGCGTCATATCGACGATTGCCTGCGCCTGCGGGTCGGTGAGAGCGAAGCGCTCCATCAGGTTTGCTTTGGCTTCGGGAATATTTACCGATGAACGGATTATGTTGATGACCTCATCAAGGTTATCTATTGCAATCTTATATCCTTCATAGATATGCGCTTCGCTTTCCGCCTTGTTCAGCTCATATCTTGTACGTCTTGTGATGACATCTTCCTGATGGCGGATATAATGAACGAGAATTTCCTTGAGGTTCAGCGTTTTCGGCTCGCCGTTGACGAGCGCCAGCATATTTACCGCGCAGGTATCCTCAAGCTGAGTATTGCGGTAAAGCTGATTGAGGACGACCTGTGCGTTTGCATCGCGCTTTATCTCAATGACGATTCTCATGCCGCGCTTCATGTTCGATTCGTTTCTCAGTGCGGAAATACCCTCAATACGCTTGTTTTTAACGAGCGTCGCAATATTTTCAAGAAGCAGCGCGCGGTTGACCTGATAGGGAAGCTCAGTCACGATTATCGACGTTTTGCCGCCCTTTTCTTCAAAATGCGCCTTGGCTCTGACTCTGATTCTGCCGTGACCGGTGGTATACGCCTCATAAACGCCGCCCAGACCGTGAATAATGCCGGCGGTGGGGAAATCGGGTCCCTTGATGAACTGCATCAGATCGGTGATCTGACAGTCGGGATGATCGATGAGATAATCGGTCGCGTCAATGACCTCGCCGAGATTATGCGGCGGAATATTTGTCGCCATACCGACGGCTATGCCGATCGAACCGTTGACAAGCAGGTTGGGGAACCGGCTGGGAAGCACGACGGGTTCAAGCAGCTTGTTGTCGAAGTTGGGTGTCCAGTCAACGACATCCTTGTCGATATCCTGGAGCATGAGGTTCGATATCTTTGCCATGCGTGCTTCGGTATAACGGTATGCGGCTGCGCCGTCGCCGTCGATATTGCCGAAGTTACCCTGACCGTCGATAAGCGGGTATCTGAGCGAGAAGGGCTGTGCCATACGCACCATGGTGTCGTAAACAGCCGCGTCGCCGTGCGGGTGATAATGACCCAGCACGTTACCGACGGTGGTTGCCGATTTGCGGTACGGTGCGTTATAAAACAGCTTGTCCTGATACATTGAATACAGAATACGCCTGTGAACGGGCTTCAGACCGTCGCGTACATCGGGCAAAGCGCGCCCGATTATGACCGACATCGCATATTCGATAAACGAGGTCTTGACCTCTTTCTTTATGTCAATGTCGGTGATTTTCTGCGCCTCGTGGGCGGAATAATCGATTTCGTTGTCCATAAAAACTCCAATATCTTAATGCCCGACGCGGATCATATATCAACGTTTTCCGCGTATTTGGCGTTGTTTTCGATGTACTGACGTCTCGGCTCGACCTTATCGCCCATCAGCAGGGTGAAAATATTGTCCGCCTCAACCGCATCGTCGATTGTGATGCGCTTCAGAGTACGTGTCGCGGGATCCATCGTCGTTTCCCTGAGCTGGTCGGCATTCATCTCGCCGAGACCTTTGTATCTCGACGCCGTGACGCCTGTCGTACCGAGCTCCGCGATATATTTGTCGCGCTCCTCCTCGGTGAAGGCATATCTTTCCTGCTTGCCCTTGAACACCTTGAAAAGCGGCGGAATTGCGGCATAAACATGTCCTTCTTCAATCAGAGGACGCATATGACGGAAGAAGAAGGTCAGAAGCAGCGTCTTGATGTGCGCGCCGTCTACATCGGCATCCGCCATGATGATAATCTTGCCGTATCTCAGCTTTTTGATATCAAATTCGTCGCCGATACCCGTACCGAGCGCAAGAATTATGGGTATAATCTGTGTGGAGCTGTAAATTCTTTCAAGACGCGCCTTTTCGACATTGAGAATCTTACCTCTCATGGGAAGCACCGCTTGGAACTGACTCTCTCTGCCGTCCTTTGCGGTACCGCCTGCCGAGTCACCCTCCACAAGGAACAGCTCCGTCACATCGGCGTTCTGTTCACTGCAATCGGCGAGCTTGCTGGGCAGCGTCGTCGTTTCGAGAAGACCCTTGCGGCGGGTCAGGTCGCGTGCCCGTCTTGCAGCCTCCCTTGCTCTGAAAGCGGAGATCTGCTTTTCGATTATCGCGCGCGCGACAGTCGGATTTTCTTCAAGATATTCTGTCAGCTTGTCCGTCACCATGGATTCGACAAGCGTCCTCATTTCGCTGTTACCCAGCTTTGCCTTTGTCTGCGATTCGAACTGCGCGTCAACCAGCTTGACGCTGACAATGGCTGTCAGTCCTTCTCTGGTATCCTCGCCCGACAGCTTTTCGTCGGCTTTGAGGATGTTGTATTTTTTGCCGTAGTCGTTGAACACCTTTGTGAGTGCAGAGCGGAAGCCCGTCTCATGTGTACCGCCGTCCACGGTATGCATATTGTTTGCAAACGAAAGAATCGTTTCGTTATACGTATCGTTATACTGCATTGCGACTTCCGCGATTGAGGTATCTTTTCTGCCCGAAACGTAGATAACGTCCTTATTAAGTATTTCGGCGCCCTTCTGTTCGTTCAGATATTCGACGAACGTCCTGATACCGCCCTCATAGTGGAACACCTCGGGCACACCGTTTCCATTGCGGTCGTCAACGAGCGTGAGGCGTACACCTGCATTGAGGAACGCCTGCTCACGCAGTCTTGCGCGGATTATTTCGGGATCAAACTCAACGGTTTCGAAAATCGTGTCGTCGGGCCAGAAGGTGACCGTCAGACCGTGCTCTGTCGTGGGACCCACTTCCGTAAACGGTTTGGACAGCTTGCCCTTTTCGAATTCTATGGTATATTCGACTCCGTCGCGGCGGTTGACCGCAATAAGCCTTTTTGAAAGCGCACATACTACCGACGCGCCCACGCCGTGCAGACCGCCCGCAATGGCATAGCCCCCGCCGCCGAATTTACCGCCCGCGTGAAGCGTTGCGAAAATGACCTGCAATGTCGGCATATGGAGCTTCGGATGAATACCGGACGGAACACCTCTGCCGTCGTCCTTGACAGTGATCGAGCCGTCGGCGTTGATTATGATGCGGATATCGTCGCAATAGCCCGCAAGAGCCTCGTCGATCGAGTTGTCGACTATCTCATACACAAGATGATGCAGACCCTTTACCGATGTCGTACCGATATACATACCCGGGCGTTTACGTACGCCCTCCAGTCCCTCAAGAACCTGAATCTGATTATCGTCATACGACGATTTCACTTTTTCGATTGAAATGTTTTCGGAAAAATTTTCGTCCATTGTATCCCTCATAAAGCTTTCTGTCCCCGTTTTGTCAGGGCTTTTGCCGAAATACAGGTGAAATAAACCGTTTCGGCATATTCGTCATCGCATAGCACGAACGCTTCGGGAATATCGTCCCCCAGCGAGACCGTGCGCAGCTCTTTTTGCTTTTGTTTCAAAAATTCTCTTGTATCGCTCTGCATCGATGCCGTTTCGAGATTGAATATCCCGACAATGTTTTTTTCGGACACCGATTCGTTGTTTGAAAGGTGTATAAACATGAAATTATCCCGGTCTTATTACCTTTCCGCCGACTCTTTCCGTATCTTCACAGCAGGTTATGATGAACTGTCTGCCGCAAAGCCGTTCGAGAATGAATTCCTGTCTGCTTCTGTCCAGCTCGGAAAGTATGTCGTCAAGGAGATACACGCATGTATCTCCCGTATAATCCTCTGAAAGCGCTCCTTCGGCGAGCTTCAGCGAAAGCACAGCCGAACGCTGCTGCCCCTGAGAGGCATAAAGCTTTGCGTTTCTGTCCTTGATATGGACCGAAAAATCGTCTCTCTGCGCACCGCAAAGACAGCATTTACGCTGTATTTCGCTTTCCTTTTTGCTTTCAAACAGCGTCAGATAGCTTTTTGCAAGTCCGTCGCTTCCGTCGGCGTCGCCCGCCTGAGTCAGAAACGAAATTTTCATGCTTTCGCCGCCCGACGTCATATCGGAATATATCTCCGATGCCTTTTTTGCAAGCCGTGCGACGAACGAACGTCTGCTTTTGGTGATTGAAGCGCCCAGCGTCGCCAGCTTTTCGTTATATATATCAATAAGCAATCCGTCCGGTGCTTCCGATTTGAGACAGGCGCTTTTCTGGAACAGCAGCTTGTTATATTCCGAAAGCAGAGCCACATACCGGGGAAAGCTCTGGCACATTGCGATATCAAGAAAGCGTCTTCTGTTTTCGGGAGCGCCCTTCACGAGATCCATGTGATCGGGTGTGAACACCACCGCACGGAACAGACCGAGATATTCGGAAAGCCGTGTGACCTGAAAGCCGTTTTTGAAAAGCTGCTTTTTTTGTCCCCTGAAAAGCCGCGCTTCCAGCTCGTTCGTACTGCCGCCGGTATCAAAATTCAGCCTGACAGCCGCATTTTCGCAGCCGAAGCGTATCATCTCCCTGTCCTTCGCTCCGCGGAACGATTTTCCGCCCGCGAAAAGGAAGATGCCCTCAAGCAGATTTGTCTTTCCGATACCGTTTTTGCCGCACAGAACGTTTATCCCGCTGTCAAAGCTGACCGAAAAATCGCCGTAATTACGGAAATTGCATACCGTTACGGAATTGACCTTCATACCGGCTTATTTTATTCTCATCGGCAGCACAAGATAAAGATAGCTGCTTGCATCGCTCGGCTTGACCGATGTGACCGTCATGGGCATAAGAGGTTTTGTCAGTCCGAGAGTCACTTCTTCGTCGCGGCATGCGCGGAGAGTATCGAGCAGGAATCTGTTGTTGAAGCCGATCGTGATCTCCTCGCCCGTGATCTTTGCCCTGATATTGTCGTTTACCTTGCCGAACTGCGTTGAACATTTTATATTCATGATATCTCCGCCGAAGGTACAGATGAGCGGAGTCTTCATTTTTTCATCGACGATCAGCGAAGCACGCTCCACCGATTCGATCAGATCCATACGGTTTATGCGTACAAACGTCTTTTCCTCCGAAGGAATCGCGCGCTCGTAATCGATATATTCGCCCTCAAGAAGTCTTGAAAAAACAACGATGTCCTTATATTTGAAAATGACGTATTTTCTCGTAAATTCGACGGTCACGATCTCATCGCTGTCCGAAAGCAATCTTGAAAGATCCGAAAGCGTCTTGCCCGGCACAACGAAATGAAAATTCAGGTTGTCCGATTCGACTCCCGCCATTTCAGTACGCATCGAAAGGCAATACGTATCTGTTGCGACAGCCGTGACCTTTTTGTTTTCTATTTTGAAAAATTCACCCTTCAGAATAGGTTTTGCATCCGTCTGGCTTATTGCATACGAAGTTGTGGCAATAATATCCCTGAACATATGAGCCGAGATCGTGAAGCGGTTTTCGCCGTGCAGCTCGGGCAGTGAAGGATATGTGTCGGCTGAAAGACCGTGAACCGTGATATCGCTCATGCCGCCGACGATACGGACGATATTTTTTTCGTCGGATTCGATCTGTATCTCGCCGTCGGGAAAATTCTTGATGATTCCGCATATCTTCTGCGCGTTTATCATAACAACACCGTCACTCATGCCGTAAACGGTCGATGAGGTACGTATGCCGCGTTCAAGGTCATAGCCGTAAACAAGCAGCTCGTTGTCCTTCAGCTTGAACATAAGGCTTTCAAGTATGGGAAGCGTCGTTTTTGTGGACGACGCATACATTGCCGGTGTGACGGCATTAAGAAGTGTGAATTTGTCGGAAGTAAATTTCATGGTTGATATGGACGGGGAAGACAACAGAATTCGCTTCGCTTATTCTGTTTTCTCCCCGTGAACCTCTCT
>ERZ857840.3712-NODE-3712-length-12620-cov-2.421807_pt1 | contig 12620 bp, 10 predicted proteins | sample MGYA00519760_ERZ857840 | MGnify/ENA primary metagenome ERZ857840 (study PRJEB31778, sample SAMEA3449371) | human gut metagenome | biome: human gut; feature: human-associated habitat; material: faeces | place: United Kingdom | collected 2010/2012 ... | reverse complement strand
TCCCTTTCCTTCCAGATACGCGACCGCCGCGTCAATATCCGGCGTTCCGATCGCAATGTGTCCATTCCTTCCAAGGTAGCCGCCCTTGATGACCTCGATGACGTTTCCCGTGATGTAAGACTTCGCGCCCTCCTGCGAGGAAATGCCGAACGCGGTCTGCATGAGCTGCGTAATGTCCCTTGCCTCGGCCTCTCCCGCCGTATTCATGGCGATGTGCGCGATGCAAAATTTCGGTTGCTTTCCCATAGCTTCGCGCCCCTATCGCTGCACGCGCGCGCCTGCGCCCGCCATCAGCGCCTCAACTTCCTTTTTAGAGGCCATGGACGTATCGCCCGGAGTCGTCATGGCCAGAGCGCCATGTGCCGCGCCATAGTCTACCGCGCGCTGCGCATCCTGCGTCGTCATCAGGCCGTAGATAAAGCCCGCCGCAAAGGAGTCTCCGCCGCCGACGCGGTCGAGGATTTCCAGATCATTGTACTTCTGCGACAGGTAAACTTCGCCATCGCACCAGCACATTGCGCCCCAGTCGTTTCTCGTTGCGGTCTTCACGGTCCGAAGCGTCGTCGCCACGGCCTTGAAATTGGGGTATGTCTTTGCGGCCTCGCCCACCATTCGCTTGTAGCCCTCGAGGTTCAGCGATTTGAGGTCCTTGTCGTTTCCTTCGATTTCGAAGCCAAGACAGGCTGTAAAGTCCTCCTCGTTTCCGATCATAACGTCAACATATTTCGCGATCTCGCGGTTGACCTCCTGCGCCCGCGCCTTGCCGCCGATGGATTTCCACATGGACGGCCGGTAGTTGAGATCGTACGAGACGATCGTCCCGTATTTCTTCGCGGTCTTGATGGCCTCGATGACGGCTTCGTTCGTCTTTTCGGAAATTGCGGCGTAAATGCCGCCGGTATGGAACCAGCGCGCGCCGAGCGTTCCGAAAATATAGTCAAAATCGTAGTCCTGCGCGCCCAGATGCGACACGGCGGTATTCGCACGGTCGGAGCAGCCGACTGCGCCCCGGATGCCGAAGCCCCGCTCGGTAAAATTGATGGCGTTTCTCGAGCTTCTTCCGATTCCGTCAAAGTCCAGCCAGCGGATGAGCGACGTGTCGACCCCGCCCTGGCTGACCATGTCCTCCAGAAGCCTTCCCACTTCGTTGTTGGTAAACGCCGTAATGACCGAGGTCTTCATGCCGAAGCATTTCCGAAGGCCTCTTGCGACGTTGTACTCGCCGCCGCCTTCCCAGGCTGCAAAGTGCCGCGCTGTTTTGATTCTGCCCTCGCCCGGATCGAGCCGGAGCAGGATCTCGCCCATGGAAACCTCGTCAAAGGCGTAGGTGCCTTGCTGTTTTAATTGTAATTCCACGTTTTTTCCTTCTTTACACGCTTTACACGGATCTCTTTTTCTTCGTCTTTCTGGTATCGACGTACACAACCACCAGCACCAGCACACCGAGAATTACCTGCTGCCAGAACGAGTTGATGCCATTGAGGTTCAGGCCGTTTCGCAGGACCGCAACCACCAGCGCGCCGATGACCGCGCCAAAGATCGTGCCCTCGCCGCCTGCCATGCTCACGCCGCCGACGACGGAAGCGAAAATGCCTTCAAACTCGTAGCCCTCGCCGGTGTTCGCCTGAATGGACACCATGCGGCAGAGCATGACGATTCCTGCCATACCGGCCATCAGGCCGGTGATGCTCTGCGCCAGCAGCTTCACCTTCTGCACGTTGATACCGGACATCTTCGCCGTCTCGGCGTTGCTGCCCACGGCGTAGACGCTTCTGCCAAACACGGTGTGCCGCAGGACAAAGTTCAGAGCGATCGCCATCACCAGCACCAGATAGACCGGAACCGGGATACCGAGGAACTTGCCGTTGCCGATATAAGTCAGCGTCGTAAGCGCTTCGTCGGAAATCGTGCCGCGCAGGGTGATGGTCGCACCGTTGTTCAGAAGCTTCAGCGCACCTCTGTAGACCCACTGGCCGCCAAGGGTCGCAATAAACGGAATGAGATCGAGCTTCGTAATGAGAAGACCGTTGATGAGGCCGCACACCGCGCCGACCAAAACACCGAGAATCAGGGCCACCGGAACGGGCAAGTTCAGATACGTCATGGCCATGCAGGCGATGCCGCCGGTCAGGCCCACGATGGAGCCGGCCGAAAGATCGATGCCGTCGATGATGATGGCAAAGCTCATGCCCATGGCAAGGAGCATATACACAGACGCGCTCAGCAGGATCTGTGTGAAGTTTGCCATGCTTCTAAAGCTTGGCGTAATGATGAACAGAATGATCATCGACGCTGCGAAAATACCGATGGGGCCCAGCCCGGATAATTTCTTTTGATTCAATAATTTATTCATGATTCCATTTCCTTTTTACGAAAGCTTTCCGGTTGCGTATTTCATGATGGTTTCAGAGTCCGCGTCCTTCCGGTCGAGCACTGCGGTCACACGGCCGTCTTTAAAGACGGCGACGCGGTCGCTCATACCGAGGATCTCCGGAAGGTCCGAAGAGATCATGATGATTGCGATGCCCTGATCGGACAGATCGTTCATGAGAGAATAGATTTCATACTTCGCGCCGACGTCAATGCCGCGTGTCGGCTCGTCGAGAATCAGAACCTGCGGCTTCGTTGCAAGCCACTTGCCGATGATGACCTTCTGCTGGTTGCCGCCGGAGAGGTTCATGACCTTCTGGTCGATGGAGGGCGTGCGGATATTGAGCTTCTTGCAGTACTCCTGCGCGTTGCTCTTCGCCTTTGCCTCCTGCATCCTGCCGCGCTTGGAAAACTTCCGCAGGGAGGCCATCGTAATGTTTTCCTCCACGCTCAGTCCCAGCGCTGCGCCGTCAAATTTTCGGTTTTCCGTCATATACACGAAGCCCGCCGCGATGGCCTCGGAGGGATTTTTGAAGGTATACTCCCTGCCCTCGATCTTCACGTGCTTCTCATCCGCCTCGTCCGCGCCGAACAGCGCGCGAAGCGTCTCCGTCCGGCCTGCGCCGACAAGACCCGCAATGCCGAGGATCTCGCCCTTTCTGACGTCCAGGTGCTTCACGTCAAGCTTTGTGCCCTGCCGGATGTTGTCTGCTTCAAAGACGACCTCGCCGATCGTTCTTTTATATGTAGGATAGATGTTGGATAATTCTCTGCCGACCATCAGGCTGATGATCTCGTTATCGTTCGTATCCTTGTAGTCCATGGTTTTTACGCGCGTGCCGTCCCGCATGACCGTGATCCGGTCGGCAATTACGGGGAGCTCCTCGAGCCGGTGGGAAATATAGATGATTCCCACGCCCTTTTTCTTCAGCGCAAAAATAATTTTGAACAGCCGTTCAATTTCGTTTTCGGTCAGGGACGAGGTCGGCTCGTCAAACACGACGATCCTGCATCCCTTGGATGTGACCTTTGTGATCTCCACCATCTGCTGATCTGCAATCGACAGATCCTTCATCGGCGTATCGGACGGAATCCGCAAACCTACCGCTTCTTCCATCAACCGGGCTGCTTCCTCGTGGGCAAAGCGGTCGTCGATGATGCCGCGCTTATTTTTGATGCAGCCAAGAAAAATATTATTCGCGATGTCCAGATGCGGACAGACGCTCAGCTCCTGAAACACTACGCCGATGCCCTTGCTCAGCGCGTCCGCGGGGCCGTTGATTTTTGTCGGAACGCCGTCGATGACGATCTCGCCGCCATCGGGCTGATGGATCCCGTAGAGGGTCTTGATCAGCGTCGACTTTCCTGCGCCGTTCTCTCCCACAAGCGCGTGTACCTCGCCCGCTTTCAAATCGATGGAAAATCCATTCAGCGCCTTTACGCCGGGAAAGGACTTCGAAATATTTCGCATTTCTAACAACATTGCCATTTGGTACACCTTTCATGTACTATGGGGGGATAATCCCCCCATAGCAGCTAAATTATCGTCCGGGTTTCTACGCTTTCGTTCGCTCAGTTCAGGTGCTCCAGCGGGAAGAGGATGGCCTGCATGTCCTCGTCGTCCAGCTTGTCTCTCGGGACGATGGTGCAGCCGGTGTCGACCATGCCGTGCTCGAGCTCCACGCCGTTGGCCGCGTCAGCCGCTGCCTTGTACGCCATGTAGCCCATCTGGTACGGCTGCTGGACAGTCAGGAAGTTGATCACGCCGTCTTCCATCAGAGAAACGGTGTTCTTGTTCGCGTCGAAGCCGCCGACAAAGATGTCTTCTCTGCCGAGCTGGATGAGCGCGGTGCCAACGCCCGCGGTGCGGTTCTCGTCAACAGCGAAGATGCCCTTGATGTCGGGGTTTGCCGTGATGGCATCGACGCACTGGGTCGTGCAGAGGTTGATATCCGCTTCGCTGTAGAGGGTGCCGAGGACCTCGATGTTCGGATAAGCTTCCTTCATTCTCGCCTCAAAGCCCGTCACGCGGTCGGCAACGGAAGCCTTTGCGGGAGAATCGGAGAAGATGTAAACCTGGCCCTCTTCGCCCATCAGCGCAGCCAGCTCGTCAGCTGCCATCGCGCCGGCGGCGACGTTATCGGTCATGAACGACTGGAGATAGTCCTCCGTGGGGATGGCGGTATCGGCGATGATCAGCGGAATACCGGCCTTCTGGATTTCCTGGCAGGCGGAGACAAGCGCGTCGCCGCTCACAGGGGCAAGGACAATCGCGTCCGGCTTGGAGTTGATGACGTCCATCACGGTTTCGATCTGAACGCCGGCTTCTTCCTTGGACGGATAGACAACTCTCGGCGTCATGCCAAGCTCGGTCGCCGCGTTTTCAAAGCCCGCCTGAACGATGCTCCAGTAGTCTGCAACGCCCTTGGGGATGAACACGATGTCAAGGCTCTTTGCTTCTTCAGTTGCAGGGGCTTCCTCAGCTTCAGAGGTTTCTTCTGCCGTTTCAGCAGCAGCGGGCTCGGCGGCCGTCTCTTCGGCTGCGGGCGCAGCTGTTTCGGTTTTCGCGGGCGAGCTGCACGCGGCAAGTGCCAGCAGCATGGCTGCTGCAAGCAGGATGGATAACACTTTCTTCATAATTTTTCCTCCTAAGTATATTTAATTATGCACTGCATAATTAAGACAAGGTTACGGGCCAAATCAGCCCTTTTTGTTGATTGCTCCGTCCGGCAAAATCGCGTGCACGCCGCGCACGCCGTTGACGATCTGCGTCACATGCTCGTCGACGACAAGACTTGCCATCGCGAGCGCCTCCTGGAACGTCATATCGTAGAGCTTCCCAATGAGATTTGCCATCTCCGTGAGCGCCTCATACGCCGCATTGGTCAGATCCACATCAAAGCCAAACGTGACCCATGCGTCCTGGGTTCTTAAAATTGGATTTCGGATTGTCTCGTGTACAATTTGGAATGTCAAATCTACCTTGTCCAGCGTACACTCGATGGCCGTTCCGCCCAATTCGCCGTCGCCCTGTAAGGCATGCCCGTCTCCCACATAGAAATAGGCGCCCTCGCACATGACAGGAAGATAAATCGTGCTTCCTGCCGTGGCCAGCTTGCAGTCCAGATTGCCGCCGACATTCCGCGGCGGGTGCGTCGAGTGAATGCCGGGCTGTTCCGGCGCGAGCCCCACAACCCCAAGGAACGGACGAATGGCGACGACATGTCCCTGATTGCTGACCGCACGCCGCGTCTCATTGTCGATGTCCCAGTTCAGGAAATACTCCGGAAGCTCGGAAATGTTCAGCCGCTTCATGTGGTCCTTGTCCGCAAAGCCCACGCGGCTCCAGCCCCAGTCGGCCGTCCGGCACTCGTTGATTCTGACCGCCAGCGTATCGCCCGGCTTCGCGCCTTCGACGTAGATCGGCCCGATCAGGCAGTGCCCCGCGTCCCGCTGCGCATCCTTCCCTTCAAAGAAGCTGCCCGCGCCCGTCTTGGGAACCGGCGGCTTTCCGAGGTGCCAGTCGCCATCTAACACATTGCAGACCACACTGTCTCCGTCCGCGATGCGCGCGACCGGAGCCTTACTGCAATCAAACGAGCCTGTAATATTCTTTCTCTCACAATCCAACGTAACAACCATATTGACTCCTCTTTATAACCGGAACATCGTTTTGCAGAGCTTCGTTCCCGACGCTGTTTTGAATATCTTTTCCAGAACCTTCGACGCGACCGACTCGTCCGAATGCTCATACAGGTTGACGAGGAAATCTGCCTCGATCAGAATCTGCAGGTCGATCCCCTGAATATTGGAGTAGGTGTGGTGATGGGCGATCAGATATTTAACTCTCTCGATCACATCCTCCGGGAAATGGAGCTCCTTGAGCATAATTTCTGCCTCGCCGGGGCCGAGCTCCTGCTGGAGCCTGCCGTTCGACGCGTGATACAACTCCTCCGCCTTTTTGATGCCGATGTCGTGCGTGTAGGCTGCCGTCTCCAAAATGAACATGGTCTTCTCGTCCAGCTTTTCCTGTCTGCCGATATAGGCGGCGTAGCTGTGTACCTTTGTGAAGTGCTGGATGCGCTCGGGCTGTCCCTCGTACATCTCGACCATCTTCAGAAATACGTTGTCCAGATCCTCTCTTGTCATATCACGATTCCTTTCGGCAATCGATTGCCAAAATTTTTAAAAAAGAAACGCAACCGACGGCTTGCGGTTTGAAATGTTCTTGCAATCGATTGCATCCATAGTGTACTACGCCGGTTTTTCTTTGTCAACAAAATTCGCCCCTTCATTTTGCATAAAGATTTTTCGATTTTTTCAGCACTATGCTGTTTTTCCAATTCTCTGTTTGAATTTTCGCCAGGATTTCAGAAACATCTGAAATCTTTTTATAAAATCGATTGCAAAGAATTCAAATATCCGAAAAATTTCTCTTGTTGAATCTACCCCGATATGATATAGTGGATGCAGATCGCAAGAATTTCCAGAGCAAGATGTCCACCCGGCCGTATGTTTGCTCCATAGCACCCGCGCAAAGCAAACCACCCAACCAGCATTCCAGCTTTTACGCTGCATTTCAGGCGGCAGGGTCGTTTCACAAAGCCTTGCAGCAGACAGGACAGAATTTATGACAATTTATGACATTGCAACCGCTGCGGGCGTTTCCGCGAGCACCGTTTCCCGCGTCATCAACCACAAAAGCGGTATTCGAAAAGAAACCCGCGAAAAAATTGAAAAGCTGATCGAGGAGTACAACTATTCCCCAAACGTCGCGGCGCGGGGGCTTGTGATGCAGTCATCGAAGATGATTGGAATTCTTCTGGTCGATATCCGTGTCGTGCACCATATCGACAATGCCTTCGCCATCGAGCAGGAGCTTGCAAAGCGGGGATACTGTTCCATCATCATGAGTACCGGCGCGGACGAGGCGAACATCGGCTCGTGCATCCGGCAGCTCGAGCAGCGGCGCGTGGAGGGCATTGCGCTCATCGGCTCGATGTTCATGGCAAAGAGCACCTATCACACGATCAAAACCTATCTGCCGAACATTCCGGTCGTCATCATCAACGGCTACATTGACCTTCCGAACGTCACGGGAATCATTGCCGACGAGGAAAGCGGCGTAACAGACTGCGTGGCGCTTCTGGCAAGGAAGGGCCGGAAGAACATCGTCTATGTAAATGATGCGGACTCCCCCGCAAACCGCAACAAGCGAAAGGGCTTTCTGGCCGGGATCCGTGCGCTCGGCTATCCGCAGAACAAAATCTACGAAGCGGCAACCAGCTATGCCTCCGGCTATGAGATCACGAAGGAGATCCTCCGCGAGGACCCGTCTGTCGACGGCATCATCTATTCTGTTGACCTCACCGCGACCGGCGGCCTGCGTGCGCTGCTCGACAGCGGCCGCAAGGTTCCCGAAGATATCAGCGTCATCGGCGTCGATAACAGTATCTATGCAAAAATTTCCTATCCGCAGCTGACCTCTCTGGATAATAACGCGGAGTCTCAGAGCAAGCTTGCGGTCGATCTTCTGATCAAGGCGCTGAACGACGAGCCGCATGAAAGAAGCGTGCTTCTGAAAACCCACATCGTCGAACGGGAAACGACATAACCGCCTCATTTGCGCAAAATACGCTGCCGGCAATCGCCGGCAGCGTATTTCGTTTTGCAGGGAGCCATGCAGCCCCTATTTGATTTTTTAGCCTTTGACCAGTTCGCGCGCGACTGCCTCCACGTGCTCGGCGCTCAGGCCAAACTGCTTGAGAAGCGCAGCGGCGGGTCCGGAATGACCATACTCGTCGTTGACGCCGATGCGATGAAGCTTCGTCGGGCACTTCTCGCTGAGAACGGCCGCAACAGCCTCTCCAAGGCCGCCGATGATGTTGTGTTCCTCGCAGGTGATGACCTTGCCGCACTCCTTGGCCGCCTTGAGGACGATCTCCTCGTCGAGCGGCTTGATGGTGCAGATGTTGATGACGCGGGCGTGGATGCCTTCTCTAGCGAGGTTCTCCGCAGCTGTCAGGGCTTCAGCGACCATGAGGCCCGTTGCGATGATGGCAACATCATTGCCGTCCGTGAGCTGCTCGCCCTTTCCGAGCTGGAAAGTGTAGTGCTCCGCGTCGTGGAATACCGGCGTTGCCAGACGGCCCAGGCGGATATAGACCGGGCCTTCATAGGCGTAGGCTGCCTTCACGGCGGCTCTTGCCTCTACATCGTCGCTCGGTGACAGGACCGTCATGCCGGGAATCGAGCGCATCAGCGCAAAATCCTCGCAGCACTGGTGGCTCGCGCCGTCTTCGCCGACGGAGATGCCGCCGTGCGTCGCCGCGATTTTCACGTTCAGGTGCGGGTAGCCCACGGAGTTGCGGATCTGCTCAAAAGCTCTGCCCGCGGCAAACATCGCAAAGCTGCTGGCAAAGGGAACGAGGCCCATCGTGGATAAACCCGCAGCCACGCCGATCATGTTGCACTCGGCAATGCCGCAGTTGAAATGGCGCTCGGGGAACGCCTTTTTGAAGGTTCCGGTTTTCGTTGCAGCGGCAAGGTCCGCATCCAGCACGACCAGATTGTCCGCGCCGTTCTGGGCCAGCTCCACGAGCGCATTGCCGTAGCTGTCACGGGTCGCGATTTTTTTCACTTCACTCATTTTGCTGCCTCCAGTTCTGCCATGGCAGCATTCAGTTCGCCCATGGCCTGCTTGTACTCTTCGTCATTGGGGGCCTTGCCGTGCCAGCCTACCTGATTTTCCATGAAGCTGACGCCCTTGCCCTTGGTGGTGTGCATCAGGATGCAGGTGGGCTTATGGGCGCAGGCGTGGAATTCGGCAAAGGCCCTTTCGATTTCGTCAAAATCGTGGCCGTTGATCTCCACCACGTGGAAGCCGAAGGCCTTTGCCTTTTCGTCAACGGGGGCGGTGTTCATGACGTCGCAGGTCCGGCCATCGATCTGCAGACCGTTCAGGTCTACGATCATGCAGAAGTTGTCCAGATGATAATGGGCGGCAAACAGCATGGCTTCCCAAACTTCACCCTCGGCAATCTCGCCGTCGCCCAGCAGGGTATAGACGTTGATGTCCTTGCCCAGATACTTGGCGCCCTTGGCCATGCCCGCGGCGGCGGAGATGCCCTGACCCAGAGAGCCGGTGGACATATCCACGCCGGGAACCGTGTTCATGTTGGGATGGCCCTGGAGATAGCTGTCAATGTGCCGCAGGGTGGGCAGGTCCGCTACAGGGAAGAAGCCACGGTAGGCCAGGGCGGCATACAGGCCGGGAGCCGTATGCCCCTTGGACAGCACGAAGCGGTCCCGGTTCGGGTCGCGGGGGGCCTTGGGGTCTACCCGCAGTTCCTTATTATAAAGGTAGGTAAACATCTCAGCGGCGGACAGGCTTCCGCCGGGATGACCGGCCTTGGCCCCATGGGTAGATTCGATGATCCCCATGCGGACCTGGCAGGCTTTTTTCTTCAGATCAAGTTTCAGTTCTTCTGTCAAGAAACGCACCTTCCATCCCTTAATTCATTTTCTGCGCCAGGGGGTGCCCCCATAGCATTTCAGAGTAAGTATACCACAAAGAAAGCGTTATTGCTACAGCGATTCCGTATTTTGTAAAATTTTCACCCTTTGAACAAAATCCCCCTCTGTATGCCCGTCCCGATTTTGCAGGCGGCCGTTTTATGCACCTTCCCCCCGGGCGCGCGCTGCGTCCCGGGGGGAAGGATTTGGGGAATATGGAATTATAGGGTATGCTCCGCTCTGGCTGCGTCAAACTCCGCGCAGACGCTTTCGTCCGGGGCCTTGGTCAGCAGGCTGACAACAACGATCACCAGCAGCCCCACCAGGAAAGCAGGCAGCAGCTCATAGATGCCGAAGATGCCGCCCAGGGGCTTGATCAGGTACTTCCAGAGGAAGACCATAACGCCCCCCGCCGCCATGCCGGAGACGGCGCCAGCAAAGGTGGTGCGTTTCCAATACAGGGCGCAGATCACCAGGGGGCCGAAGCCCGCGCCAAAGCCCGCCCAGGCAAAGGAGACGATGCCGAAAATGGAACTGTTGGGGTCTTTTGCAATGAAAATGCCCAGAATGGCAATGGCGATGACGGTGAGCCGGGCTGCCAGCATACTCTGTTTCTGGCTGAGCTTGAAGTGGAAGGCCTCCTGCAGCAGGTTCTGGGACACGCTGGAGGATGCCGCCAGCAGCTGGGAATCCGCCGTGGACATGGTGCTGGCCAGAATGCCCGCCAGGATGAGACCGGCCATCAGTGCCGGGAAAATGCCGCCCTTGGCCAAAAGCTCTGCGATGCGGATGATGACGGTCTCCGTATTGGAGCCCTCCAGAGGGGCAATGGCCCCAATGCCGGACAGAGCTTTGCCCACGATGCCGATGAGTACGGCCAGGGCCATGGCAACGGTGACCCAGGCAGAGGCCACCCGGCGGCTCAGCTTCAGCTTCTTCTCGTCGCCGATGGCCATGAACCGCAGCAGGATGTGGGGCATTCCGAAGTAGCCCAGACCCCAGGCCAGGGTGGAGACAATGGTGAGGATGCTGTAGGGGGCGGCGGAATTGGTGCCGACGGCGTAGGTCTCGGTCAGGGACAGGTAGCCGGGCAGGGCTCTGGCATTTTCCAGAACGGCCCCCATGCCCCCGGCCTGGACGGTGGCATAGACCAGCACAAAGAGGATGGCAACGGTCATGATGATGCTCTGGACCAAATCCGTAATGGAGGCTGCCAGGAAGCCCCCAGCTGCGGTGTAGCCCACAATGACCACGGCGGACACCAGCATGGCCGTCATATAGTCGATGCCGAAGAGGCTGGAAAACAGCTTGCCGCAGGCTGCGAAGCCGGAGGCCGTATAGGGAATGAAGAAAATGATGATGGTCACAGCGGCCAGGGCGCAGAGGATGCTCTTTTCGTCATGGAACCGCCGGGAGAAAAACTGGGGGATGGTGTAGCTCTCAGTGATCTGGGTATAGCGCCGCAGGCGGCGGGCGGTGAAGAGCCAGTTGAAATAGGTCCCCAGCGCCAGGCCGATGGCCGTCCAGCCCACGTCAGCCGCGCCGGACAGGTAGGCCAGTCCCGGCAGGCCCATGAGCAGGTAGCTGGACATATCAGATGCCTCGGCACTCATTGCGGTCACCAATGGTCCCAGGGTGCGTCCGCCCAGATAGAAGTCGGCGGTGGAGGAATTTTTCTTGGCATAGTGTGCGCCGATCCAGAGCATACCCAGCAGGTATGCAAGGATCGTCACGGTGATGCTAATGGTCGCGGTCATGTTTCTCATCCTTTCTCTTGACTTTTGGATGAGCGGATTGTATCATGAGCTCAAGCATTTGAAAAGCGAATGTTTCGCATAGAGTCCATAACGAAATCGAATGAAAGAAGGATGATGCCATGGAGATGAATATCCTGAAATACATGGCCTTTTTGAAGACCGTGGAGACAGGCAGCTTTACAAAAGCCGCCGAACTGCTGAACTATTCCCAGTCCGGCGTCAGCCGGATGATCAGCGACCTGGAGCGGGAGTGGCGCATCACCCTTCTGGAGCGGGACCGGAACGGCATCCGCCTGACCTCCGACGGCTCCCGGCTGCTGCCCTATGCCCAGAGCGTCTGCGCAGAATACCGGAAGCTCCAGATGGAGGTGGACGACCTCCACGGCGTGCAGTCCGGCATGATCCGCATCGGCACCTTCTCCAGCGGTGCCATTCACTGGGTGCCCAACATCATCAAGGCCTTCCAGAAGGACTATCCCGGGGTGGACTATGAGCTGCTGCTGGGGGACTACTCGGAAATTGAGGAGTGGATCGCCCAGGGCCGGGTGGACTGCGGCTTCCTGCGCCTGCCCTCCGTGAAGCGCCTCCATACCTACGCCCTGCACCAGGACGTGCTCCAGATCATCCTGCCCTGCGACCATCCTCTGGCCGGCAGAGACCCTTTTCCCACGGAGGCGTTGGCCACGGAGCCCTTCATCCAGCTGGAGGAGGGTGAGGACTACGAGATACGCGCCGCCTTCGATGAGATGGGCGTGCGCCCCCACGTCAAGTACACAGCACGTGAGGACCGGACCATTCTGGCCATGGTGTCCAAGGGGTTGGGCATCAGCCTGCTGCCGGAGCTGATGGTCCGCCACAGCCCCTATCCGGTGACGGCCTGCCGCCCGCCCATGACGTTTTACCGCAACATCGGCATCGCGGTGAAGGATGAGAAAGCCCTTTCCGCCTCCACGCAGCGCTTCGTGTCGTATGTCCGCG
>ERZ857840.3710-NODE-3710-length-12627-cov-6.026328_pt1 | contig 12627 bp, 9 predicted proteins | sample MGYA00519760_ERZ857840 | MGnify/ENA primary metagenome ERZ857840 (study PRJEB31778, sample SAMEA3449371) | human gut metagenome | biome: human gut; feature: human-associated habitat; material: faeces | place: United Kingdom | collected 2010/2012 ... | reverse complement strand
CTCTGGGCGCTCTGCGTGCAGGCGCCATCAAGACCACCTTCACCGAGGAGACCGAGACCGATCTGTTCGGTGAGCAGGACGTCCTCATGGGCGGCATCAACCACCTGTGCGACCTCGGCTTCGACGTGCTGACCGAGGCTGGCTACCAGCCGGAAATCGCCTACTTCGAGGTGTTCCACGAGCTGAAGATGCTGGTCGACCTCGCTAACGAGGGTGGTCTGAACAAGGCTCGTTGGTCCTGCTCTGACACCGCTCAGTACGGCGACTACACCTCCACCGTCATCACCGAGGAGACCAAGAAGCGCATGCAGTACCAGCTCAAGCGCATTCAGGATGGCTCCTTCGCCAAGGAGTTCATGGATGACCAGGCTGCCGGCGCTCCGAAGTTCAAGAAGCTGCAGGAAGAGTACTCTCACCCGCACCTCGAGACCGTTGGCCCGAAGCTGCGCGCCATGTTCTCCTGGAATAACGCCGAGGCCAAGGACAAGGATGAGACCGAGTCCTTCAACGGCAAGATTGCTCGTACCCAGGTTCAGTGATTGTCGCCCCTGAAGGGGATTTAAGCTAGCAAACCGCCGTTCCCGCCCATACGGGAGCGGCGGTTTTGTGTTGTTGCGCGCAGCGAATCATTCTCAATAACAACTATGCGCTGATTTCTTGCAGGCAAACGAACACCGAATATGCAAGGTCGTTGATATCTCAGCCTTTCCCCATATGTGGGATTGTGCGATTCTGTTCAAAAGGGTGCAGAGTTGTTATCGAGAATCGTTCTCTGCACACGGCTGTCCATACTCCAATAGTGACCTAGCTCACGTTGTGGACTCCAGCGGGGCTGCGACGGCGTTCTCGGTAGGATTGAACTCGGTTTGAAGGACACAATCCTCGCAAAACAGGACTTATCTGCACACCGTAGATACCCCCGGCGCCCAGCGGCGCCACAACCCACTACTGAAAAGGAGTGCCAATAATGGCAGCACAGATCTGGTATGAGAACGACGGTGATCTCTCTGTTCTCGAAGGCAAGAAGGTCGCAATCATCGGCTACGGTTCCCAGGGCCACGCCCACGCGCTGAACCTTCGCGATTCCGGTGTCGACGTGGTCGTCGGCCTGCGTCCGACCTCCAAGTCGGTCGACTTCGCCAAGGAGCAGGGCCTCGAGGTCAAGTCCGTGGCCGAGGCTTCCGCCGAGGCCGACGTGATCATGATTCTGGCCCCCGACCAGTACCAGCGCACCATCTGGGCCAACGACATCGAGCCCAACATCAAGCCGGGTGCCGCTGTTGCGTTCGCTCATGGCTTCAACATTCACTACGGCTACATCAAGCCGTCTGAGGATCACCCGGTGTTCATGGTTGCCCCGAAGGGCCCGGGCCACATCGTTCGTCGTGAGTACGCCGCTGGCCGTGGCGTGCCGGTCGTCGTGGCCGTCGAGCAGGATCCGCGTGGCGACGGTTGGGCTCTGACCCTGGCCTACGCCAAGGCCCTCGGTGCTCTGCGCGCCGGCGCCATCAAGACCACCTTCAAGGAAGAGACCGAGACCGATCTCTTCGGCGAGCAGAACGTGCTCATGGGTGGCGTGAACAAGCTCGTCGAGATGGGCTTCGAAGTCCTGACCGACGCCGGCTACCAGCCGGAAATCGCCTACTTCGAGGTCTGCCACGAGCTCAAGATGCTCGTCGACCTGATGAACGAGGGCGGTCTGAACAAGGCTCGTTGGTCCTGCTCTGACACCGCTCAGTACGGCGACTACGTCAACACCGTCATCAACGAGGACTGCCGCAAGCGCATGGAATACCACCTGCAGCGCATCCAGGACGGCTCCTTCGCCAAGGAGTTCATCGACGATCAGGATGCCGGCGCCCCGCACTTCAAGGAGCTGCAGGAGAAGTACTCCAACGAGCGCATCGAGACCGTCGGCCCGAAGCTGCGCGCCATGTTCTCCTGGAACAAGGATGGCGTCAAGGATGCCGACGAGGCCAACTCCTTCACCGGCAAGATCGCCCGCGCCCAGGTTCAGTGATTTTCGCTGATTAGCGCATACTAAAAGGCCGCCGCTCCGATTCATTCGGAACGGCGGCCTTTCGCTTATTCCAAGGGATTTACTTGATTACCCACGCAGAGGTGTCGGTGGGAAGTTGACCGTCGGGAGTCAGCGGGCCGGAAGTGAGCACCACAGAGCCTTCGGGCAGTGAGACCGGGGCAGTGCCAAAGTTAGTAACCGAGGTGAACGTGCGTCCCTCAACCGCCGCACGGCGGTACGCCACCACGTCCGCTCCCATATCCACCTGCTCGGCGGTGGTGTCGCGCGTGGCGGTCAGCGACTCCTGACGAATCGCCAACGCCGCATGATACAACGTGTACATCGAATCCGGGTCGGCCTGCTCCACGTCCACCGCGTAATCCTTGAACCACAGCGGCTGCGGCAGGTGCGGGTCGGCGGCCGGCGTCACGCCATCGGCGCGAACCGCAGGGGAGAAGCCGAAGGAAGCGCCCGTGCCGAACTGGCCGGCGGCGCACAGCGGCACATGGTTCTCGCCGGTGCCATCGTCGGCCGGAGCCGGACGGCTGAAATCGGCCAGAGCGGGCTCGTCGGAAGCGGTCCAAGGCAGAGGCACGCGGCAACCGTCACGGCCCTTATCCATCGTGGCCTGAGCGGTGTGGAAAGCGGTCGGATCCTCCAGTCGATCCCACGGAATATCGGCCACCTCAAACAGACCCAGCTCCTCGCCCTGATAAATATAGGCGGCGCCGGGCAGACCAAGCTCCATCAGCGCGGCGGCACGGGCACGGCGGGTGCCGAGCTCGCGGTCTTCGGGATATGTGGTGCCGTTGCGCAGCAGCCAGTCGTGCGGCAGCTGGTGGTAGGGCGCGCCCTTGACCTGCGGCAGACCGTAGCGGGAGGGGCTGCGCGGCACGTCGTGATTGTTCATGACCCACGTGGTGGTGGAGCCGCCGGTTTCGGCCGCCGCCTTAAGACCCGCGGCGATGGCCTTGCGGAACTCGTCGGCATACCAGTTGGCCTGCGCGAAGTCGAAGTTGAAGGACTGGCCCAGCTCGTCCATCGAAGCGTACAGGTGCTGGTGCTCAGGCACCACCCACGCCTCGGCCACGGCAAAGCGCGGCGGGTTGTATTCGTTGAACACCTTGCGCCACTCGCGGTAGATGTCGTGCACCTCACGACGGTCGAACAGCGGGTGGCTGAAGTCATGATTCAGCACGCCGACCACGCTGTATTCGCGGCCGAGCTCTTCCAACGGCTTGGATTCGAGATCCTTGGCCAGGCCGTGCGCCACGTCGATGCGGAAGCCGTCGGTGCCGTGGTCGGACCAGAAACGTAGGGTCTTCTTGAACTCCTCGTGGATGTCCGGATTCTTCCAGTTGACGTCCGGCTGCGCCTTATCGAACAGGTGCAGATACCACTGGCCGTCGGCCACGCGCGCCCAGGCCGGGCCGCCGAAGAAGGATTGCCAGTCGTTGGGCGGCAGTTCGCCGTGCTCGCCGCGGCCGTCGCGGAAGATGTAGCGGTCGCGCGCCGGGGAGCCGGGCTCGGCGGCGAGGGCCTCTTGGAAGAACACGTGCTTGTCGGCGGTGTGGTTGGGCACGATGTCCACGATCACTTTGATGCCGGCCTCGTGCGCGGCCTCGGCCATCGCGTCGAAGTCGTCCATGGTGCCTAGGCGCGGGTCGACGTTGCGGTAGTCGATCACGTCGTAGCCGCCGTCCGCCAGATCCGAGGGGTAGAACGGGGAGAGCCAGATCGCGTCGACGCCGAGGTTCTTCAGGTAATCCATCTTCTCGGTGACGCCGGCGATGTCGCCGAGTCCGTCGCCGTTGACGTCCTTGAAGCTGCGCGGGTAGATCTGGTAGACGACGGCCTGCTTCCACCAGTCGTCATTGAGGTTGTTGGTGGTCATGCCGATTCCTTCCTGTTCCGGGTGCGTTGTGGTTGGGCTGTTCCGGTTGTGCTCGAACTGCTGTGTGAAGGCCCAACCGTTGTATTGATGATGACAACGATATCATGTGAATTACGCATGCAAAAGTCGATTTATCGGCGTTTTGCGGTGGTAACGTAGTCACGCCTGCGCGGACGCTGCTGTTGCGGCAGGCGGCGCGGTGGTTTCGCGCAGTATTAGCGGAGTGTCCGGCCGTACGAATGCCGGTTCGATTGACTTGCCCGCAATGGCATCCAATACCATGTGCCCGGCGGCCACGCCCATTGCGAACGGGTCCTGATGCAGTGTGGTCAGTCCCACGGCGGCGGACAGGGTGGAATCGTCGAAGCCGATGATGGAGATGTCCTGAGGTACCCGCCGCCCGTATTGACGCAGGCGATACAGCACGGGTGCGGCCATTTCATCATCCTCAAAACAGAAGGCGGTGATGCTGGGGGAGGCGTTCAGTACGGCGTTCAATGCCGCGTTGCTTTCGCCAAGACCGCGTTGAATGCTCAGGGGCGTTAGCTCGATCCCCGGATGGGCGGCAGCGGCATCAATGACGCCCTGCAAACGAGCCTCGGCACTGTAGCGCATGTTGGTTTCGGTCGGGGCGCTGCCGACGAACGCGATATGCCGGTGGCCGAGTGCAATCAGGTGCTCGATGGCCGAACGTGTGGCGGCGTAATCGTCAATGCTCACGCCTGCGTCGAACCCATCGGTGGAGGGAATGTTGATGCCGACAATCGGCACGTGCATATGCTTCAGTCGCTCCACTTCAGCCGGCTCAATGTCGAAGGAGCTGACAATCACCGCATCCGCATTGCGTCGCACGGGCAAATCCGCAAAGAAGTCATGGCGCTCGGCGGCGTTGCGCATGGGGTAGGGCACAGTGTCGTAGCCGGAGGGGCGCAGCGCCGAGTCAAGGCCGGCGAAGATGTTTGCATTGAACCAGGTGGTGATGGTCTCGCTGGCCAGCAGCGCAATGCGGAACGACTGGCCGGACTTCAGTGCGGCGGCCGAGCGAGAGACGGAGTAGTCGAGCTTTTCGGCCGCGGTCATCACTCGGTCTCGAGTCTCTGGAAGCACTAGATCCGGCTTGGCGAAGGTTCGGGACACCGTGGATACGGAAACGCCGGCCTCGCGGGCCACTGCCTGAATGCTTGCCTTGGTCATATGCCGTCGCTCCTTTACCGTCGCGAACAATCATTGTCATGACAACGATAACATGCCCATAACAAGTCGCCGTCTTCGGCTATCTCGATTACGAGGGGCTGATTTAGGGTGTCCCGGACATCTACTTCCGTTTCAAGGGGCTCCTTGCCGGTGAAACCACAAGTGCAAACGACTTTGTGCCAACGTCATTCCGCCGTTCTCGCGCTGGGTCTACTTGGGCACCAGCCCCTTGAAGCGGAAGTGGATGTCCGGGAAAGGCCAAATCAGCCCCTCGAAGCCGATTTAGACCAATTTCCCATTGCGGAATCGATCACCGCTTCTCTCGGCGCATCACGGCGGCTAGGGACTGCACGCGTGGCAGGTCGAAGACCTCGTCGGTATGTACCACGTGGCCTGAGCTGTCCGCCAGCGGCACGCGCCAGTTCGAATACTCTCTGGAAGTGCCCGGCTGATTCTGGGAGCGGCATTCGCCCACGCCGTCCACCAGCGCTGCCTGCAGCAGCAGCGACGGCGTATCGGTGAGCATGGCGTGCATCGCTTCCACGATTTCCTGCACATGGCCTTCCACATCATCCGCCACGGTCTGCGAGATATAGCCGTTCTCCACCAGACGGTTCATCATGGCCGTGCGCTCGGCCATCGCCGAGGCGGCGAATGCCTCCACCGGCTCGCTCAGGAGATGCAGCTCCTCGCGCAGCTTGACGTGTGCGAAGTTCAGGTAGCCGGCGGTGGGTGGCAGATCGTGCGTGGTCACCGAGGCCAATGCCTGTTTGCGATAGTCCTTGGGTGCGCGGTACGGGTCGCCGGCGTTCGGCGAATCGTCCACGCGGTTGAACCATTCCACGTCAGTGCCGAGCACGCCGTGATCGGCCAGAATGCGGCGCACGTAATCCGGTACGGTGCCCAGATCCTCGCCAACCACCATGCCTCCGGCGCGCGTGGCCTCGATGGCCAGTACTCCCAACATCGCCTCGTGGTTGTACGTCACGTATGCGCCGTTGCGGGCACCGAGCCCCTGCGGAATCCACCACAGGCGGAACAAGCCCAGCACATGGTCGATGCGCACCGCGCCCGCGTGCTCGTACATCGAATGCACCATCTCGCGGTACACCTGGTAGCCGGTGGCCTCCAGGTAGCGCGGGTTGAACGGTGGCTGGCCCCAATCCTGGCCCTGCTGGTTATAGAAGTCCGGCGGGCAGCCGACCGTGACGCCACCTGAGGCGAAGCGTTCCGGATTGGCCCAGGCATCCGCGCCGAGCCCGTGCACGCCCACGGCCATGTCCTGCATCAGCCCCAGCGTCATGCCGTGGTCCAGCGCCTCCTGCTGCGCGGCGTTCACCTGCTCGGCAGCGATCCACTGCAGCCAGCGGTTGAACTCGAACAGGTCGTGGTGCTCCTCGACGAGCTGGCGCACGGCCGGGTCGTCGATGGTCTTCTCGAAGAACCAACGGTTCTCGCCCCACGGCGCGCCCCATACCTCGAAGCACAGGCACCATGTGGCGAAGGAATCGAGGTCCGGGCCGGCGGTGGTCTTGAAATGCTCGAATTCGAGCTCGCGCTTGTTGTTGCGGCCCGCTTCGAAGATCAGGCGCAGCGCCGGGCGCTTGGCCTCCCACGCCGCGTTGATGTCCATCGGGGTCGATTCGTCGTTGCGCGCGGCCACCGAATCATGCAGCGCATCCACCTGCGCGCGCACGTCGGCCGGCAGTGTGGCATATTCGGGGATATCCTGCGGCCGGATGTACGTCACGTTGAGGAATCGGCGCGATTCCGGTAGATACGGCGATGGCTCAAGCGGCGGAATCGGCGCGCCGGCGTGAATCGGATTGATGAGCATGAAGTCGGCCTTGGACTTCTCGGCGGCATCTGCCAAAAGACGCTTCAGATCGCCGTAATCGCCGATGCCCCACGATTCGCGGGACCGCACGGAATACATCTGCGTCATCCAGCCCCACCGCTGGTGCTCGGCGACCGCCTCCGGCACGGGAATGCGCGCGGGGGCGGCGATGATGGCCGCCTTGCCCTCGCGCCCGTCAACCGTGACGGTCAGCGTGTGGTAACCCATCGGCAGGTCGGGTGCGATGGTCAAGTCCGGCTTGCCGGAATTGAGGTTCGGCAGCAGGGCAAAGTGGCCAAACGCGGTGCCGTCCTCCAGTTCGATGGAGGCGGTGATGTCCGCGTCCGACGAGCAGTTCAGGGTGATGCCGGTCGGTTTGCCGGTGGTGGCGACGATGGTGGAGGGGAGCAAACGTTTGCTGTTTTCCACCTCAAGTTGGGTCATGGAGCGTACGATGGCCTCGTCGCTGGATGCGTCCACGTCGAGGGCCTTGAGTACGGCGACCAAGGCCGCGTCGCTGATTTCGGTGTAGGTGCCGAGCTGGTCGATGAATGAGGTGGCAAGTCCGCAGGCTTTGGCGAGCTTGATGAGCGGGCGGGCGAGTCGTTCCGTGCTTTCCGCGCGCTGCGGGGCACCGGAAGCGGCGTCGTTGGTGGTGTCTGCGATGGTGCCGGTGCTGGTTGCTGCGTCGTTGCCGTATGCGTCGGTCATGATGACTCCTTGCTTGCAAATCGGGTACTGCTAGTCGTTTGCATTGCTGTTCGAGGGCCGCTCTGCGTTGAGGTTCCGGCAACCTGACAGACCAATGTTCGAGCTGTTCTGCCTCTACCGTAACTCATATTGACAACGATTGCAATACATTCGGTGAGTTGGACGAGGCTAGAGGTGTTGGTGTTTGTCGTGATGGCCCGTTGACTATCCCCAGTCGACTTTGCCGACAGCCTCGCCGGCGGAGGTGAGGTCGAACGGGTTTAACCAAACACGACGAACGATTGCGGGGAGAGCGTCAGCTGCCCGCCGCTCACGGCCGGTTCACCAAGACTGAGCAGCACGTCGGCGTCGGAAGAGAGCTCGTCCGGCAGGTATTCCGTGAGGAATGAGGCGATTGAGGCACCTGAATCGGCGTTGAAATAACTGGAATCGCCTTCGTGCTCCATAGGCGTGTCGGTATTGCGCAGCAACAGGTTGTAGCCGTTCGGGTGGCCGTCCCGGCGCCAGTCGAGGTAGAGGTCCATGTCGAAGCCGGCCTGCATCGATTCGTTCGGATGGCCTGGACGCCATCGGCGGACCGACCTGGGTGGATTCCGATAAGGCGGCCGTATGGGTGACCAACTGGGACACCGAGCGCAACGGCTCCTCGCTCACCACCCGTGACGGCACCAGCTACCTGCTCGCCAACGCCTTCATGCTCGCCTACGATTGCGGCCAGCCGCACATCTTCTCCGGCTACTACTACGCCGGCGTCGACGACGGCGCTCCCGGCGCCACCCGCACCTCCGTGCCGGACATGACCTGTCCGACCGACGGCATCGAAACCGCCGGCACCTGGCACTGCGCGCAACGCTGGACCGCCATCCGCGGCATGATCGGCTTCCGCAACGCCGTGGCCGGCACCTTCACCGCCACCGTGGCCAAGGGCTCGGCCGTCGCCCTATACGCCGGCGCGACGCCCGCAAACTGGGCCGGCACCCGGAAATACGATCCGTCCGATCCCGCCTGGTTCACCGGCGAAACACCGCATAAGGGCGATGACACCGCCGCCAAGTCCGCCGATTCCGCAGCGTCCGCCAAGTCAGGCGACGCCAAGTCCGGAAAGGCAACGTCCGATGCCATCCGCCGCGCCGCAACGCTCGCCGCCATCCTCCTGCCCGTCATCGTCGGCGTCACGTTCATGGCGATAGCTCGCAGGAACGGCAAAGCCCAGTCCGACAACAGCGGCCCGAATAACGACTGATTCGGCCCCGCTCAGCCGCGCACCCGCGGCGCGGCGGTGGAGTCGCGTACCAGCAGTTGCACGGGGAAGATCTCGTGCGGCTGGTCCAGGGTGCGCCCCTCGATAAGGTCCAGGGCCTTGCGCGCGGCGGCGACGGCCATGTCGTACGGCTTCTGGCGCACGGTGGTCAGCCCCACCTCGCCCGAGAACGTGCTGTTGTCGAATCCGGTGACGGACAGGTCGGTCGGAATCGCCATGCCGCATTGGCGCAGGCGGAAGAACAGCGGAATCGCCAGCGAATCCTGATGGAAGCACAGGGCAGTCGGGGCGTCGTCGCGCGCGAGCAGCGCGGTGAGGGCGGCGTCGACCGGATCGTCGCCGGCCTGCATGTCCATCGTCTGGCCGGTCACGCCGTCCAGTTCGCTGCACGCCTCCAGGAATCCGGTGACGCGGTTGTGCGAGCTGAAGCCCATCGTGGCATCGAACGTCTCGTACAAATACAACAGGTTGCGGTGGCCGAGCGTGGTCAGATGGCGCACGATCAGCCGGATGCCGGCCTTGTCGTCGATGCCCACGGAGGCGGTGAACCCCTGCGAGGCCGTGTTGATGCCGATGAGCGGGATCCGCGTGGTGTTGAGTCGCCTGATTTCGGCCGGGGTGATGGCGAACGACGAGACGATGACCGCGTCCGCGTTGCCGCGCACCGGCAGTTCGTCGAAGAACTCCTCGCGCGCGCCCGCGTCGCCGATCGGTTGGATGACCAGATCGTAGCCGGCCGATCGCAGCACTTCGTTGAGGCCTTCGATGATGCGCGAGGTGAACCAGTCGAGCTTGCTGCTGCCCACCAGCAGCGCCACGCGGTGGGAGCGGCCCGATTTGAGGATGCCGGCCATACGGGATACCGAGAAGTCGAGTTGTTGGGCGGCCTCCATCACCTTGGCGCGCGTTTTGGCGGAGACCATGTCAGGGCGGGAGAACGCGCGGGAGACCGTGGCGGTGGAGACGCCTGCTTGCCTGGCGACGTCCTCGATGCTGGCTTTCATGGCCCCTCCCGGTTTTTCAAAGTTGACGGTGTGACAAACTTCTCTTCATTGTAAATCATTGCAGTACGTTTTACGACAGTCATAGTGCAATGGGTTGCGATATTGCGACACGCCGAAAATGTAGACCAATATGGTCTCAATAGCTTTGGAATGTAACAGGTTGCAAATGTAACGGTTTGCATGGCTGAGAAAGCCGGGTTGCCGAACTAGTTCGACACCCGTATGCTGAACCGTGTTCACTTAGAGCTTGCGAGGAAGTAAGGGAGATAATGAAGATCAAGAAATCTCTCGCCGCGCTGACTGCAACCGTGAGCATTATGGCACTTGCAACCGGTTGCAGTTCGAGCGGTTCGTCAGGCGTCGTCGACACCCAGGCCGACAAGGGCCTGGCCGTCATGGGCGACACCATCACCTACGACCCCAACCACTTGGTCAACGACGGCCAGCCCATCGAACTGGGCTACTGGTCCTGGGGCGACGAAAGCACTGACCCGGTGATCTCCATGCTCCACGAGTACGAGAAGATCCACCCGAACGTCACCTTCAAGATCTCGCAGGTGGCTTGGAGCGACTACTGGGTCAAGACCCCGCTCTCGCTCAAGGGCAACAAGAACGCCCCCGTGCTGTTCAACGTCCACAACTCCGAGGATGCCCTGCTCCGCCCGCACGCCGTCCGCCTCGACGGTGCCAGCGACTGGCGCATCTTCCGCCAGGTGGTGCTGCCGATGAGCCGCAATTCCATCGCCGCGCTCGCCATCTTCACCTTCCTGTGGAACTGGGAGGACTACCTCTGGCCGTTCCTCATGATCACCGATGACGACAAGCAGCTGTTGTCGGGGGCCTCAAGATGTTCTCCGGCCAGTACGGCACCGATTACGGCGGACTGTTCGCCGCCACCTCCGTGACCATCATCCCGGTGGTCATCGTCTACCTGGTGTTCCAGCAGCAGTTCATCGCCGGCATCGCCACCGGCTCTGGCAAGTAAACCCGGCCGGTTTCGGCCGAATCCGAACCGCGCCGCAGTCTCCCACCAGTCCCGGGGAGCCGCGGCCGCATCACTCGTATCATCGTGAATAACCGTACAGAAGGGGTAACCATGGCACAGTCACCACAACTCAAGCAGTCGTCTCCGACCTCGCCCGATCCGCAGGACTTCCGCCTCGACGCCACGCCGGCCATGCGCGCCGACAATGTGGTGTCCGGCGAGCACTGGCGCATCGGACTCATCACCGATTCGCTCGTGCGATTCGAATGGTCCGATTCCGGCGTATTCGAGAACCGCCCGACCCAGACCGTCCTGAACCGCGATTTCGGTAGCCCAGTCGAACGCCGCGTCACCGAGCGTGACGGCCGCGTCATCATCGACACCGCGGCCCTGACCATCGTCTACGACCAGCAGCCGTTCAGCAAGGAAGGCCTGAGTGTGGTCGTCAAAGGCGTGGCCGACACCCAGTTCAACACCTGGCATTACGGCGACGCCCCGCGCGGCAACCTCAAAGGGACCGCCCGCACGCTGGACGAGGCGGACGGCGCCATCGAGCTTGACAACGGCGTGATCTCGCGCGACGGCTGGGCCGTCATCGACGATTCCGCCGCCAACATCATCATCGAAACCGACACGGTGAACGGCAAGGCGAACCCGTTCGGCACCTGGGTATCCCCGCGCGCCACCGCCGAAACGGACTTGTACTTCTTCGGCTATGGCCACCGCTACATCGAGGCCGTACGCGACTTCTATCGCCTGACCGGCCCCACGCCGCTCCTGCCGCGCTTCGCCATGGGCAACTGGTGGAGCCGCTACTACCGGTACACGCAGGACGGCTATCTGGCCCTGATGGACCGCTTCAAGCGCGAGGGCATCCCGTTCACCACCTCCGTGATCGACATGGACTGGCATCGCGTGGACGACGTGGACCCGAAGTACGGTTCCGGCTGGACCGGCTACTCGTGGAACCGCGAACTGTTCCCCGACCCGCCGGCCTTCCTCGCCGACCTGCACCGGCGCGGCCTGCGCACCACACTGAACGTCCACCCGCGCGACGGCGTGCGCGCGTTCGAGGACGCCTACCCCGAAGTCGCCAAGCGCGTCGGCATCGACCCGGCCACCGAGGAGAACGTGGAATTCGACCTCACCAACCCGGACTTCGTGGACGCCTATTTCGACATGCACCACCGCATGGAGGCCGAAGGTGTCGACTTCTGGTGGCTGGACTGGCAGCAGGGCGGCGTGACCCGCCAGAAGGGTCTCGACCCGCTGTGGATGCTCAACCACATGCACTACCTCGACTCAGGGCGCGGCGGCAACTGGCCGCTCACCTTCTCCCGGTACGCCGGCCCCGGCTCCCACCGCTACCCGGTCGGCTTCTCCGGAGACACGATCGTGACCTGGGAATCGCTCGCCTTCCAGCCGCAGTTCACCGCCACCGCTTCCAACATCGGGTATGGCTGGTGGAGCCACGACATCGGCGGCCACATGTTCGGCTACCGCAACGAAGAGCTGGAGGCCCGCTGGTACCAGCTCGGCGCGTTCAGCCCGATCAACCGACTGCATTCGTCCAACTCGCCGTTCTCCGGCAAGGAGCCGTGGAACTTCAACCGTGACGTGAGCGCCGCGATGGTGGACGCGCTGCGTCTGCGCCACGCGATGATGCCGTACTTGTACACCATGAACTACCGTGCCGCCGAAGCCGGCCGTCCGCTGGTCGA
>ERZ857840.3699-NODE-3699-length-12657-cov-3.762022_pt1 | contig 12657 bp, 10 predicted proteins | sample MGYA00519760_ERZ857840 | MGnify/ENA primary metagenome ERZ857840 (study PRJEB31778, sample SAMEA3449371) | human gut metagenome | biome: human gut; feature: human-associated habitat; material: faeces | place: United Kingdom | collected 2010/2012 ... | reverse complement strand
GTATAATATAGGATGCGGCTCGGCCATGCCAAATTTGAAAACAAAGTTTTCATTTGTCATTGCTCCCGCCTTTCACTATATTTGCCTAAAAATGTCCTATGCGTCAAATTAAAATATGTTTGGGCAGTTCGTGTTATTCCCGGGGAAACAATGTCCATCTCGAAGTGATCAAGAAATACATAGCAGAAAATCACCTGGAAGCCGAGATTTCATTCTCCGGTCATCTGTGCGAAGAATTATGCAGTAGCGGTCCGATCCTCCGAATCGACGAGAAAGTCTACAAAGAGGTCAATCTCTCGGGTTTATACAAAATACTTCAGGAAGAATTTCCGATAAAATAATAACAGGCGAAAGGCAACCTCACCCATAAAACAGTTTACCCAGCAACCATGAACAGATCTATGGATTTAAAACCGATCTATACCGAACCGGAAAATTGTCAGGACTGTTATAAATGTGTCCGTGAATGTCCGGTAAAAGCGATTCAGATCGAAGACAATAAGGCCTACATCATAGAAGAACGATGTATCTACTGTGGCCACTGTACCCAAGTTTGCCCTACCGGTGCAAAAAAGATCCGGGACGGGGTCAGCCGTACCCGTCTTATCTTGCAGAATTATCCCCGGGTAATCTTATCCCTCGCCCCCTCCTGGGCCTGTGAATTCGAAGATTTATCCATCGGACAACTTATCGCAGCCATCCGCAAACTTGGTTTTTCAGGAGTATCCGAGACTGCGATCGGTGCAGAATTGGTCTCTTCACGGGTATCGGATTATCTACAGCAATCGCAACCGGGAGTGTATATCTCTTCCGCCTGTCCGGTAGTGGTCGAATACATCCGGAAATACTCCACCGAGCATACTCCGGCCATCACGCCGATGCTCTCCCCTATGTTAGCCCATGCCAGAATTTTAAAAGACTATTACGGAAACGATTTAAAAGTCATCTTTGCAGGCCCATGTATCTGTAAGAAACTGGAAGCGGATCATTTTAAAGACCTGGTGGAAGTGGCTATCACTTTTAAAGACCTGAAAAACTGGTTTGAAAAAGAAAATATTCATCCCGAACAATTAGCTCCGGCTGCAGAGGATCACTTTATCCCCTGGCAGGCCGGAATCGGTTCTCTGTATCCTGTCGAAGGAGGCATGCTTCCGGGTATCGACGGTGAAAGCAAAAAGATTGTAAAAATGGCTTTCTCCGATTTGAGTAATATCAAAGATGTCATCAAAAACCTGGATACACGCCGGGAAAAAGATACGATTTTTCTGGAACTGCTGGCTTGTAAAGGAGGCTGCATCAATGGTCCGGCCAAACTCAGCCAGACCTCTCTGGCCATCAAAAGATACAATATTCAGCAACACCGGGCCGCACACCCCGAAAGTACCGTTCCCGATCTCGGGCATATCGATCTGACCACGACATTCAAGGCTTACGACTGTTCGGCAGCCCGGCATACAGAAGAAGAGATCAAGCAAGCCTTATCTGCTGTCGGTAAAAACAGTCCTGAAGACGAGCTCAACTGTAGCGGGTGTGGTTATGACTCCTGCCGTGATTTTGCAGTAGCCCTGGTCGAAGGCCGGGCAGAAGAAAACATGTGCGTATCCTATATGCGACGGGTGGCCCACGACAAAGCGACCGTCTTGTTACAAAAAATACCGGCAGGCGTATTACTGGTCGATAATGATCTGAAAATCTCCGATATGAACAGCTGTTGTGCCAACCTGCTGGGAGAGGATGTCGTCATGGTCTACGAAGCTTCGCCCGGATTACAAGGCGTTGAATTAGACAAAATCTGTAGCTTCACCGACCTCTTCCGCACGGTATTGAACACAGGTAAAGAGATCACGGAAAGGCAAATCCGGGAAGGCGATAAAATCTGGCTGCTCTCTATTTATAATATCCAACCCCACCGCCTGGTATTCGGAATCTTACAGGATCTTCGGGAACCTTATGTCCGTAAAGAATGGATGCTGGAAAAAACCCAGGAAGTGGTACGCAAATATATGGCTACAGTACAGGAAGTGGCTTGCCTGCTAGGTGAAAATGCAGCTTTTACCGATGCTACCCTACGGTCGATTATGGAGGCAGGGGAAAAGGTAAAAAGCTAAAGGCCAGAAGCAAGAGGGGAGGGAGAAAAAAGGTTGGAGGGGGAAAAGATGGGGGAACGAGTTTATAAGAAAAAGGAAGAATGAAAGAATCGGATATATTTATAGAAGTAGACTGTTTCCAAAAAAATAAAGCAGGCAATATCGTCTGTGGAGACAGTTACATGTCCCAGAAGTTAAAAGAGGAAGACCGGATCATCAGTGTATTATCGGACGGTTTAGGGAGTGGCATCAAAGCCAGTGTTTTATCGGCGATGACCGCTACCATGGCCATGAATTACACAGCCATGAACGAAAGTATTCTCCAAACCGCTCTCTCGATTATCCATACCCTGCCTAAGGATATGGTCCGTAAAATCAGTTATTCCACCTTTTGTATCTTCGACATCGATTGTTTCGGGAATACCCGGATTGTGGAATACGAAAGCCCGGCGGTCTATCTGTTTCGTCGCGGACAGGCAGTGGAAATCCGGAAAAAAAAGATCCCGATCGAACGGGAAGATCTGGAAAATACCTATCTGTGGATATCGGAGTTCAAGCTGGAAAAAGAAGACCGCCTGATTTGTTTTTCCGACGGAGTCAGCCAATCGGGAATGGGTAGCAGTAATATGCCTTTCGGTTGGGACGAAGGAGTCGGTATCTATATCGCAGAAACCTTAAGCCAGCACCCCGGTATATCGGCGAAAGAATTAGCCCGCAAGATCGTTTTAAGGGCCGAACGCAACGATAACTATCGTTTGCTGGACGACACCAGTTGTTGTGTCATTTACCGGCGAACGCCGCGCAATCTGCTCATCTGTACGGGCCCGCCTTACGATGAAAAAAAAGACCGGTATCTGGCAGAAAAAGTCAGGGATTTCAAAGGTAAAAAAGTACTCTGCGGAGGAACGACAGCCACGATTATTTCGCGGGAACTTCAATTCCCCCTGCAGGTCAGTATGGATATCACCGATAAAGAACTCCCCCCACTCTCCTATATGGAAGGAATCGACCTGATCACGGAAGGGATTCTGACCTTAAGTAAGGTGGAGCGGCTTTTAACCCAAGGGGTCCCCGAAAAATCACAGGGTCCGGCCAACGACCTGGTTAATCTGATACAAAACAGTGATAAAATCACCTTTATCGTCGGTACCCGGATCAATGTGGCACATCAGGATCCCAACCTACCCGTAGAACTGGAAATCCGGCGTAATGTGGTAAAAAAAATTAAATATTTATTAGAAACGAAATTCCTGAAAGATGTAGAAATTACCTATCTTTGACCCCTCAAAATGACACACATCAAAGACTACACATTAACAGGAAAGAAATTTTAAATTTGAATCCTATGGACAAAATCAAGCTGAGATTATGTGCAGGAACCATGTGTTATGTCATGGGCGGAGCCCAATTAATGGAAATAGAAGAATTGCTGTCTGAAGAAGAAAAACAAGGCATTGAAATCACCTTTTCTCCTTGTCTGCAACGGTGTAACGGCAAAGATACACCTCCTTTTGCAGAACTGAACGGAGAAATCATAACCGGTGTCAGTAAAGAAACCCTATTACGAATTATAAAAGAAGAATTAAGACATGTTGTACGATAATTTTGCGATGCTCACCAAACGGGAGTTATTAATCCGGATTGTCAAGTTATTAAAAAAAGACGAACTGATCACAGGTCTGAAATATCTCCCTGTCGAAATGCGTCCACGTAACAAGCGACCGGTGAGGTGTTGCATCCACAAAGACCGTTACATCCTCAAACACAAGATTATCTCGATTCTGGGCTTTGAAATTACAGACGAAGAGATCGACCTGATCCATCTCTCCGATTTCGCCCGCATGGCGATGGCTAATAAAAATATGAAGGAAAATATCCTTTCTGTTGTCCACGAAGCTTGTAGTGCCTGTATCCAATCACAATATGCCGTCACAAACCTTTGCCGGGGATGTGAAGGCCGGCCTTGCGTGATGAACTGCCCCAAAGCTGCAATTTCGTTTATCGGCGGCAAAGCCAGTATCAGCAGTGAGGATTGTGTCAGCTGCGGATTATGCCAGAAAGTTTGCCCCTATCATGCCATTGTATACACGCCTGTTCCTTGCGAAGACGTTTGTCCCGTAAAAGCGATCAGTAAAGATGCCGAAGGCGTAGAACATATCGATAAAGAAAAGTGTATCTATTGCGGAAAATGTATGCAAGCCTGTCCCTATGGAGCTATCATGGAACGGTCGAAAATCATCGATATACACAAAAGTATTAGTAATCCGAAGAAAAAAATCGTAGCTATCCCTGCTCCTGCTATCTATGGACAGTTCAATGCCACTCCGGGGCAAGTACTGGCAGCGATCAAACAAATCGGTTTCGACGATGTGATCGAAGTTGCTCTCGGTGCCGAGATCACAGCTGCAAACGAAGCCAAAGAATTGGAAGAAAAAATGCAGGAAGGCCAAGCTTTTATGACCACCTCTTGTTGCCCGGCTTATACCGGTTGGGTGGACAAGCATGCTCCGATGCTGAAACCCTATGTTTCGGAAACCCGGAGCCCGATGGTCTATGCAGCCCGATACGCGAAGGAGAAATATCCGGATGCCGAAGTCGTATTCATCGGACTCGGACTTTTCGGTGCTGAACGGGATGGCGACCGTGTCTGGCCAAACGCCATGAAGCCGATTCGGTCGACGAAGTGGATTATGTGATGAGCTTCGAAGAGCTGGGTGCTTTTATGGTGGCTTATGACATAGATGTAGCCAATTGCAGCGAGAAAGAGCTCAACCACGAAGTGACGAAGTACGGCCGTGGATTTGCTCAGGCCGGCGGAGTCCAGGCAGCTGTTGTCAATGCCATCGGTAACAAATATTCCAATATTCATATCGAAGGGTTGGATAAGAAAAATCAAGCCCTATTGAAGAGTATGGCTAAAAAACCCGACGCTCAATTCGTCGAAGTGATGGCCTGCGACGGAGGTTGTATCAACGGTCCCTGTTCATTAGCTCCCCTCACCTTAGCCAAACGACAAATCAAAAAAGTACTGGAATAACCAAAAGAACAATTGGTTTGTTAAGCCGATGCCCCCTGTGCCACCTTTTACAGCCGCAGGGGGCATTGATTTTATAATTGCGTACCGTTCTTCTGAAATTTCTATGCCCCTTGAAACCTTTGTAACTATTAAAATGTACGTACAATAGAACCGAATCCGTCATAATCCAACATCATCGGTTCATTGAAAACCGTCTCTTTCAAGAAACCCCGCTACCAGGTATACAAATAACGATTAATTCTCGCCCCATCTCCCGATCTGTTTACAACCCTTTCATAGAATCAAACAATATCTCGATTTGGCTGTTAGAAGGACGAGGTGCATTGTCGGAAACCAAATTTCCTTCGGGATCAATCAGCATAAAGCGGGGAATACTACTTATCTTTAAAGCATTATGAAAAGTACGATCTGTACCAATGTTCAATTGGACACCACCTAATTTATCCATCTTCACCATTTTCTTCCAGGCTGCAACATCCTTATCCGAAGAGATGCTCACAAAAACGATATTTCTGTCCTTGTATTTCTCTTCCAGTTTGCCGAGATAAGGAAGTTCTTTTTTACAAGGGCCACACCAGGTTGCCCAACAGTCAATGTACACATATTTCCCTTTGAAATCCTCCAAGGCAACTTCTTTTCCATTGATATCCTTAAACTTGAAGGACGGACATTTCTTCACTCCCTGTTGTTCCAACTTCTTCAGGATTTTATCAGTGTCACTGGTCAGTTGAGAACACAGATCATTGTGTATTTTAACTATTTTAGGATTCTTCACATATTGACGGAACAGAGGCTCAATCCGTGCCGTATCTTTCAAACCGGCATTACGTATGTGTGTTGTAACAAAGGAAGCGATCATTTGTTCCCGCAACTTTTCACCCTTAAACCGATCAAGGACAAAATTGATTTTACTGAACGTTTCATCTTCCCTGTTTTGGATATTGACAGGTGCCTGCCAATTGAATGTAACAACATCCCAAGCCAGTCGCCAATATTCATCAAGAAACATCAGTTCATCGTTTTCATGAAATAATCGGGTGGCATATTCCTTGAAATGCTGAGAAGGAGTATAACTTTCTTTCTTATTTACTTCTCCAAATATACTAGCGTACATGCCAAATTTACAGGCAAACAGTAACTGAAGGCGTTGTTCTTCTATTTTTGTAAAATGCTTACCTAATTTGGCTTCGGTCATCTTTTGACAAGCAATCTTTAAGCCTTTTTCATATGCCTCGATAAACTCTTCTTCATCACATTGTAACTCTTCCGAAGATATACCACAAAGAGGTGCAGTGTTCAGATAATTATTGATAGCAGATCCGTCACCTTTGTAGCGGAAACCTTTGTCAGGAAGGACAAATACTTCCGTTTCCATACCGGGAGTAATAAAAATTGTAGCCTGCCCATTCCCCCAAACCGTTAGTTTAGCATACTGTTCTCTCGGATTAGGGATGAGGAAATACCAATTCCCCTCCTGATCCTGTTGAGCTTCGAGCAGTTCCGGCTCCAAAGAATTACTCCCCGAAAATTCGATACGGGGTTTTCTTCCACTTTCTTCTACATAACCTTTTTCAACCTCTGTCAATTTCAGGCTAATTACGGTAATCACCGGTCTTGCCGTAACAAACAACGGCAGACATAACAAACATAAAATAATCAGCTTTTTCATTGTATAAAAATTAATAAATCATTTATCTTTCTAATTCGTCAACGGACAAAATCAGTTCCCGAATCATCATTACTAAAACATTTGTCCTGGATACACGAAACAGACATCCCGGATCGTACCTTCACCCGTATAAGGTTCACTTACAGGTGTCGGATTAATCTCCTGAGTTGAACCGACAAATTCAAACCGGTATAACTTCCACTGATTTCCCTTTTGTGTCCCGACAAACAACTGACTGTAGGAATTCTGTACATAGGTCGACTCCAGATGAGCAATATAAGTAATCTCCTCTCCCGGAAATTCTTTAATCAGTTCTTCCCGGTCGGGAATATCGGCATGAGTATAACTCCACAACTCTCCGCCTTTGGCAAAATAGATACAATCGCTGTATTTATGGGCAGCCATCACTTTGGCTTGAGGCATCGCCAAGCCTGACGGCAATTCATCGAACGCTACAAACGGATAGGTTGCCGGTGCATAAGGATTGGGGATTTCAATCTTGGCCAGGTGATATTGATCTCCGGCAGATTTCAATACAGCAAAACCATTGGTCTCAAAAATTTCCATACGGGGTAATAAACGTACCAATTCCATACCCATATTAGAAGGCGACTGGGAAACGTCCGCACCGGCTTCCGCTTCATTAAAAGGTAAAAATCCTCCTCCATTACTCCGCACAAATAAAAAAGAAGCGGTTGACTGATCCCAGAACATCATAAACTGACTACTGGCAAGCATATCCGAATGTATTCGATATCCTTTGTCCGGATCCGTTTCAAAACCAAACTTTCCAACACCTGGAGACATCATATATATATAATACAACTTCCCGTCATTTACCATATAAACCATACTTCCCATGATTTGTTTTACAGCTTGGTAATTGTAGTTTTCCTGTTCATCGTAAAAACACTCCGCCTGTGTTTTAAAGGTAGTATTGTCTATTGCATTCAAGATACGCATTTCGTTCTGTGCAAGCACAAATAATGCTTTTTGATTATACAGCATCGTTGTCGTTCCATCTTCATTTTCTATTTCATGTCTGTAGTTCCCCGGTAAATAAGCAATCGCTCGTCCCTCTCCGGATAAAGCCTCCCCGGTAGCGGCAATTACATTATGCCAGACTTTTTCATCCGCCCCAACAAAATCGAAATCGCACAGTCCGTTCTGATCTTTCAACACATACCAACCATGTCCCAGTTCTGCTTTTACCGTCATCTCGATAATCCGTGACTTATAAATCTGCCGATCTGCATCATACACCTCAAAATACAACCTATAGGTATTGGGTGCATAGTTCAAAACACAGGCCAAATCTTTCTCTCTGCTCAGTGTATCCTGTTGAGCAGAAATTCCCGAAACTTGACGCGGAATAACAAACCACAAATACGAATAATCATTCTCATTTACCTCACCTTCCAACTGAGAGGTGATTTTCAATTCGCTTCCCATGGCACATTCCAAAACATCTCCGATTTCTTCCCCATCATTTCCGGTCAGCTTGATCGTAAACGGCAACATATCTTCCACAGAGCGATAATCGTAATTTCCTTTATCATCCACACAAGCTGTCAATCCAATCCCCAACCAAAGAAATAAACCATAAATAAAATATATCTGTTTCATCTGTTTCATCTTTAAAATTCAACTCGTGTTCCATCTTCTTCCGTCAAAGGAGCATCCTCATTCTCCGGATTTTCATTATACTCTTTCAATTTTTGCTTTGCTTTTCCCTGTAAATAAGAACACAAGGCATAATCGGAAGGGATCTCATCAAACTCATTAAATCCGACATACAGAATAATAAACTCCATTTTTTTGGGTCCCCAATCTCCAAAATAAGTCTTCCACCAGGTATCCCACAAAAACGGTTTTACAGCTTTAGCAGTTGCAGTAAGCACAAATTGACACCAGGGTTCATATCCCCTTTGAAAATATTCGTTCGCTTCCAGGCTCAATTCTAAACGGACCTCAGAAGTATTGAGCGAAGGATCTTTGATCCATACCACCGGAATATTCGTCTTCACCTCACCGGCAGGCACACATATTCTGGGTTTCATTCCCGGATTGTCAAATCCGACATAATGTTTTCCGGCAACAGCCGCCCCCTCTTCCCCCTCATTCAATATCTGCAAATTTAATGGCCGGTCATAATCGGCAGGGTACCCCATAGTTCGGACATCTATCCAGACCGTATCGTATTTACTACCACCCATAGCAGCAAAAAAACTCACGTTGATGCTATCCTGCTGTACTTTAGGTTCATTGTAAAAATATACTCTGCTCCTATCACTGTAATCTCCCGGATGTTGTTTTTCACAACCACCCACCACCAACAATCCGACAATTCCTCCAAGGATACTAACTATATGTTTCATACTTCATCGATTTTAAATTATTCAAATTGCATTTGATTATCGGGTATCGGTAGCACGTAGGCTTCCGGATAAAAAGTCCATACTTTCGGGGTTTTCCAGGAACTCTCTGTCGCATTCCACCGCTTGTGCCAGAAAAAAGCCTGACCTTCACCATAAAATTCTTTGTGATACTCTTTTTCAAGCTGACTTTTCATTTTTTCCGGACTGTTCAACTCCTCATCAATGGAATTATTCATATTCCGGGCTACCCGGTAATCGGTCCAGTATTTTTTCCCTTCTGTACCCGACAGAGTTTCAGCACAAATCAGATACATTTCGGCCACCCGGATGACAGGCACTAAATTCAAAGCACTGTAGGCATCGCTGCCGGTATATTTGTAGTAATAAGTTATCCGTTTACCGGTCGTTCCTGTCACTTCTTCCCAATAACGTTTCAGTTTCATCCGGATATCGTTGGGATGAACAGACAATTCATAATTATTGTTCAACAAAGCAATCTGTTGGGTAGCCCGGAAATTTTTCCCCTCTTCTTTGAAGAAGGGGTCGACCAGGGATTGGTGATCCGGATTTTGTACCCCCCAAATGTGTTCGCAACTCATCACCAGATTCTTGTCATCCCCATTCATATAAACTTCGTCCGCCAAAGGAAATTTCAATGTTCCGTCTTCGTAAGCCGCATCTGCCACTTTCCGGGCATATTCTCCGGCTTTCTGCCGGTTTTCTTCTCCTCCCAACCACAAATAAAAACGGGCTTTTGCAGCCAATACGGCATAATAATTAAAACGCACCTGACGATAATATTGCCAATCATCCTCAGGTTTTTCCCCTTCAGGTAATATCACGATCGGATCTTCCTCTAACAGCTTCTCTGCTGCATCCAGATCCCGGCGGATACAAGTAATCACCTCTTCATAGGTCCGTCTCCGGAACCGATTCGGATCTTTCGACATCTCTTCAGCATAGGGAATGGTCAGATCGGAAGGTTGCAACAAATCAGGAGAAGCTGTAAACCAACGTAATATATCCAAATGCAAGAAAGCCCGTAGCCCCAATGCTTCTCCTTCGATCAACCGATCGTTACCATACGAAAAATGTACCATACTATTTTCCAAGTTCTCCAATATATTATTCAAATGTACTATAGCAGTATAATAAGATTTCCAGATTTGTCCGATCAGTGTTTCCACATCAGACTGATCATAATCAAACTGACTGATGGCATATTCCGCCGATGTATTATCCGTTGGTGTCGTATAGTGATTTTCCAACAACTCAGGCAGATACATAGTCAGGTTCTTCCCATATAAAGTCCCTTCCGCCAACTGAATATAAACACCGTTCAAGGCATTTTTAAATCCTTCCTCCACAGCAAATAGATCGTCTTCTTTCATCTCACTCCGAGGGCGTACATCCAGCCAATCGGAACAAGCCTGGGAAAGACCAGAAACAATGAGTAGTAATATCAAATATCTGTTTTTCATAATCATCATTATTTAATCAGGGTTAAAAACGGAATGAAAAGGCAAACGAATATTTACGGGCAAACGGATAAGAAAGTCCGCGTTCCTGCTTGATAGTCGAAATATGGAATACATCTTCTGCATAACCGGTAATATTCAGATAAGAAACTCCTACGTTTTTCTTTAACCAATCCCACTCCACATCATAAGACAGGGAGATGGAACGGCATTCCAGCGTATTTTCCTTCATAACAAAACGGCTCGTTGCCTTGGTAGCCGTCCTATCGGCAATCCCTTTGAAGAAAGCATGATCCCCGGGATTTTTCCAACGATCGTACAACACCCGGCGGTCAGCATTATTCAATGGATTCGTATTTTCTACTTTGCTCACCAAAGTGCTATTATAAATCTGTCCGCCACAACGATACCCAAACACCGCATTCAAACTTAGGTTCTTCCAACGAAACATCGTATTCAGATTCCCCCATACCTTAGGTTCGTCAACCCCACAGGCCACTTTATCCTTTGCATCCCATTCGTAAGTAATATCCCCATTCCGGTCAAGGAAAATCTCCTTTCCATTACTGGGATCTATACCCAGAGACTTCACTGCAAAAATGGTATTCATAGACTGTCCTTCTTTAAACAGAAAACTGGGATTCGCCCCCGATTGTTCCAACAATTTATCATTCAGAAAGTCCAAATTGTTGGAAATGGATTTGATTTTGTTCTTATTATGAGCCAAAGAACCGCCCACTGACCAGAAAATACTCTTTTGCGTATTCCGGAACAAATACACATTGGCAGTCACCTCTATCCCTTTATTTTCTACCTTTCCGACATTTGCCTTATAACTCTGGAAACCGGAAGCATCCGGTAAATTGATATCAGTAAGCAAGTCATTCGTCAATTTATTATAAACATCAACATTGAAACGAACATATCCCTTGAACAATTCCATATCCAAACCGACATTAAACTGATTGGTTTTTTGCCATCCCAATTCTTCATTTCCCAAACCCATCAATTTCACACCGTACCATCCCTGATAACTCTTACCACCATAATCGACATAGGTAGTCATTGCCTGATAGGGACTATAACTCAATGAACCGGAACTACCATAGGATAGCCGCAAACGTGCCGTAGTAATCACATCGTTATTCGTCCAGAAATGTTCCCGGTGGATATTCCAACCTAATCCTACCGACCAGAAAGGAGCATAACGGTTATCACTGCCGAAAGCACTTCCTCCTTCCACTTTACCCGAAACATCTATAAAATAACGGTTATCATAAGTATAATTGGCATTGGCAATCGCTCCCATCCGGCGGGAAATTCCCTCCGTACCGGAAGGATAACCGTCCTTTTTGTATTTGCTTGCCATTCCCAGAAAATCCATATTGATATTCGAAATTCCCTCTGCAACAACTGTATAACTTTCATTCTTATTTTGTGCCATATTATACCCCAAACCCACGAATACCTGATGTTTATCTGCAAAAGTTTTAGAATAATTCAAAGTAATATTGGTTTCATAGTTAAAGCTCTCTCCGGTTGTATACTCATAGGAACCTTTCCGAGCATAATCGTCACCGGTATAAGAGTCGAAATCCGTATGCTTGGCACATTTATAAATATCTCCACGATTATTCTGACTGGTAAAACTAAATGTTCCTCTCGCAGTCAATTCCGGCAAAATTCTCCATTCTATGGAAAAATTATCTGTAATAGAAGTATATTTAGTCTCATTCTTATAAGGCAAGAGAGCATTATATAAGGGATTGATCGTTTGGGTCGTACTATACGTCTCGTTATCTGCATATTTCAATATATTTCCTTCATCGTCATAAGGTTTCAGGTAGGAATTGATCTGGGAAAAATCGCTGAACGTACCGTAAGGTGAATTTTTAGCCTTATTGTTGGATACCTGCAAATCGTTCTGAAAGGTCAGATTCTTATAATTGTAAGCATTAGTGTCCCGTTAAAATGGGACGAGTTAAATAATTAATCAAATAGCCCCGGA
>ERZ857840.3693-NODE-3693-length-12683-cov-4.591147_pt1 | contig 12683 bp, 9 predicted proteins | sample MGYA00519760_ERZ857840 | MGnify/ENA primary metagenome ERZ857840 (study PRJEB31778, sample SAMEA3449371) | human gut metagenome | biome: human gut; feature: human-associated habitat; material: faeces | place: United Kingdom | collected 2010/2012 ... | reverse complement strand
CTCAGCCGACTGCTGCTGAAAAACCGCAGCCACCGCGGTTACGACGCGAATTTCATCGTCCGCGAAGACCAGCTCCGGCGCATCATCGCCGTAAACGCCAAAATCCCCTCGGCACGCAACCAGCAGGTGCTGCGGTTCCGCCCCGTGCTGTCCGGCGAAGCGCAGAAGGTGCTGGCGCACATCCGTCTCGGAGGGGCCCTGCCCCACCTGCACCTCCCCCTGCCGGGCACCGAGCCCAACGCCTTCATCATCGTCTGTTCGACCGCAGCGGAGGACCGCTACGTGGACATCGACCTCGGCATCTCGGCCCAAAGCATGCTGCTGCAAGCCGCGGAAATCGGGCTGAACGGCATCTGCATCGGGGCTTTCGACAAGGAGCGCATCCGGCAGGAGTTCGGGTTGGAGTGGGAGCCGCTGCTGATTCTCGCCATCGGCCGGGGCATCGAGAAGATCGAACTGGTGCCGATCGGTGCGGACGGCGACCGCGCCTACTACCGCGAGGGCGGCACGCACTACGTTCCCAAAGTCCGTCCGGAGGATCTGACGATCGAGTGATGGAGACGAACGAACCCATATATATCCGCAACATGGTGTGCGACCGCTGCCGGATGGTCGTGCGGGAGCTGTTCGCGGAACTCGGCATCGAAACCCGCTCCGTCGAGCTGGGCGTGGTGCGCACGGCGGCTCCGGTGGCGGAAGAGTTGCGGAAACGGCTGGGCGAACGGTTGCGGGAGCTGGGATTCGAACTCCTCGACGAACCCCGGCAGCGGATCGTCGAGCAGGTGAAAACCGAGATCATCCGGCTGGTGCACCGAGACAACGGGGCTCTGCGAGTCAATCTCTCCGACCGGCTGTCCGAAATCACCCGACACGAATACAGCCAGATCAGCAAACTTTTTTCCGAGACGACCGGAACGACCGTCGAAAAATACTTCATCGCCCAGAAGATCGAGCGGGTGAAAGAGCTGCTGGCCTACGGCGAGCTGTCGCTCGGCGAGATCGCCGACCTGATGAACTATTCGAGCGCCGCCCACCTCAGCGCGCAGTTCAAGAGCCTGACGGGAATGACCCCTACCCGTTTCCGCGAGCAGTCCGAAGGCGGCCGGAAACCCCTCGACAAGGTGTAGCGGCCGGAATCTTGTAAATCTATTCCATAATTCTGTAACGGCTCTGCGGCCCCGTGGCGTTACCTTTGCAACGAAGCACGAACAAGGTAACGGAGATGGAAAACCACAGCGTAAAACAGACCTTCCCGGTCGCCGACATGAGTTGTGCGGCGTGCGCGGCGAAGGTGGACAAAGTTCTGAACAGTGTTCCGGGCGTGAGCCGAGCCGCGGTGAATTTCGCGGCGGCGACCGCCCTGGTGGAGTACGACCCCGCGCAATGCTCCCCCGCCGCCCTGCGGGAGGCCGTGCGGCAGGCGGGTTACGATCTGATCGTCGGAGCCGGGGATGCCGCCCGGGAGGCCGAAAAGGCCGCGGGCGAACGCTATCGTTCGCTGAAACGCCGCACGGTGTGGGCCATAGCCCTGTCGGTGCCGGTGGTCGTCGTGGGGATGTTCTGGATGGGAATGCCCTATGCCGAGGAGTTCATGTGGCTGCTGTCAACGCCGGTGGTATTCGTGCTGGGACGCGATTTCTTCGTCAACGCCTGGCGGCAGTTCCGCCGCGGTTCGGCCAACATGGACACGCTGGTGGCCGGAAGCACCGGAGTCGCCTATCTTTTCAGCGTGGCGAACATGCTCTTCCCCGGATTCTGGGAGGCCCGGGGCATCCATCCCCACGTCTATTTCGAGGCGGCGAGCGTCATCATCGCCTTCATCCTGCTGGGGCGCCTGCTCGAAGCCCGCGCCCGCGACCACACTTCGGAGGCCATTCGCAAGCTGATGGGACTTCAGCCCGCAACGGTGGTCCGCATCGCGCCGGACGGAGGGCAGCACGAGGTCGCGGTCGCCGAAATCCGGCCCGGCGACCTGCTGCTGGCACGTCCCGGCGAGCGGATCGCCGTGGACGGAACCGTCGCCGAGGGCAGTTCCTATGTCGATGAAAGCATGCTCACCGGAGAGCCCGTGCCGGCAGCCAAAAGCCCCGGCGACGCGGTGTTCGCCGGAACCGTCAACCAGCGGGGAAGTTTCCGCTTCACGGCTGCGAAGGTCGGGAGCGAAACCCTGCTGGCGCAAATCATCCGGCTGGTGCAGGAGGCGCAGGGCAGCAAAGCCCCGGTGCAGAAACTCGTGGACCGCATCGCGGGCATCTTCGTGCCCGTGATCATCGGCATCGCCCTCGTCTCGTTCGCGGCGTGGGTGCTGCTGGACCCGGAGAACGGGTTCTCGCACGGACTGCTGGCGCTGGTCACGGTGCTCATCATCGCCTGCCCCTGCGCCCTGGGGCTGGCGACACCCACGGCCATCATGGCCGGAATCGGCAAAGGGGCCGAGAACGGCATTCTGATAAAGGACGCCGAGAGCCTCGAAACGGCCGTCCGGGTCGATGTCGTGGTGCTGGACAAGACCGGAACGCTGACCGAAGGGCGTCCCGAGGTGACGGACCTCGTATGGGCCGGGGACGACGATTCGCACCGGAATATACTCTGCGCCCTCGAAAAACTTTCGGAACATCCGCTGGCCGGAGCTGTCGCCGCGCATCTTGAAGGGTGCGCTCCGGTGACAGTCAAAGGATTCGAGAGCATTACCGGACGGGGCGTGAGCGGCACCGTCGGCGGACGTACCTACTACGCCGGAAACGAAGCCCTGCTCGACGAACACGGCATCGCCGTCAGCGAAGAGCTCCGCGCGGCGGCGGAGCGGATGGCCGGGGAGGCCAAAACCGTCGTCTGGTTCGCCGACGCGCAGCGGGCACTGGCCGTGGCGGGGATCACCGACCGTCTGAAAGAGGGGTCGGCGGAGGCTGTCCGGGAGCTGCGCGAACAGGGCATCGCGGTCTGGATGCTCACCGGCGACGGCGAGGCGGCCGCCCGCGAGGTGGCCCGCAAGGCAGGCATCGACAACTACCGCGCGGGAGTGCTCCCCCACCAAAAGGAGGCATTCATCCGCGCGCTTCAGGAAGAGGGGCACACGGTGGCCATGGCGGGCGACGGCATCAACGACAGCGCGGCGCTGGCCCGGGCCGACCTCGGAATCGCCATGGGGCGCGGCAGCGATATTGCGATGGAGGCGGCCCCGGTGACGATCATCTCGTCGGACCTCACGAAGATCGCCGAAGCCATCCGCCTCTCGCGCCTCACGGTGCGCACCATCCGTCAGAACCTCTTTTGGGCGTTCGTCTACAACCTGATCGGCGTGCCCGTGGCCGCCGGGGCGCTCTACCCGCTGCTGGGGGTTCAGCTCGACCCCATGATCGCGGGGGCTGCGATGGCGATGAGCAGCGTCAGCGTGGTAACCAACAGCCTGCGTCTGAAACGTGCGAAACTGCACAAGGAAAAAACCGATAAAAAACAACCTGCTATGAAAAAGTATCGAGTGGAAGGCATGATGTGCAACCATTGCCGCATGCACGTGGAAAAAGCGCTCAACGCCCTGGAAGGCGTATCGGCATCGGTCACGCTCGACCCGCCGGCGGCCGAGGTCCGGTTCACGGGCCGCACGTACTCCGACGAGGAGTTGCAGCGGGCCGTCGCCGAAGCCGGGGACTACCGGCTGAAAGCCCTGTAAGGCGCTCCCGGAACAAAAGACGGCGCAAAGGTGCGGAATTTCCGAAATTATCCGTATCTTTGCGCCGTCACCAATTAATCACTGCGATGAGAATACGACAATAAACGGATCGGGGTCAGTCGGACCGACGCCGTATCCGCCCGGAACGAAACATCGGTTTAACCGGTCTTCACGCAAGACCCCCATTTTATTGTGTATTCATGCATATCGTCGTCTGCGATCTCTCCTATCGCTATACCAACCGGCAGTCGCTGTTCGAAGCGATCCGATTTTCCGTGCCGCCGGGCGGAAAGACAGCCATCGTCGGCAACAACGGAACGGGAAAATCCACGCTTCTGAAACTGCTGGCCGGCGAACTCACGCCCGTGTCGGGCAGCGTCGCCTGCACCGCACGTCCCTGTTATATCCCCCAACAGCCCGACCTGGCGGGCCTGAGCGTCGCCGAGGCGCTGGGCGCTGCCGAAAAGATCGCGGCCCTGCGAGCCATCTGCGCCGGAAGCACCGATCCGGCCCATTACGACACGCTGGGCGACGACTGGGAGATCGAAGCGAAATGCCGTGCGGCGCTCGACGGCTGGGGGCTCCACCGCGCAGGGCCGGACACCCCGGCCGACACCCTGAGCGGCGGGGAGAGGACCAAACTCCTGCTGGCGGGAGCGTCGCTCCGCAAACCCGAAATACTCCTGCTGGACGAACCGACCAACCACCTCGACGAGGAGGGGCGGCGGCAGCTCTGCGCCTTCGTCCGCGACACGCGGGCCACCGTGGTGGTCGTGAGCCACGACATCACGCTTTTGAACCTGCTGGAAACGACCTACGAACTCTCGCCGCTGGGGCTGAAACGCTACGGCGGAAACTACGATTTCTACCGGGAGCAGAAACGAATCGAACGGCAGGCCCTCGAACAGCGTATCGACGCCGCGCAGAGCGCCCTGAAACAAGCCCGCAGAAGGGCGCAGGAGATCCGCGAGCGGCAGGAGAAACGTGCGGCGCAGGGCGAAAGGAAAAAGGACCAGGCTCCGCGCATCCTGCGCAAAGGATTGAAGGACAGCGGCGAACGAACGGCCTCGCGGCTCCGGGGCCAGCACGCCGAGATCATCGGCCGCGACAGCGAGAAGATCGCCGGACTGCGCGCCCGGCAGCAGCGCGAATGTCTGCTGCGGATTGATTTCGACGATGCGCAGCTCCACGACGGCAAGCTGCTGGCGGAGTTCCGGGGCGTCGATTTCGCCTACCCCGGGGGCAGGCCGCTCTGGCCCGAACCCCTCGACGCGGCGATCCGCAGCGGGGAGCGCATCCGCCTGCGGGGCGGCAACGGAGCGGGCAAGACCACCTTCGTCAAGCTGCTGACCGGGGAGTTGCAGCCCACGGCGGGCGAAATCCGCCGGAGCGAATTTTCGTACGTCTGCCTCGATCAGGAATACAGCCGTCTTGACACCCCGGCGACGGTGCTGGAAACCGCGCAGGCGTACAACCGCAGCCACCTCGAAGACCACGAACTGAAAATGCGGCTCCACCGGGCGCTGTTCCCCGCCGAAACGTGGGACAAGGCGTGCGACACGCTCAGCGGCGGCGAACGGATGCGGCTGAACCTCTGCTGCCTGATGATCGGAAACCACGTGCCGGACCTCTTCATCCTCGACGAACCGACGAACAACCTCGATCTGCAAAGCCTCGGCATCCTGACCGACACGATCCGCAGCTACCGGGGCACGCTGCTGCTGGTCACCCACGACAGCCGCTTCGCCGAGGAGGTCGGTGTCACGAAGACCATCGCGCTGTGAGCGAAGCGGCGTTTTCAACGGCAGGTTCAAAGCCGCATATCCGTCCGCGTCCTCTCCTGCACAGCGGAATCAATTAAAAAATCGGCCCCTGAATACCGGAAATTCGCAAAAAAGCCGTACCTTCGACTGAAATTCCCCCTGTGCGCGAACCGCAGGGAGTGATCAACACGCAACGATATGAAAGGCATTGTCTTGGCGGGAGGCTCGGGAACGCGCCTCTATCCGATAACCAAGGGTGTCAGCAAACAGCTGCTCCCGATCTACGATAAACCGATGGTTTATTACCCGCTGTCGGCGCTGATGCTCGCCGGCATCCGCGACATACTCGTCATCTCGACCCCCGCCGACCTGCCGGCCTTCCGCCGCCTGCTGGGCGACGGCTCGGACTACGGCGTGCGCCTCTCCTATGCCGAACAGCCCTCGCCCGACGGACTGGCGCAGGCATTCCTGATCGGCGAGGAGTTCATCGGCGACGATTCGGTATGTCTGGTGCTGGGCGACAACATCTTCCACGGGGCGGGCTTCACGGGGATGCTCCGCGAAGCGGTCCGCAGCGCCGAGGAGCAGAACCGGGCGACCATCTTCGGCTACCGCGTCGAGGACCCCGAGCGTTACGGCGTGGCGGAGTTCGACGCGGCGGGCAACTGCCTCTCGATCGAGGAGAAACCCGCGCATCCGAAATCCGACTATGCCGTCGTGGGGCTCTACTTCTACCCCAACAAGGTGGTCCGGGTGGCCAAGTCGATCAGGCCCTCGGCACGCGGCGAACTGGAGATCACCTCGGTGAACCAGGCGTTCCTTGCCGCCGGGGAGCTGAAGGTGCAGCCCCTCCAGCGGGGTTTCGCATGGCTCGACACGGGCACGCACGACTCGCTGGCCGAGGCTTCGATCTTCGTGGAGGTGATCGAAAAGCGGCAGGGGCTCAAAATCGCCTGTCTCGAAGGCATCGCCTACCGCAACGGCTGGATCACGGCCGGGAAGGTCCGCGAGCTGGCTGCGCCGATGCTCAAAAACCAGTACGGGCAATACCTGCTCAAACTTATCGACGAACACCGATGAAAATATACCGAACCGACATCGAAGGGGTGCTGATCCTCGAACCCGAGGTGTTCGGCGACGCCCGGGGCTATTTCTTCGAGAGCTTCTCCCGGCGGCGTTTCGAGGAGGCCGCAGGGGCGGTGGACTTCGTGCAGGACAACGAGTCGAAATCGTGCTACGGCGTCATCCGGGGGCTTCATTTCCAGCGCGGGGAGGCCGCGCAGGCCAAATTGGTGCGCGTAGTCTCGGGCACGGTGCTCGACGTGGCGGTGGACATCCGCCGCGGGTCGCCCACCTTCGGACGCCACGTCGCGGCGGAGCTCTCGGGCGAAAACCGCCGCCAGCTGTTCATCCCCCGCGGATTCGCACACGGATTCGCCGTGCTGAACGGCGAGGCCGTGTTCCAGTACAAATGCGACAATTACTACGACCCTGCGAGCGAGGGCGGCATCGCGTGGGACGACCCTGCGCTGGGCATCGACTGGCGGCTTCCGGCCGACGCCGTCGTGCTCTCGGAGAAGGACCGCCGCCGTCCGACGCTGGCCGAGGCCGAAGAACTGTTTGAATACCGAAAACCATGAACATATTAGTAACGGGCGCCAACGGACAGCTGGGCAGCGAAATGCAGCGTCTGGGCGCCGTATCGCCCAACAATTACATCTTCACCGACGCAGCGGAGCTCGACGTTACCGACGCCGGGGCCGTTCGCCGGGCCGCGGAGCAGACCCGCGCCGAAGCGATCGTCAACTGCGCGGCCTACACCGATGTGGAGCGCGCCGAGGAGAACGAGGCAGCGGCAGATCTCCTGAACCGCCTCGCCCCTGCGAACCTCGCGGCGGCAGCAGCGGCCACGGGAGCCACGCTGATCCACATTTCGACCGACTACGTATTCGATGGAAAGGCCCACACGCCCTACACCGAGCAGGCTCCGACGGCGCCGCTGAGCGTCTACGGACGCACGAAGCTCGCCGGGGAACAGGCCGTCGAGGCGTCGGGATGCAGCTATCTGATTCTGCGCACGGCGTGGCTCTACTCGGCATTCGGGAACAATTTTCTGAAAACGATGCTGCGGCTGACGGCCGAACGGGAGTCGCTGAAGGTGATCTTCGACCAGATCGGAACCCCGACCTACGCCGGAGACCTCGCGCTGGGGATCTTCTCGGTGATCGAGGGCGGACAGCTGCGCGGTCACGAAGGACTATACCACTTCTCGGACGAGGGCGTCTGCTCCTGGTACGACTTCGCCGTGGAGATCGCCGCGGCGGCCGGGCACGACAAATGCCGTATCGAGCCGTGCCGCACGGCGGAGTACCCCACCAAGGCCCCCCGCCCGGCCTATTCGGTCCTCGACAAGGGCAAATTCAAAACGACGTTCGGCATCGAAATCCCCCACTGGCGGGAGTCGCTGCTATATTGTCTGAAAACGATGCAACCATGAAACGCACCATCCTCATAACCGGCGGCGCCGGATTCATCGGCTCGCACGTCGTGCGGCTGTTCGTCACGAAATATCCCGACTACCGGATCGTCAACCTCGACCTGCTGACCTATGCGGGCAACCTCGCCAACCTCCGCGACATCGAGGACGCCCCCAACTATACCTTCGTCCGGGGGAACGTCTGCGACTACGACGCCGTGCGCGCGCTGTTCGCGGAACACGCCATCGACGGCGTGATCCACCTCGCGGCCGAGAGCCACGTGGACCGTTCGATCCGCGATCCGTTCACTTTCGCACGGACTAACGTCCTGGGAACGCTCACGCTTCTGCAAGCCGCCAGGGAAGCCTGGAACGGCGCATGGGAGGGCAAGCGCTTCTACCACATCTCGACCGACGAGGTATACGGAGCCCTGCCGCTGGGTGGCGGACTCTTCACCGAGGAGACGCGCTACGACCCCCACAGCCCCTATTCGGCGTCGAAAGCCTCGTCGGACCATTTCGTCAGGGCGTTCCACGACACCTACGGGCTGCCGACGGTAGTCACCAACTGCTCGAACAACTACGGCCCCTGCCAGTTTCCCGAAAAGCTCATCCCGCTGTGCATCAACAACATCCGCCACAACAGACCGCTGCCGGTCTACGGCCGGGGCGAAAATGTCCGCGACTGGCTCTACGTCGAGGACCACGCCCGGGCCATCGACACGATCTTCCACCGGGGCCGCGACGGCGAAACTTACAACATCGGGGGATTCAACGAGTGGCGCAACATCGACCTGATACAGGTCGTCATCCGGGTCACCGACCGCCTGTTGGGGCGTCCCGAGGGGGCTTCGGAGAAGCTGATCACCTACGTCGCCGACCGCGCGGGGCACGATCTGCGCTACGCCATCGACTCGCGCAAACTCAAAGAAGAACTCGGATGGGAACCCTCGCTGCAATTCGAGGAGGGGATCGAAAAGACCGTCCGCTGGTATCTCGACAACCAACAATGGATGGACGACATCACCTCGGGAGAGTATGAGAAATACTACGAAGAGATATACCGGCTTTAGAAGCCGGATTTAGGGGCGACGGAAGAATTTCCCGTATCAGAGCCCGTTCCACGCTCCGACCCTTCTTAAATCTCGGCGAACGCCGCCCGCACGTAGGCCGCCAGGTCGGCGGGAGCGAGTTTGAGTTGCAAGCCGCGGACCCCGGCGCTGATATAGATAAAAGGGTGTTCGGAAGCCGATGCGTGGATGTAAGTCGGAAAGGCTTTCTTCATGCCGATCGGCGAACAGCCCCCGCGGATATACCCCGTCACGGGCAGCAGCTCCTTCATCGGAATCAGATCGACCTTCTTGTTGCCTGAGACCTTCGCCGCAGCTTTCAGATCGACCTCGTGGTCGCCCGGCACGACGCAGACGAAATAACCCGTGCGGTCGCCTTTCAGCACGAGGGTCTTGAAGACGCAGGCGATATCCTCGCCCAACTGTTCGGCGACGTGCGTGGCGGCGAGATGCTCCTCGTCCACCCGGTAAGGTATCAGTTCGTAGGCGATCTTCGCGCGGTCAAGCAGCCGCGCGGCATTTGTCTTCTCGATTCTCCCGTGTGCCATATTGTTCCTTTTATCGGCTAATCTGCCGCAAAGGTAATTCAAATTGCCCGAATGTGTACATTTTTGCTACATTTGCCGCGGTATGACGCAAAGGACGATCATCATGTTTCTGCTCGGAATCCTCTGGGCGGCAGGAGCTTCGGCACAGACCACACGTGTCCGCGGACGGGTGACCGACGCCGCCGACGGAAAGCCCCTGCAATTCGTCAGCGTCGTATTCCCCGGCACCACGACGGGCATCACCACCGACGAGCAGGGCATCTACGCCCTCGAAACCCGCGACACGGTGAGCCGCGTGCAAGCCTCGATGGTCGGCTACGCCACGCAGACCCTCCCGGTGACGCCCGGGACGTTCAACCACGTGGATTTCGCCCTCGAAGCCGTGGAGTTTGGCATCGGGCAGGTGGTCGTCACCCCCGGCGAGAACCCCGCGCATCCGATCCTCGACGGCGTGATCCGCAACAAGCCGCAGAACGACCCCGACCGCTACGACACGTACAGCTGCCGCACCTATACCAAGATGGAACTCGACCTGACCAACATCAGGCCGCAGTTCCGGAACAAGCGCCTGCAACGCAACTTCGGGTTCGTGTTCGACTATGTGGACACCTCGGCGCTCACGGGGCAGGCTTACCTTCCGGCGATGATCTCCGAATCGACGGCCGAGCTCCACCGCAGCAGCCGTCCGGAGTTCAAGCGCGAGGTGATCCTCGCCAGCCGCGTTTCGGGCGTCGAGGACAGTTTCGCCGTGGCGCAGTTCACGGGCGGGATGCACGGCGACGTGAATTTCTACGACAACTTCATCGACATCTTCAACGTGCGTTTCGCCAGTCCTTTGGCCGACGGGGGCCGCTCGTTCTACAACTATTTCCTCGTGGACAGCGTGATGCACGAGGGCCGCAAGACCTACAAAATTCGCTTCCATCCCAAGCGTCTCACGACCCCGGTGCTCGACGGCGAGGTCAACATCGACTCAGCGACCTACGCCCTGCAATCGGCGTCGGCACGCATGCCCAAAGGGGTCAACGTCAACTGGATCAGGCACCTGATGCTCGAAAACGAGAACCGGCGGACCGACGGCGGCCGCTGGTTCCGCAGCCGCGACCGCGTGTCGGCGGAGTTCTCCGTCTCGACGGCCGACTCGTCGAAGCTCACATCGTTCATCGGCACGCGCGAGGTGGCGTACAGCGACGTGCGGATCGGCGAACCGATTCCCGACGAAATCCTGCGCATGGACAACAACGTCGTAGTCTGCGACGACCGGCCCGGGCAGCACGACGAAGCCTACTGGGAGCGCATACGCCCCTACTCGCTGAGCGAAAAGGAGAAGGGCATCTATTCGATGGTCGATTCGGTGCAGAACGTGCCCCTCTACCGCAACATCTACACCTTCGTCAACACCGTCATCGTCGGCTACTGGAACACGAAATACATCGGCATAGGCCCCTACTACAAACTCGCCAGTTTCAACAAACTCGAAGGCTTCCGCATGCAGCTGGGAGGGCGCACGACCACCAACGTCAGCCGCACGGTGCGCGTCGGGGGCTACGTGGCCTACGGCACGCGCGACGAAGACGTGAAGGGCGGCGGAAGCGTCGAGCTGGCCTTCAACCGGCGGCTGACGCGCAAGCTGACCCTCTCGGCCCGGCACGACGTGATGCAGCTGGGCGCCGGACAGAACGCCCTGACCGAAAGCAACATCCTCTCGTCGATCCTCTCGCGCGGCGACCAGCGGCTCTCGATGGTCAACCGCGGCGAAGCGGTCTACGAGCACGAATGGCGCCACGGCGTGAGTGCGTTCGCGGGGGCGCGCATGCAGCGCATCTTCGCCAACCGCTACGTCCCGATGCTGAGGCCCGACGGCACGCCGGTCAACTCCGTATCGGATGTCGCGGCGAGCGTCGGACTGCGCCTTTCGAAGAACGAGACGGTCTACCGCATGCCTTTCGACAAGCAGTATCTGGGATCGACCTACCCTGTCCTCACGCTCGGATTCACGGCCGGGATACGCGACGCCCTCTCCGGCAGTCCCGAATACTACCGTCTCGACGCCGGCATCCGCTACCGCCCCGAACTGCCGCCCGTGGGCTATTCGGACATCACGGTGCAGGGCGGCCGCATTTTCGGCAAGGTTCCCTACCTGCTGCTCAAACTCCACGAGGGTAACGGTACCTATTTCTACGATCCCTACGCCTTTTCGTGCATGAATTTTTACGAATTCGCCTCCGATACCTGGGTGTCGTGGTTCTGGGAGCACCACTTCAACGGCATCCTGCTGGGGCGCCTGCCGCTCATCAAAAAACTCAAATGGCGCGAGGTGCTGGTCTGCAAAGGGGTCTGGGGCACGCTGTCGAAAGAAAACGACGGCTCGCTGGCCGGAACGCAGACCGACCTGCTGTTCCCCGTGGGCATGACCTCGGTGTCGGACCCCTATGTGGAGATAGGATTCGGCGTGGAGAACATCTTCAGGCTTTTCCGCGTGGACTGCATCTGGAGGCTCACCCACCGCGACCCCACGCCCGGGCAGGAGACGCAGAATTTCGCCGTCAACCTCAGCCTGCGGCTCAAATTCTGACCCACGCCCGCGGAGGTGTCGGGGATTTTGACTACCTTTGCGCTGTCAAAATGAAACCGACGATGAAAAAAGCAGCCTTGTTCGACATGGACGGCACCTTGGTGGACAACTCCCCGGTGCATGTCCGTGCCTTTGAGATATTCTGCGCCCGTTACGGCGTGACCGACTGGAAAGAGAAACTCGCCGACAGCTTCGGCATGGGCAACGACGACATCATGCGCGCCGTCATGCCCGAAGAGATCATCCGCGAAAAGGGCCTCGCGGCGCTGGCCGACGAGAAGGAGGCCATCTACCGCGAAATCTACGCCCCCGACATCCACCCCGTGGAAGGGCTCATCGAACTGCTCGAACGGCTCCGCGCCGCGGGCGTCCGCTGCGCCGTGGGTTCGTCGGGATGCAAGGCCAACGTCGATTTCGTGCTCGAAAAGTGCTCCATAGGCCCTTACTTCGACGCGAAGATCTCGGGCGACATGGTCACGCGCTGCAAACCCGATCCGGAAATCTACCTCACGGCTGCCGCCGCGCTGGGCGTCGCACCCGCCGACTGCGTGATCTTCGAGGATGCCAAAGCGGGGCTGGAA